>Ga0247844_1006788_pt1 | contig 13491 bp, 8 predicted proteins | sample LaCtaG_FD_192421 | JGI IMG/M metagenome (GOLD analysis project Ga0247844, IMG submission 192421) | Freshwater microbial communities from meromictic Lake La Cruz, Castile-La Mancha, Spain - LaCruzMarch201714.5m_1 | ecosystem: Environmental > Aquatic > Freshwater > Lake | place: Spain: Castile-La... | reverse complement strand
AGCACCAATGTGGAAGAGTAGAAAGAATATCAAAGAGAAAAGTCCAACTCCTGCAAACAAACCAAAGATTCCAGCTACAGCCTTGGCATCTTTTGGATCTGTGGTTGTGGTGGTCGAAGAAGTATTCGGCGTCGTTGTAGGAGTTTCTGGTGCAGCCGAGCTCATTTATATACTGGAGAGTGATTTTCGTGAGGCATGCCATGGAAAGGTATGGATGATGAAGAGTATACCCCATTAACAGCAATCCGAGATATTACCGAAACAGACCGTGCGTTTTTCAGTATTGTTCGATTCTTAGACGCACCTACACGCAACCATGTCGTGGCGGCTCATCTTCGAAATACTTCAAGCGCCCTTGCGATTCTCTATTCATATGTACTGCAAAACAGGTCTCGAAACACTCGTTTCACTGTGAACATTCCATTAGGTATGTTTGATAGTAGTGGAAACCCGACTTTTTTAGAACCTGTGCCAGTGGTCGCAACACGAGAACAGATTGCCGCAGGAGTTGAAACGAATGCAATGATGTTTGATTACAACTGTGCTATCTGTCAAGAGCCTGTAACTGCAGCCACTCGTATTCGAGCCTGTGGACATGCCTTTCATGCTCAATGTATTAATCAATGGTTCTCCATCAACACCCATTGCCCAGTCTGTCGTCATGATATACGAGATTTAAACCCTGCGCCCCGTCAATCAGATAATGATAGTAGTGTGCACTCCGACGAAGAATAGACGATGGAGTTGGGAGTTTTCCAAAGCCTGCATGGATTCTCAAACGATTCGTCCACATAGATGGATTGTCGTCGACAATTCAACCTTACCCCAATACGATTGGTCACCAAGTGCAACCCATCCCTTAGTTGAATATCATACGATCACCGAACCCAGAAGCATTGGATGGCTGCGAAATCACTGTGTGCAACTCGCACTTTCAATGGGTGCTGAAATGATTGTCTTCTGGGACGATGACGACTATTATCCCCCTGAACGAATTCAAGCAGGTGTGGAAGCTCTTCAGTCTACTCCCACCGCAGACATTGCGGCTTCGTCACATATGTTTGTCTTGTTGACCAAAGAGAATGCTTTGATGGAAGTGGGTCCCTTTCATGAACACCATGGAACTGCAGCGACCTATACGATTCGTAGACGCTATGCAGAGAGTCATTCGTTTCCCGACACGAGTCGTGGAGAAGAATTGCTCTTTACCAACCATTGGACTGCGAATATGGTCCAAGTCCCCGCAGAAAAGACCATTGTCGTGATGGGACATTCTCGAAACACAGTGGATAAATCCATGATTCACGCAAACCCACACGTCTTTAAGGCGCGTATGATGAATGAGACGAATGGGAAGATGGTGTTTCGATTGCGTTGGCCAGTACCATGGGATCTGTTTCGGTCCACATTCGTTGATGGAGAATATGCGAAACTTCGGGAGAGCATTCCGAAGGAGCCGACCCCGATGGTAGGATATCCGAGTCACCATATTGTAGGAATTGCAGTATCCGACGCACATCGTGTTTGAAACGCTTTGCAAGTTTCGGAACATCTTGGTCTGGAAACAATCCAATCAAATCGGTCGCACTCGGAGGATAACAACGAACTAATTCAATCGCCTCTTTTTGCTTCATGATACGAGGCACTTCATTACATGTCATCACTATCGGTATCTTGCGGTCTGGACCTATCATCCACTCCACAAGTTTTCGCTGTGCATGTGGGTCCGACCCATCAATCTCATCCAACACCAAACAGAGAGGAGAATTGTCTCCGCGTATCATCGAGGAAATACTGCGAGAATGACGACAGGATTGAATCAACGATTCGACATCTCCAAAACTACGCAACGAACGACTTGCATTGATTTCCAAGGCTTCGTAGCCGTAGGAACGAGTGGCTGCGAGAGCCAAGGTAGTCTTTCCAATACCTGGAGGACCATACAGCAATAGACTGCGATTCGTAGGAGATTGAAAGTAGGATTGAAGAGTCTTTTTCACATCGGAATGTCCGATGACTCGCTCCAATACTTCAGGACGGCGTGTTTCACTCCACATACTCTGTGTTCGTAGTAGTCTAGAAAATGCTTACTGATAGACAAGATAATGGATGTCCCACGACATGTCTTGAAGACGCTGTTTGACAATGCAAAGTTTCCACTGATTCAACATCATGTGGATTCATTTAATGATTTGTTGGATGTAGGCATTCCAACCTATATTCGCAACAGCAACCCATTCGAGTTACAAGTGCCGGGTGACCGATTTGTGCGTGTGTATATCGGAGGCAAAGATGGTTCCAAGATTCGATATCAATCACCGACCGAAGAGGATGGAACCGCGCTTGTGCCGCACGCGTGCCGTCTGGATAACCGAACGTATGCGTTGAGTTTGTATGCGGACATTGAAGCCGAATACCTCTTTCCAGACAAGACGACCCAAACGCGTTCGTTCTCCGATGTGTTGATTGGTAAGATTCCTCTGATGTTGCGCAGTCGTTTATGCTATTTGACTGGACTGCCGAACTATGAGATTGGAGAATGTAAGTTTGAGTTGGGAGGCTATTTCATCATTGACGGAGCGGAGAAAGTCTTGTTGACGCAAGAGCTGTTGGGAGATAACATGTTCTATGCAGGATCACGCAAACGCAAAGCTCCTAAGGGGACGAAAGCACGACTCGTCCAATCCGATGAACCGATTACCTTTGAAGATGTGAAGGAAGACGCAGATGTAACCTATGAAGAAGTGACCGAGACCTATGTAGGTATCAAGACCTTTTCAGAAGATGGTGTGCGAGGTCCGTATTCGCACTTCTTGACCATTCCGTCTGAGACTTTGAATGCCGAAGCAACCAATGGAAACTATGGACGCGACAATCGATTGGCGATGATGAATGTGCGTGGCTTTTCGCAACCCATCCCGTTGTTGAGCTTGTTTCGTGCCTTGGGCGTCACTTCAGACCGAGACTTGTATGATACAGTCCTTGCAGGAGTTCCAGACAAAGACCGAACAGCCTATGATGAAATCTTCTATCAGTTGGTGTTGAGTCACGACAAGTTCCTTGGAAAGTTGGACCGCACAGATTTATCCATTCTCTCCGAGTTCACACGAAGCAAATCACGCTTTGAGATTGTTCAAGCGTTGCATGAGTCTCTGTTCTCACATGTGGAGGGTTCAACCGAAGATACGGGTGCTCTCTTTCGTCGTAAAGCCTACATGCTAGGTCAAATGTTGAAGATGGCATTGGATGTAGAGATTGGTCGTCGTGCACCTTCAGACCGAGACAGCTTCCAGTTCAAACGATTCAAGACATCCGGTGTGTTGGTCTTTGACGAGTTCCGTCGTATCTACCGAGAGAACGGCAAGGAGATGTTATTGCGTCTTGACCGAACCAATACTTTCAATCCAACAACCTATCGTGAAAAGAACTTGGCAAACTTGATTGAACCTGAAACCATTGGACGATTCTGGCGTGGATGGACGATGTTGAATGAGTTGTCCAAATCCTTCAAGGGAGCGTGGGGTGGACGCATGGGTATCTCGCAAGAACTGATGCGTGTTTCGTATTTATCCGCCATTCACCACTTGCGAAAGACAGACCTTCAAATTGATAAATCGACTAGCACTGCTCCACCTCGCAGATTGTATGCGTCTCAATTTGGATTGATGTGTCCTGTGGATTCACCGGATGGTTCAGACATCGGATACAAGAAGTCGTTGGCGATTCTAGCACAAATCTCGACTGCGTTTCCGTCTGATATTCTTAAACAAGTCTTGCGAGAGACTCGGTTGATTCGTGAAGTCCAAGACATTCATCCTTCCACTTGGAAACCTGAATGGACCAAGGTGTACATTAACTCAGACTTGTGGGCAGTGTGTATTGGTAACACAGAACTCTTGCATAAGTTGATGTTGACGGCACGACGAACTGGAAAGTTTGCACCGTCTGTCTCGTTATCATGGATGCGACTCAACAACGAATACAAAGTCTATTGCGACGCAGGTCGTCCCATTCGTCCTGTGTATCGTGAAGGAACCTCTGCGGATATGATTCGTGCCACCAAGTCCTGGAAAGACATTACCAATCACTTGGACTACATGGATGCCTACGAATCGGATTCAGTCCGCATTTCAATGACTCCGTATCATTCCACCCTTCCGTCTGAAATCCATATGTCGTTCAACCTGTCTGCACTTGCGAATATGGTGCCGTATTCCAATCACAATCCTGGACCGCGTTCCGTGTTCAGTATTCAACAGCAAAAGTCAGCAGCAGCATGGTATCATACGAACTATATGAAGCGATTCGATACCATTGGAGAGTTATTGGTTTTGCCTCAAAAGCCCATGTCTCAAACATGGTTATACGAACAGATGATGGGACGAGGAGGCTGCTTGCCGTATGGTGAGAATGCCTTGGTTGCCATCACGATGTATGGAGGTCACAATCAAGAAGATTCAATGATTATGAATGGCGGTTCACTCAAACGCGGAATGTATCAGACCATGTATTACCACAGCTACGACCATGCAGAAGAGATGGTAGACCTCGGACTTGAAACTCATACCGAGATTGCAAATCCATTGAAGAGAGACATCAAACGCAAAGAGGGTTTCAACTATGAACTCTTGGACGAGAACGGTATTATTCGGGTGAACTCATTGGTCACACCGGATACAATCTTATTGGGTATGTTAGCCCCCATCACAAGTCCTACAGGAACGATTACAGGATACCGTGATGCATCCGTCGAACCTAAACGAGGTCAAGTTGGACGAGTGGATGCAGTCTATCAATATACCATCTTGGTGCCTGGAGGTGATAAGATGATTGGACTCAAAGGTGTAAAGATTCGCATTGTAGAAGACCGATTCCCTGTGGTCGGTGATAAGATGTCGAGCCGTCATTCACAGAAAGGCACCGTCGGTCAAATCATGGATGAAGAAGATATGCCATTCACAGGTCGTGGCATTCGTCCCGATTTGATTTTCAACCCTCATGGTATTCCAACGCGTATGACTGTTGGACAGTTCTTGGAAGCGGCCACAAACCGACTTGGGATTGAGTTGGGGTCCTTTGTCGATGCAACTCCTTTCAGTGTAGACAATCGCATTCCTGATTTGAAAACAGCGTTACTCAAATTAGGGTTTGAACCGTATAGCCATGAAATCTTGTATAACGGCATGACCGGTGAACAGATGGAAGCGGATATTTTCATGGGTCCTATCTATTACCAACGGCTCAAGCAGATGGTCGAAGACAAGATTAACTATCGCGATACAGGTCCAAAGACCTTGTTGACGCATCAACCCACTCAAGGCAGGTCCAATGAAGGTGGAATGCGTATTGGAGAAATGGAGAGAGATGGATTGATTGCCCATGGAATGTCCAAGTTCATCCGTGAGAGTTTCATGGAACGATCCGATGGGGCCACATTAGAATTTGATAAAGAAGAAGGACGTATTGATACTTCTCGTGACACGATTGAAATGCCGTATTCTATGGCGTTGTTCACACAAGAATTAGAGTCCATGCACATTGTCCCGCGTATAGAAACAAACTAGTCATGGACTTCAATCCAGTTCAAACTGCAACTGAGCCGATTTCAGGTTTGTTAAACCTGTTTATGCTTATCATTATCCTCGTGTTAATCATCATCTTCTTCTCAATGATGACGATTGCAAAGGCGTTTGGATTTGCGACAGAAGTCAAACCCCCTCCACCAAAAGAGAAGTTCAAGGTCAAGGATGGTCCGCCGTACCCAGACTGTAAAACGAATGGCGCCCTCGGATTGTTTTAGAGTATTTACAGATAACAAACATGAATACAGTATCAGCCATGTCTAATCATATTTATGTAACAAAGCGTGACGGCACTCGTGAACCGGTTAGCTTCGACCAAATTCTTCAAAGACTCCAACGACTGGCCAAGGGACTCGAACATGTGAATACAGATTTAGTTGCACAAAAGGTTTGCTCTCAAATCGCAGACGGTATCAAAACTTCAGACTTGGATGAATTTGCAGCAGAGACGTGTGCAATGATGCAGGCACGCAATCACCCAAACTATGGTAAGCTTGCAGCACGCATTGTCATTGATAACCATCAAAAGTTGACTCCGTCTACTCTTCAAGAATGCGTAGACCGACTCGCAAAAGACGAACTAGTGACCGAAGATTATGTGTGGGACCTGACTGAATATCCCAAGGAACTTGAAGCCATGATTGATTACACTCGTGACTTTAACTTCAACTACTTTGGATTCAAGACCTTGGAGAAGGGTTACTTATTACGCACTCGCGATGGAAAAGCCTGTGAACGACCCCAACATATGTGGATGCGTGTGGCTCTTCAACTTCACGGATGCTTCGAATACAGCACCATGCATCTCAATCGTGTGAAGGAAACCTATGATGCATTGTCGCTCGGATACTTCATTCACGCAACACCTACCTTGTTCAACTCAGGCACACGTCATCCTCAGTTATCGTCGTGCTTCTTGTTGACGATGGAAGAGGATTCCATCAAGGGTATCTACAAGACCTTGGGTGATTGTGCTCAAATCTCCAAATGGGCTGGAGGGATTGGGTTGGCGTTACATGACATTCGTGCCAAGGATTCACATATCCAAGGCACCAATGGAAAGTCTACTGGACTAGTGCCTATGTTAAAAGTGTTTAATGACACAGCGAAGTATGTAAATCAAGGAGGTAAGCGAAATGGGTCCTTTGCGATGTATCTCGAACCTTGGCATGCGGATATCGAAGATTTCTTACGACTTAAACTCAACACTGGCGCCGAAGAAGAACGCGCCCGTGACTTGTTCTACGGCTTGTGGATTCCCGACTTGTTTATGGAACGAGTTGAATCGGATGGACTCTGGTCCCTCATGTGTCCCGCCGAGTGCCCAGGGCTCGCAGATGTCTGGGGAAACGAGTTCAAAACCCTCTACGAGTCTTATGAAGCTGCCGGAAAGTTCCGTCGTCAACTACCAGCCAAAAAGCTCTGGCAATCCATCTTGGACTCCCAAATCCAAACTGGAGCCCCCTATCTCTGCTACAAAGACGCAGCCAACGCCAAGTCTAATCAACAAAACCTCGGAACCATCCGATCCTCAAACCTATGCACGGAGATTATTGAGTTCACCAGCCCCACCGAAACCGCTGTCTGCAACCTCGGTTCTCTTGCTCTCCCTCGGTTCGTTAACGACGGCAAGTTTGATTTTACTGGGCTGCGCAAATTTACTCGAATCCTGGTGCGAAATCTAGACATTGTGATTGATAAGAACTTCTACCCAACTCCTGAGACTCGTACTTCCAATACGCGTCATCGTCCAGTCGGACTCGGTGTTCAAGGGTTAGCCGATGTGTTTGCGTTGATGTCGATTCCATGGAGTTCCGAACAAGCCACTCAACTGAATCGCGAAATCTTCGAGAACATCTACTTCGCAGCCGTTGAAGCAAGTATGGAGATTGCATCCGAAGACTTGGGAGCTGCAAATCATTACACACCTATCGGTTCGTACTCAACCTTTAAAGGCTCACCTGCGTCCGAAGGCAAGCTTCAGTTTGATTTGTGGGGACAGCAACCTACACAAACACCGTACTTGAACTGGACTGAATTAAAGTCCAAAGTCGATACACATGGACTGCGTAATTCTCTCTTAGTCGCTCCTATGCCGACTGCATCCACCTCTCAAATCTTGGGTAACAATGAATGCATTGAACCCTTCACGAGCAACTTGTATACTCGCCGAGTGCTTGCGGGTGAGTTTGTGGTCATCAATGAATACTTGGTAGACCGACTGGTCTCGTTAGGATTGTGGAACGCTGACGTTCGTTCCCAAATCATTGCACAGAATGGGTCGATTCAAGGTATCCAAGAAATCCCACAGGAAGTGCGTGATCTCTACAAGACCTCGTGGGAGATTCCGATGAAGACATTGATTAACCTAGCTGCCGACCGAGCCCCGTTCATTTGCCAGTCGCAGAGTCTCAACTTGTTTGTTGCGGAGCCATCGTATTCCAAGATTTCGTCGATGCACTTCTATGCATGGAAGAAAGGACTTAAGACGGGATGCTATTACTTGCGAACCAAGGCAGTGGCCAAGGCTCAACAATTTACCGTCGAGCCGTGCTTGACCTGTACCGCCTAGTGCGGAAAAATTGTATCGTTCAATAAACAAAATGACTCTTTTATCTCCTCTTCCAGTTTCAGGCGGCGAAGAACCAATGAAGGGTGGTGCCAAGCGTCGCGGCGTCCCTGTAAAGACCTTGAAGAAGCTCCTCAAGAAGGCTGGTCTCAAGACTTCTGGCAAGAAGGCAGCCTTGACTCGCCGAGCCAAGAAGGCACGCTTGATGAAGGGCGGTAATGTTGAAACAACAGTCCCTACCAAGGCATCTTGCGAGGCAGAAGGTAAGGATTTTGATGAAGTTGCGCAAAAGTGCGTTGAAAGGCCACCACTAACAAACGAGATGGGTGGTCGCAAGAGACGCAAGTCCCGCGGCAAGTTCTTTTAAATACGCTCTCCAATCTCAGATACGAGCGTAAACAACTCATCACTAAACCCGTAATGACATCCATTGGCTTCACCTAAGGGAGCTTTACGGCTCGAGGTATTTTTTGAATGCACTAAACTGACAATTACATCCTGTGGAGATACTTCACGACACATCTGTTCGCGACCGCGAATGAATGCGCCGCCTTCTGCAATCTGTTCATTTGGAAACTTCTGTTCTTCCCAAAAGCTTCGTGTGAATGCGAGTGTCGCTTCGGAGACACGCTCACGCATCGGCAATGTGTTTGGAGGAACATTCATAAAACTCTTTTTATCGTGAATGTCGTAACATGGAATCGTGGTCGAGAAGACGCATGACTTCTTGGGTTCTGCGAGCATAAACGCCACACGTGTCACCAAGCTATGGTTTGGATACACATCGTCATCGTCCATCATCACCAGCATATCGTGTGAAGCCTTTTCAACACCTAGATTACGCTTCGCACCAATAGTCATGGGTTCATCGACCAAGACATATTTCACATTCGGCAAGTCAGACACCAAGTCTTTGATTTGGTCTTTACCATCATCGACAATCACCCATTCAAGTTTGTCTTCAGGATATCCTTGGGCTAAGAAGCAGTATTTTGCAAGAGGGATAAAGGCTCGTCGATCTCGTGTAATCGTAATCACTGAAATCTTTGGCAATGTCTCTTCTTTAGGAAGTCGTGCTTGTAAAGAATACTCTTTAAGGTCTCCCAAGCTTTGTGTAAGAACTCCTTTCATTCGCTGAACAAAATCTGCATGACGTGATTCGTAGAGATCACGAGAGGCTTGTGACATTCGTGTACGGCTATAGTCGGAGAGTTCTGTATACTGTTCCAATGTTTCTGCAATCGAACGAACATCCACATCAAACAAGTTTCCATAACATTGAGGGTGGAGTGTTCGTTTCAGTTCAGACACCCACAATGTGTCCTTTGGCGCAAGTTCTTCAAATGCATCGATTGGACTGAGCATCAAAATACACCCAGCAGACATGGCTTCATTGACTGCGTGTCCAAACCCTTCAGCTGCAGACATACAAATACAAAGCCCACACTCTTTCATGAGTGCATCATAACTCTCTTCAGACATCACTTCAGAATGAAGAATGATCTTCGAGGTCAATGATTCGGGAAGAGGAGGTAATGGAACAGCGTGTGGAGAATGGACTACGTGGAGTTCAGGCAACTTTGCAAACACTTCAGGCTTCTTCTTTTGGAGACCCATATACGCCTGAATGATCGGACGAGGATTACGCCAAATGTTCTTTCCAGTCGGAACAATGGCTTTACCAAAGTTCTTCACTTCTGGCATCGTCTTATCAATGGACGTCCAACCTGTATAGATCCCTCCTAACAACTTCATTCCTTCCTTCGTCTTGACCCACACTTCATCGACCATGGATAAGTAGGGCTTCCAAGACTTGTACGTCCATTCAGGATTAGGAATCCAAATGTTCTTAGCCGCATACATGAACAACGAAGGATTAATGACTTCAATGAAGAAGTTGACTTCTGCTTCACCACATTCAGGATAGTAATGAGGAATGTGTCGAACCTGAATGTCTTTTCCAAATACATGGACGAGCATACCATGAAGAATAAAGACGTCTTGTGAGAGTCCTATCGAGTTCTTGTGATTTCCGATAATGTTCACCCTCATTTAGTCTTATTCAAAGCTCGTCTTGTAAACTTCTTACCGCGAGGTGCCTTTCTACAGGTGCGTCCTTTACCTTGAACCATGCGTTTCCATGACGCAGTATCACGAGGTGCACAGGGTGTTAAGGTTACAAATCGGTCACGGAACCATTCGGTGCCAACAGGAAGAGTAGTGACTTTGAGAGGCGTTCCTTCATGGAATCTATGGAGTAGTTCACACAACTCACGCATAACATCACTTCCATATCCATAGAGTGTATCGGTCGGGTCATTGCAATAGACTTCATCGTGAATATGGAAGTTCGTTCCTGTCCACTCAATGGACTGAATCGGACGAAACTGGTCCCACGCAGATTCCCACAAAAACCAATGTCCCTTGTAGTCCAAAAAGACCTTATCACGAAACTCGTATAAACCCATTACACTGCGCTTAGGAAATAGTCATCAAAAACGGACGAACCTATATATATCTTTGAACTGTATCATGGCAGAACACCCTTACACATTTCCACTCGACGAGTTTCAAACCAGAGCTATCAACGCCATTGGGCGTGAAGAGAACGTATTAGTCACCGCAAAGACAGGTTCAGGCAAGACCTTAGTCGGAGAATACCAAATCTGGCGTTCCCTCAAGAAAGGCAAGCGTGTCTTCTATACCACTCCTATCAAATCCTTAACCAATCAAAAGTTCCACGACCTCAAACAGATACATCCCAGTGTAGGCATTATGACCGGCGATATCAAGTTCGCACCTCAATCGGACATTGTCGTCTTGACCACTGAAATCCTACGAAACCTCCTCTACAAGAAAGGCTCTTCCACTGAATCACTCGGCATTACTGCATCGTTATCCTTGGACGATGTCGATGCAATCGTGTTTGATGAAGTCCATTACATCAACGACCCAAGCCGTGGTAAAGTCTGGGAAGAATGCTTCATCTTACTCCCTCCTTCCATTCGTCTTGTACTCCTGTCAGCCACCATTGATTCACCCGAACCCTTTGCGAAATGGCTTGCCGAACTCAAAGGTATTCCAATGAACTTGATTTCTACGTCTCATCGAGTCGTTCCACTCTACCATAAAGTGGGTGAAGACCTTGTGATGGGACCGGACAATGTGTTCAATCGACGAGTGTATGAAGCATACCTTCGTGGAATACAAACTCAACGCAATCAACTGCGTAAACAGCGTGAAGCGGTTCGAGCACGCGAAGAAGGACAACCTGCGATTGCAAAAGACCAACGCAGTCATTCCTTCGTGTTTCAGTTGAACGAACACATCCAAAAACTGGAAGACACTCAACTCCTTCCAGCTCTCTTCTTCGTGTTCTCACGCAAGAACTGTGTGCAGTATGCGAGTAAGATTACCAACGCACTAGTAGATTCCTCCGAGTCAGCTGCGATTAAACATATCCTCAACTTCCACCTCCACCGATATCCTGACTTGAAGACACTGCCACAATATTACGAGTTGGAAGGATTGCTTCTCAAAGGCATTGCGTATCACCACAGCGGTCTCTTGCCTGTCCTGAAAGAAATCGTTGAAATCCTCTTTGGACGAGGGTTAGTTCGAGTCTTGTTTGCGACCGAGACCTTTGCAGTTGGTATCAATATGCCGACCAAGACGGTTGTGTTCACTTCCTATCGCAAATACGATGACCTTACGAATGGACTACGAATGCTACGAACGGATGAGTACATTCAAATGGCAGGTCGTGCAGGAAGACGAGGTAAAGATACACAGGGGATTGTGTATTATCTACCAGACCATGAAGCTGAAGACGCGTTCTCTGTGGAACAGATGATGATGGGTAAGCAATCCACTATTGTCTCACAGATGGACTTTGGAGTAGACTTCATTCTCAAATCCCTTCAATCTGGAAGTCTTCAATGGAAAGATATCTTGACGAGTTCCTATTACTACCAGCAAACTCAAACTCTCTTGAAGTCGTTGGAACGAGAACGAACTGCACTGGCTGAAAGCATGCCTGAGTCGCACAAAGATTGTGAACTACGATGGAACCTTGAACAGATTTTCAAAGTGACTGTGAATGCAGCACGCAAGGAAGTTCAACGAACACTCGAAGGATGGAAAAACACTCATATGGGTCCAAACTGGGACCGATTGTGGAAAAACCACCAGGCTCGTGTTCAGATACAAGCCAAGTTGGATACACTTGATGGACAGATTGAACATGTTGCGAATGTAGCTAGACCCGTTGAACTTCGGTTGGCTTCGTTGGAAGAGGGTGGATATGTCCATGAAGGACAACTAACTACACTCGGTAAGATGGCTGCAGAAATCAATGAGGGAGACCCACTCGTGATGTCCAAGCTGTTTATAGACCAAGAACTTCATAGTTGTTCACCCAATGAACTCATTGCAAAACTAGCGCAGTTCTTGGAACCTGAACCGCTGTTCTACTGGTCGGACTTCATGTTCGAATGGATGGAAGGAGGTGATTTGGGTGAGTTGTGTCAGCGTTACGAGATTGACGCAGGAACGGCTGTTCGTGCTATCTTGAAACTCTCAAACATTGCAGAAGAGTGGACCATTCTTGCTACGATGTGTGCGGACTTGCCCATGTTGGAAACGATGAAAGGTGTTAAAGAGGTGTTGGTGCGAGGGATTGTGGTGCCGGACAGTTTGTATCTACGCGTGTAGCTCGAATGACCATACGCGTCTTCCACGTAGGCTGATTCATATCAAGATAGTAATCTAACACTACATGAGCTCCTTCTTCAAACTCGGTTGTGCGAACGGTCACTGTACGTTGCCAATCGGTCACCCATACCTTGCTTTTTTCCTGTAAGACTTCCAACACAGTTCCAACCATAACGCGTGGAGTTTGAAGCTGAGTTAAGAAGAACAAGTCTCGTTCGTATTTCTTGGTTGCCTTGTTCAGAAGGTTCAAGCTTTCTGTAGGTTCAACTGGGTCTTTGCCTAGCAAGACCATCTGATTGTGAACATCTGCCCAACGACGAATGGGTGAAGTTGTGTGTGCGTAGGCTTCCAACTTCAATCCCCAATGAGGTGTGCGGTCTGTGAACGATTGATAGACTGCAGATGATTCAGCCAGTCTGGATGCTTCGGGACAAATGGACTGGTATCGTTCCATACGTTCTACATTAGGACCAGAATGTCCTCGAAACAATCCTTTGGATACTCGTATCAATTCCTCTGCCATAAAGGCATTGTAACTGACCATCAAGGCTTCAATCCATTCGTGTGGGTCATCCCCTACAATCCATCCCTTGGCGCATTGAGCTGCGAGTTTGAGTTCACGCATCT
>Ga0247844_1006787_pt1 | contig 13494 bp, 23 predicted proteins | sample LaCtaG_FD_192421 | JGI IMG/M metagenome (GOLD analysis project Ga0247844, IMG submission 192421) | Freshwater microbial communities from meromictic Lake La Cruz, Castile-La Mancha, Spain - LaCruzMarch201714.5m_1 | ecosystem: Environmental > Aquatic > Freshwater > Lake | place: Spain: Castile-La... | reverse complement strand
TCAAAAGAAGTAAAGACTTCTGGCGATTCATCGACTCCAAACAATACAGTTTCTTTGTTTTTTGCATTTTTTATTGTTTTTTGCAATGATTTTGCTGGTTTAAAACTTGGCTCTCCAACTTTTCGTAATTGCCCTGTAAGTTTTACTCCGTTTTCTCTTTTATTTGAACGCTCAAAAGACAGCGCAAAGAATGGATGTTCGGGCGTACAGAAAATACTCTCTCTGCCGTATGGCTGTATTTCCAATAGCTCTCCGCTGTACTCACTAGACATAACCGCCTTGACTTGCTTAAAACGACCCTTGTGAGTCAGCACATAATCATTAGGCTGGACATCCTCAATATTTATAGCACCCCTACTTGTAATCACTTTATGGCCAGCGGTAAAACAGGTGTGGGTATTATCATCATCTTCAAAACGACTCGTATCAAACTCTCCCCTAGGGTCTTTCTTGTGCATCCAATTAGTAAAAGATTCAATAGAGTACTCAATCCCTGAATCATTTTCAGCCTTACAAAGAATCATATCGGCTTCCTGTCTCTCTACGTTCCACAAAAGAGACTGAATTTGACTTACGCCTGTTTCGATATGAGTAGGTTTTTTGGCCTTAACGGCAAATCCATGCGGCTGAAAGTAATGAGCTGAACCAGCGTCGGCCATATCAGGACAAATGATGTCTGGTGGAAATGTCATACATTCTTTTTGCCTGACTGTTTCCGCCCACTGAGAGTTGGGATATCCAGTAGCAGACCTAGTATGAAGCAAAATAGCTCTAGTTTGAGCTTGAGAATACAAAAAGACAACTACTACAGCAGGGTCACGGACACCCCAGTCAACACCGAAACTAACTTCCCACTTGTTAGTCACTGCCCATGCGTAGATATCCTGCTTGGTGCATCTCCTATTGACCTTCCATTGTTGGTTAGTCAACCAAAACCAAGTCTCTTCAATATTTCTTACATGAAGATGACGGCTAAATGTAGGAAAGACTAGACCGCCTGTTTCTGGACGCCAGTTGAGAATTTGGGCAATAATCTTATTAGCTTCTTTAGTTTCTTTAATGAAGTTGCCCGTAAAGGCAATAGTTCTTAAAGTTTTAGACTTGCCTGTTTGCTTGGGGGCGCGAGCCTGACACGCAATAAACGCAGGACAAGTAACGCAGCCTTCGTAAGCTAGTATTTCTTTGTACTTGGTCTTAATTGCTTGTGGCTCTTCTTGAAATGTTTCTTCATCCCACCTGACTTTAAGGTTTTCAGTATGAAGATACGCCTTGAGCCTTTTCTCGCCATGAGTCTCAGGAGGACACGCTTTCATAAAGTCTACAGCCGACCATTTATCTAACCTAATGTCTAAATCTTCTCCCTTTTCGGCTTCTTCCATTAGCTCTTGGAGTGGCCCTTGAGAAGTCTTACGAGATGACAACGAAATGGTGATTGGCTCGAAGCTATGTTCGTCTTGTGTGGGGTCGGCAACCATGGCAACTTCCGACAGAATCTCTCTAGGTGTCAGGTCACACTCGTCTCGAATGATAATAGAGGCGCGTGATGAGTTGGCCCCCTCTAGTGTAGCTGCCGTCACGAACACGTCTGCATCGTCTTTGGCTGTGTGTGAGTTAGCAGGCAAATTTGACAGCCTAAGTTCGCCTGCTCTGTTAGTTTCAAAGTGTTCTTGGAGTTCTGGGATACGGAGGAACTTCTTAAGGTACTTAATTGCTTTGTAAGACTGGTCTTTGATGGCGGCAATCTGTAGACACGACCGCCTAAAGTGAACCATGGCTAGCCAATGAATAACAGCAGACATAACTGTCTTCATCGAGTTACGAGAAGCGGCCACAACTACGCGGTGAGCGCCCTTATTAGTCTTCATGGTGAGGTAGATTTGCCAAACAGCTTCCATGGGGTTTGAGGTAGATAGTTCATCTACAGTGCAGTCTGGCAAGTCTAGCTTAAGGAAAGTCTTGATAAATTGCTGAAGTTCTTCTTTTGTTTCACAAACAGTAAACAAAAGGCGTTTACGCATTTCAATGCGTATCCTTTGTTCCTCTGTAATTTCAGGTTCTTTCTTCTTAGCCATAAGTCGTCTTTATAAATCTTCTTTCTTTTGGAGTCAAGATAACTGAATGAGTCTGGTTGTGTGTAACTCCATCAAGTAGGAATGAATCAGTCACTCCTGTTGCTATAAAAGCTACTTCTCCCAAAACCATGTCTACTGTATCGTACTCTATATCATCACGTCTGGCCATATTAGCAGCTCGTTCTTTTAGTTCTGGAGTGTCTAATACTAATCTTCCTAGTATCTTTCCACCAAAGCTCTTAATGGCAGCAGCCGACACAACACCCTCTGGTGCTCCACCAATCCCCATCAGCATATCGTACTTGCCCATGCAGACACCAATAGCTGCCAACACGTCTCCGTCGCTGATAAGTGATATTTTAGCTCCTAGTTGGGTAATTTCTTTAATCAAATCAGCATGTCTTGGCCTATCAAGGACACAGACTGTCATTTCTTCAATTGGCTTTTTAAGATGGTCTGAGACTTCTTTAAGGTTTTCTTCAGTTGTTTTGAATAAAGACACGAGAGCATTCTTGGCTTTAGGGCCTACGACAATCTTATTCATGTAGCAATCAGGTGCGCTCATAAGGGTGCCCCACTCTCCTACTGCCATGACGGACAGAGCATTGGGTTTACCTTTGGCGACCAGCTCAGTTCCTTCAAGAGGGTCTACAGCAATATCGTACTTGTCGCCACGGCCTGTACCGAGTCTCTCTCCAAAGTAGAGCATAGGAGCTTCGTCTAGTTCGCCCTCACCAATGACCACAACCCCTTTGATATCAATAGAATTAAATTCGGCTCTCATGGCGTCTACAGCAGCTCCATCTGCTGCATTCTTATCCATCTTGCCAATCCACTTAGAACTAGAAATAGCCGCAGCCTCAGTAACCTTTAAAAATTTAAAATAATCCATAAAATTCCTTACTTATCAGAAGGACTCGTATGCTCATCGCAAGCAACATAAAGCCAATGCTTTCCTTTAATTTGTCCTGGCTTAGAACAAACAGAACAGACAAACTGACTCATATCTTCAAACATAGAAATAATTCTCTCGTCTTCTTCTGTAGACGTAGTTGCATATGCCCGAAGAGTTCCAAACTTTTCTTTAATTTGTGTAAAGTGCAGAGGATTTTCTTCTGAAATGGGAACACCAATGGCCTCTCTTGAGGCTAAAAGATGCTCACACATGTCCCAAATTAATGATAACCAACCCTCGTTGACTTCTAGACCACACCTTAAGAGCTGCGGAAACTTGTCTTCAATGTCTTGGTATTGAATTTTCTCTGGTTTCACAAGCCACCTCTCCTGTCTCAGTAATGATTGACTGAGTAACTGTAGAAGCATTTTCTTCTTGTGTCAACGGTAAAGTGCCGCCAGCGCGTAAAAACATGGCTTTAATGAGCTGTGGCCAGCTACGAAAGATTGTCTGGTTTGAAATTAAGTAGCTATTCATGATGTCATCTTTTTCGTCGTAGTGAGGAAAGGGGTCGCCAAGGGCGCAGTGAGCCAGCTCGTGCGCAATCAGAGCTTTAGTTGAAAAAGAGTCTGAGTCCTGCCAGTTGAGAACCTCGACCCAGCGCTTTGAGGAAGATACATAACACTTGCCAATAACAAACTTTTCAGGAAAAGACTCTACAATCCGTATTGACTTGATTTTGTTAAAGTTTTCTTTGCACTTGGTGGATGTTCCAAACTTGTCACAATATCCAGCAAATTCCATAACGTGAGGAAGAAGTTTGGCATCTACTTTATGGGTGTCAATATAGAAGGGCTGGGGAACTTCCACAATTTTTTCTACCTCTGTAGTTCCGAGGTCTGTCCCGCATCCAACCAACAACATAGCCATAAAGATAAAACGCATAAATCCCCCTAACTACTCAACCACTTTAAACTCTTTAAGTTTTGTACAAGATGAAGTCTGACGCAGCATCATAAGTTGTGGAATAGACAGACTCACACATTGTTGCTTAACTAGGTGACAAGCCAAAGTAGGCTCACCATCCTCAAAGATAGCCATAGTGTTGCCGCAGATTTGAAAGAGAATGATGAAATAAATGTGTTTCATTGTTCGTCGTCCGTTTCTTCGCCGTACTCAATCTCATCATTCATAAGACCCACGACTGCATAGTCTTCCTGATAACGGTCTTCGGGTTCATCCACAGAAACATTTGCTGCACCGGAGCTGCTGAGGATGCTTGCTATAAGGTTTGCACTTTGAATATCTGTTGTATTAATCATGAGCAGTTTTCCAAACATCTTAATGCTTGAATAGGGGATATTCATTCTTGTCAAAAATGACGACGCTTGCATCATTACTTTTGGGTTTGTCATAAAAATCCCTTTATTCTTGAATAATGCTAATAGCCAGTCCAGCAAAAAAAATTGCAGCAATAAACACAGCAAAAACCAAAAACAATTGATACTCAGTCATTTTGTTGCTCCTCGTCTGCGTCAAATTCACATCCATAGGCATAAGGCATCCTGTCTGCAAGGATGTCTGCGCCGTCTGGAAACTTTGAAAGAAACTCATCTTTGTTCATTGTCAAGATTTGACCGTAGCGTGGATGACCTGGGTCAATAAAACAGATTTCAACCATAATGTTCATAATCACCTCCAACATAATTCTTATCGGTTGTCTATCGTTAACCTTTAGGGCAATCAAGAACTTTTTTTGAAATTTTTTCTAAAACTTCAAATTTACCAACATTGCTAGACAGTTCTGAGTCCCAGCGCCCGTCGTCAAGAAGCCACCTATAGAAGTAACGGTCAACGCCAATCTTCTCAACTCTGACTCTATGGCGAGACTGAGTCTCTCCGTTGGGTAGGTCAACAATCATAAGACAGTCGCCTACCTTGTATTTTGGCTGGCGTTTAGGTGCTTGAGTCGGCGAGGGAGTGGGTTGTGGAGCCGAATTTGGAACTTGTGGAGAAGAGGCGCAACCAATTAATAATGCACATAAAAATAAATGTTTCATAAAAAAATCCAGTTTGAAAAAAATAGAAATATTTCGAACTAACACTGTGGTTTATCGCCCTTCAGCATAGCTTCTAGAAACTTAGCTAAATGGACGTTGCTTTCTTCTTTGTTTAACTTGCTGCCCATAACAAATAGTACAAGAGTTTCAAGAGTCTTTTGAGCTTGTTCCATAGTCTGACCATCTTGAACTAACAACTCTCTAACTCTGTCGTAAGCCTTCTGGGCTTCAAGCCACTGAGATTCTGTCATTTTTTCCTCTCTGTAGAATGTTAATAGTGTTCTTTAGAATGCAATTAACGTCCAACTAACTCACTTAACCAATCTATAACTGTCTGACCGTAACCATCTTGTATACGCTCGTTGGGGGTCTTGTCAAACAAAACATGAGTGCGTGTGTCAAGAAACTGGATTGCTTGTTCTTCGGAATCGTGAAGCAGTGTAGCCAACTCCAGAGCTTGTTGATATTGTTCAGCTTTGTTCATGGTGAGTCCTCCTTCGCGTCTCGGATAACGCTTCAATTCGTTTAGATAACGCTTTGACTCAGATTCACGTCCACACCTCCCACTCAGCTACGTAGCAGTCATTCCACAGGTGTTTAGCCAATTCACTAAACTCATCCTGAGTAAATTTAAACCCAACTATCTGCTCATTAAAGAATTTTATGTTTGAGTCAGACCAAAGGTCTGAATGAAAACCGCCTTCGATAAAAGTGTTTAAATCAGAGACAACCCATATATTGTCTCCCCAATAATCCGAGACATAACGGCGGTTTCCTAACTTCTGCAAATAGGTTAGACTGCCGCTTATTACTGACATAAATTGTTGAAATCTTTCTTCGGAAAGACCCTTATCTGCGATTAACTTTTCCGCGTCCATTATTCTGATGTGGCCGTCTGCGCCCATAAACTTTACCCTCCAATCTTGTTGTCCCAAGATGCCTAGTAAACCAAGCAAGCGTCAGTGCAACGCCAATTCCCAGTAGAAGCAATAAAAATAAAACTATCTTAGTCATATAATCCACTCTATTAACATAACTCTTATCGTCGGCTCAACATAAAACTTGAGGGCTATTTCACAAAGCCGTTAAGAATACTTATCCACTTATCGGTAGCTGCTTCGTTACGGGGCTGCATAACAGTGATTCCGTTCCTGCCACACTCGCAGGGTTGAGCCTCTAATCCAGCCATGTCGCCATTTAAAAAAGTCTGCCATCCTTGGCTCGGGCGTCCGCAAAAACACATCAAGTCTTCAGTGTACAGCTCAGGAAATAGCCTTTGCCATGTCTTTATGTCAACTTTCATCTGACTTAATCTCCAGCTCAACAATCATCAGCCCTTCCATCCCCAAGTCTAATAGGTCGCTATCTATTTGGCTTTCTTACTCATTCTGTATTCTTCCCTGTCGTTTTGGTTCATAATCAGCTTTCCTGCGGCAAGTCTGGGTAAGGAAGCCACTCAGGCAACCCGTCTGCACCAAGCCCTCTTATTGCAAAGAGCTTGCCGTCGTTTGACATAACGATGATTGTCCCGTGTGAACTCACTTGAAGTTGCGCAATTGTACGCTTTGGCTTTTCTGACATTTGTCGAGCTTGTTCGATGTCTTTTATACCATGTCGATATATTGTCTCTTTCGCCTCTTCAAATGCTGACTCACGGCCTGCGATGAAGAAGTATTCGGCTATTCCGCGACTAAATTCATGGTCACTTAATCCGAAGTCATTTGCTGCTTTGTTAAATGCCGCTCTTAGTTCTGGTGCGTCAGATAGTTTGCTCATTCTTTAATCACCTCTGCTGTCACTCTGTATTTGTATTTGCGAGGCTCTTCGTCCTCGAAAGCACCGTCCCGCAGGATAAGGTCCTTGAAGTCCTTGAGTGGACTGCCGAAGCTGAGTACTCCTTGAAGCACACTCGCGTTGCTCGACTCCGCCTCCATCTCTTCAACCGAGTACCACTGCGAGTAACTCTTGCGTTGGTGCTTATCCGCATCCGCATCCATCTCGTCTTGTATAATTCTGAGGCGTTCCTCTGCCTTATCTCGGTCAAGGAAGGCTGTAGGATAAGCGATTGTCTCACCGTCGAAGCAGATGATGTAAACTTTCATTTCTCTCTTCCTTTGACTTCCACAACGTAGTAAGTAATCTTTGGCTCCATAAACTCACTGACAACCTTATGTTTAATCCACTCGTACTCCTCCCATTCCCATGTCTCGGCCTCGTTCTTGAGGATGTCTTCTATCTGCTGATTAATCTTCTCCTCTGGAGTGTTGAACTCGTCGGTAAACAAACAGTGGTAGAGATAGTCACTGCGAAGTAAAGTAAAGCTGCGTCTCACGTGACATCCCCTTTCCCGTTCGGGAGTGTTTCATGGCTTGTTTTTCCAGTTACCGAACAATCCTCGGTAACTCACAAATCTCACACTTAATTAATCCAATCAAGCGACCATAACACTCATAGCTGCAAACTGGATGACTGTTGGTACTCATTGAGGAAATTTCATTTTCATGGATAGTCTTGCCGCACTCAGAGCACAACAGAAATCCCAAAAACGGCTCATAGTCGCCAAACCCAGTGTTCCCTGAAGGGAACTGAAGGGCTGTTGGGTCAACAATCTCTCCGTCTGGCTTGACGCACCACCAATGAGGCTCACGTCTATCCCAGATTGGACAATAGTAATGACCGCGCACTACCGTTAGTGTAAGGTCTTCGGCAGCGGATTGCTCTGCCATTTCCTTGCACTTTCCTCGATATTTCATGTAGTTAGATTCGGTCATTTCCGTCTCCTACCATTATTCTTCTTACTGCAACCACAGCTCTTGCTGCTCCCGCTGACTAGGTCATTGCGCCTGATTATAGGCTCGAATCCGCAGGCACACTTGCACTTCCACCGTGTCTGGTTGTTCTTATCTTTATCATGCAGTTCTATAACAGTCAACTGTCCAAATACTCGTCCGACAATAGACTCTCTAATTATTTCAAATCCTTATGTAATTCTATTGACCATCCTATTGACTTCTATTGGCCAACCAACACTAAGGTGGTCAATAGATTTTGTCTGCACGTCATCTAAATTTCACATTCATGAAACTTTGTCTATGAGCTTATTATAGATTACGAACGTAGACTATAATAAGACAAATTCTTAGTAACATTTATTTGCTTAACTCAACTACTTCCGCAAGCTCACGAAAACTTAACAACGGTATCTCTGTTCCTAAAACTAAAACACACTCAAACAAAGACTCATAGACAGCGGCCTTATTATTTTTTGCCACGGCTTCTCTATGAAGAACTACTGACCTGATAGGGTTGCCGTCTTCAGTCCAACAAGTCTGTTGGTCAACATATTCACTAAGGGCATAGACCGTCATGGGGACATCGCATTTGTCTCCGTAGACACTTTTACAGTCAGCAACAAACTCTTGAAGGAGTTTGTCTGCCTTAACTTCGTCTGGAGTCTGAGGAGCCCCACAACCAACCAAAAACACAAATAAACTCAAATACTTAAACATAAATCACCCTTTAGTTAAACTCAAGTTATGAATACGATTGTCAGCCTTATTACCATTCAAGTGAAAGATTGAAGTCTTTGGCATCTCACCGTAATGCAATAACCATATCAAATGATGAGCCATATAGCAACGACCTTTTATTCTGACTTCAATGTGCCCATTGACGTGTTTGCAGCCCGCTCTGTTTCCTGGCAAAATAAAAACAACTGGAGATTTCTTCCAACGCAAAATCCCCTCATCAGGGTTGTAAGTTAAGTGTTCTCTAATTACTGACTCTGTTTCATTAATTTGTTTGTGACGCTTTAGCATAAAAAAACCCCCTTAAACAAATTCTCCAAACTCTTCACTAAAAATTCTAAACTGAGGTCCATGGTAAGCCCACAGCTCATCATGAGCATCTGCTGCAGACCAACGCTCTAATGAACGCACGTAGGCTTCTGCTTCATCTAAAGTTTCAAACTCAGACTCAAAAGATTGGTCAACAGTCCAGTTGGGTAGGGTCATTGGAGCAGCATCAGACTCAATCAAAACAATGTACATAATCACCTCCCGTAGTTGACTTACATAAGTCTTATCGGACGGTCAACGGAAAACTTTATTGTTTTTTTATTTGAGTTAGTCTCTTTTTAAGAGACTACGTAAAACAGAATGTCAGTTATGGACTCTGCCACACTCTGCCTTCTGTGCAATCAAGGGGTTATGTCCACGCTCGACTAGAGTAGCACGAAGCTTTTTGAGCGCAACGCACTTGTTTGACCCATGGCCTGCAAACGTCGTACTGTCGATAGTAATGAGGCATAGGTGTGGGTCATAGACAGTGGCGCACGCCCTCTCTGCAGGAGAGGGTTGAGGTTGTGGTGCAGGAGCAGACTTACATGCAACTAAAACAAACAAAATCAAATACTTAAACATAAATTTCTCCCTATTCTTTACTGTCTTCTTCCAAAGCTTTTAAAGCCTCAATACGTTTCTCTGAAGTTTCTAACTGCTCGACTGTCTGAGCGTCTGTGACCTGAGTTTGAGATTGGCCGCCATTGAGAGTCAACGTCTGGTTACTAACATTCACTAATGGCTGCTTGGCCCCAAGACGCATGAAAGCATCAATCTTGTGAACTTCGCCAACAATCCCTAAGAAGTCTTTCATCTCTTTAATGTTCTTTGGAACGAAGCCAGAGTCACCTGCAGCCATCTCGCCAGCTAAAACTTTCTTCAAGTCGTTCTCAATGGCAATCTTAGTCATAGTAAAGATTGTGTCAATAGCCTCTTTACCAAAGACTTCTAACACCGAGCCATCTGCCTGTTGATTTGCCATCTGCATTCTAAGACACCAGTTGTACCGAAGCATACTTAGTACGATGGTTTCAGCCAAGTGACCTGACTGCCTGGCAATCTGAACACAAGTCCTGCCCATGGCATATACGCCAAACAAAGCGGCTTCTTGAGAAGGACTAACAACCAACGTCTTTTGAGAGGCAAACGCCCTTTCGGCAATATTGCGTTCTTCGTCATTGAGCCAAGCATAGTCACGCTCATACGCCTCTTGAAGTTCTTTCAAGAGTTTCTGCTGAGCTAGTTGTTGTTCAGTCACTTTGGCCATTGTGTATTGGTACATATTAATTATGTACTCAACTCCTTTGTAACACCTACATCGAATAAGCCGGATTGATTTCCGGCAGTTGTGGCAATGTTCTCACAAACTCAATGTCTGCGTCAACTCCAGAGGTTCTTTGAAGTAATGTTTTAAACTCATCTGAAGACGCCCTATGCTTACCCACTCTTTTAAGCTTGACATGGCGAAGCCAAAACCAGCCCAATCGTCCAAAGGTATCCCACTTGCCTTCAAGTAAGTCCCTATTGACAGGGCACAACAAAACTTTAAAGTCATTTTCGTTTTTATGGACAACGACAATAGCATCGTCTGCGTCAAACCACAGTGCCGTGCCCACACGTAATTTATAGATTTGATTTTGAGTAAGGTCTACGCCGAGAGTTTCTCGGCGAACTATTGAGGCAAGTGTCTTTTGTTTAATCTTTTTAGTTAAGTCAATAACATTATTCATAAAAACCCCTATTAAACTAATTCCCAATCTCCTGCTGCGTTAGCAACAAAAACAAAAGAAGCTCCATCTGACTGAATAACAAAAGAAGCTGCTCCGTCTACCGTATCGGCTCCATTTGGATTAACTGTAATAGTATTAGTATAAGAGTTATTTGACTTATCTTTTACAATAACAGTATGTCCATCGCCTACAGCACTAATAGCTGGCAAACTAATTGTAGCTGCGCTGGCGGAGGTGTCAACAGAAAGAATATGGTCTGTACTCAGTACAACATACGTGCCAGAGACATCGGCTCTCTTAACAGACTGAGCGCCCTCGATTCGAGTAACGCTATTGGCTTGGCCGACTTTGATTGAGGCGGCACTCTCGAACAAGCGAGCTGCAGTAGCTGTTGAAGTTACGTCTACTTCTGTATCATGTACCCAAACATTTTCTATCTGGAGTCTTTGTGGAGTAGCGCGGCCTTTGGCTCCAACAACAGTGCCGTCAAAGAAGACAACATACGATACCGAACCAATAGTGACCTGCTTGGCCAACATAAAAACTTGACGGTTATCGTAGTTTCTCAAAGGAGAGTTGGTTGACTGTCTAACTTCAAAGACGTTAGTTGCGTTAACGTCGTCAACGCTGCCTGAAGTCAAAACATATGGACTTGCAGAATAACTGTCTGAAATCTTTACCCAAAGTTCTTGTCCAGAACCCAATGTAATACTTCTGTCCATTTGGTAAACAAAAACACCTGGGTTCTGTGTCGAATCTGAGTTAATTCTGTTACTTGTCTTTCTCTTGTAGAAAGTCAAATAAACAGTGTTGTCCTGGGGCGACAACAAAGTTGGGTTAAAGCTAAGTACGTTTGAGACAAAAGCAACGTCTGGGTCTAGAGCCAATATAGGTTCCGCACCAAAGTCGTTTTGGTTTTCGTCTAACGACCCTGGGTCAACAACTTCAATCTCTTCGCCTTCAGACAAGTTGCCATAGTCTCTAAAATAAAAGACTGTGCCTGTTCTGCGTCCAATCCAATACCAATTTACATCATTAGCTGGAATGTCGCCTGGGCCTCTAACCTGCAAGTCAGCGTTTGAGTATCTTGCCCTGAAGTATCTAAATGGCTCTGATGTCTGAGTGGGGATAACTCTGTCTAGCTCGACTGCGCGAATAGAAGCGTCTGCTACTGTACCTTCTGTCGTAAAGACTGATGTTCCGTCATAGAGCTTCTCTACTCTGTAGTACGACAATATACCGTCAGACTCTTTCTTAACATAGTCGCCAACAGCAACTCCAATGAACAGGCCATTACCCTCAACTGACTTGTTGGCAACTAGACCACCACCGGGAGAAACAGTTGGACGCCAGTCTACTGGGCTGTTAGTCAGACGGACTTCTCTTTGGAGAGTCAAATACAGAGAGTCGCCGTCGTCAATGGACGGAGATGTAAAGTTGACGTTACTGTAGATTCTACCTGAAGAATATGTTCCGCCAAGCTGCCACTTAACAGGGTAGCCGTAGTTAGCTTGCCATTGAACTGTAGAGACGCCTTCACTGCGAAGGAAGTTATCTGGAACGCCTGCAGTTGTCTTGCCCCAAAAGACGGTAGCGGAAGGAATGGCAAGAATTGAGTGGCCTGCCTGAGAGTCCAAGAAGAGACTCAAAAGAGACAAGTTAATCGGATAGCCACTTGAACTTGCTGCATCTTGATACCAAGTTGGAGTTCCCTTGATTTCCTTCAAGACAGACATTGTTGCATTAAGCCAATCTTTAAAAGACTTGATGCCTTTGTCGTTTAGTATAGTGCCGTTAATTGTGTTGGCATAATAAACAGACGTTGGGTCTGTACTCGATAGCTGAGAAGGTATGTTTGAAGATTGCGGCGGCTCTTGTCTAACAGTTGAGTCCCAAGGATAGACATAAGCAGAGTCAGGAGCAGTGCCGCCTGTTGCAAGCCTAAAGAACAACTCACGAGAGTCTACAACATTTGTAATGTCAGACGGGCCAGTTGTAATCTTAGCAACTTTGATTGAGTTTGGAGTAAACCCGCCAAATCGTTGAACAAGTTTAGGAACAACGACGGTCTGAGCGTCTACTGTTTCAGTATATTCAGAGCCTGCAGGAGAGTCTGCCGTAATAGCCAACGAGTCCCAAAAGCCTTTTGACACTGGACCTTTTGTTGTTGTCTCTAAGACTAGTTCTAGAAAGATTTCAGAGTTTGACTGTAAAGCAATTGTAAGGTCTAGGTCGGCAGCGAGTCCCTTGTAGAATGGAGCTACTGGATTATTAGGGCAAAATACAAGGCTATCAGCCACTTTGACACTGACAGTAAGTCCAGACCAACCAGTAACCTCAAGACCTTTAACGGCAAACGAAGTATCACCCGTCAAGCTCATCAAGAAGTTACGGATATCATTAATAGTATATGAATCAGTCGCAAGCAAATCGGGAAGGTCAACTCGCTGACCACCTAACCAGTTAACTCTTGATTGGACTGCCATCTGTTACTCCATTAAAGCTCAATAGGCTAATTTTACTCTGACAATGTCATTCGTATGGAACGACACTATCGTCAGCAAAACGCAGCTCTGGGTACAATACATCTTCTGTTACAAAAACGCCAGCAGAAATTACTGTTTTAATTATTTCAAAGAAAGAATCTCGTGCTTTTGATGTTCCTGTTAAAAAGGGCTGGAACATCGTGCCGTTAGCTGATGGGCTAAAGGCCGTGAGCTGTTTGACTTGTCTGACTGTTGCTCCATTCTCGTGAGAGAACTTGAAGGTGTAGGCAGGGTCAATAACGATTTGGTTTCCAGATAGAGCCAAATAGGGGATAGGCCCCTCTTGAGTTGCTGTACCGTAGTCAAACACGACATAGCCGCCCCCAAAACTGAACTCAGCAGCCGAATCAAC
>Ga0247844_1006784_pt1 | contig 13505 bp, 8 predicted proteins | sample LaCtaG_FD_192421 | JGI IMG/M metagenome (GOLD analysis project Ga0247844, IMG submission 192421) | Freshwater microbial communities from meromictic Lake La Cruz, Castile-La Mancha, Spain - LaCruzMarch201714.5m_1 | ecosystem: Environmental > Aquatic > Freshwater > Lake | place: Spain: Castile-La... | reverse complement strand
TTGACTGGTTCAACCGATCAAGACCACACTCCGCACTCAACGGTATCGCCCCGCTCAAAAGGGTGAACAACCTGATGAGAACTCACACTTAGCGCCATCTTCACCACCGCTTGCCCATCTTCTGCAGCAGTCAAATGCCCCGCCGCAGCTTTGCGGCAGTCAAACGCCCTGCCGCAAAAGGTGCCCTTCATGTCCGATGTCTCTCCTCTGCTGGCCCTGCCGCTGATCCAGCCGGCACAGGCGCAAAAGCACATCACCCACAACAGCGCGATCGACCGTCTGGACATGCTGGTGCAGGGGGTGGTGGAGGCATTCGAGGCCGCCACCCCGCCCGGCGCGCCGCTGGAGGGGCAGATCTGGGCCCTGGGCGCGCTGCCGCTGGGGGCCTGGGCCGGGCAGCCGCAGACCCTGGCCAGCTGGCGGGGCGGTGCCTGGGTGTTCATCGCGCCGGCGGCGGGCTGGCGCGCCTGGGGCCGCAGCGAGGCGCGGCTGCGGATCTTTGCCGCCGGGGTCTGGGGGCCGCTGCTGGGAGACGGGGATCTGCAGAACCTGACCGGCGTCGGCATCAATGCCGCCAGCGATGCCACCAACCGCCTGACGGTCAGCGCCCCGGCATCGCTGTTCAGCCATCAGGGCGGCGGGCATCAGGTGAAGGTGAACAAGGCCACGCCGGGCGATACCGCCAGCCTGCTGTTGCAGTCGGGCTGGTCGGGCCGGGCCGAGATCGGTCTGGCGGGCAGTGACGATCTGGCGGTGAAGGTCAGCGCCGACGGCAGCCTGTTCCGGACCGGGCTGTCGGTCGCCGCAGCCTCGGGCGTGGTGACGGCCCCGGCCGGACTGCGCGTGGCGGCGGGCAGCGCCGCAGCCCCGGGCCTTTCGTTCGACGGCGACCCCGACACCGGCCTGCTGCGCCCGGCCGCCAACCAGATCGGGCTGACAACCGCAGGCGTGCAGCGGGCTTTGCTGTCGGGCAGTGCGCTGCAACTGGATGTTCCGCTGACCGGGACAGCGGTCACGCAGACGGCCAGCGACACCACGGCGGGGCGGCTGCTGAAGGTGGGCGATGCCGGGTGGCTGGCGCTCAGCCCGGCCGTTACCGCCCTCAACAGCGCGACCGTTCCCGGGACATACAGTTATGCAGGGTCGCCGACAGACCCGAACGCGCCGTCTGCCGTTGGTGGTGCCGTTCTGGTGATGCGTCACGGGCCCCTTTTCATCATCCAGCAGGCACATGCTGGCAACACCTGGCAGCGATTTGCCCGGACCTCCACAGATAGCGGTGCCACCTGGTCGGCCTGGCGGGCCGATTACAACCGCAGCAACAGCGTCGGGGCGGTGTCGCAGGCGGCGGGGGTTGTCACCGGGGCAATCCTTGAACGCGGAGCAAATGCCAACGGCGACTATGTGCGCTTTGCGGATGGTACGCAGATCTGTCGCCGCACCTTCGCGGAAAACATCGCGATTGCGACCACCTATCTGGGCGGCTTTCGCGATGCCGGGCGGACCTGGACCTATCCGGCGGCGTTCAACGCCTCGCCGGTCCTTCAGGTGGGGTCGGGATCGACCGGGGCATTCGGCGGGTTCTCGAACGGGTCGGGATTTCTGGCGGTCTCGATTTTCTGCACCGCCATCACCACCCAGGCCGCCGCCGACCGCATCATCCACTGCACCGCCATTGGCCAATGGTATTAAGGGAACCCCATGCACGTTCCCCTCTCTCCGATCCGCCATCACCTGCCGCCCTTCGCCATCGCCGCCCTTCGCCATCGCGGAGCCACAGGATGAAGCTTGACCTCACGCAACTGATCACCGCCGCCGACAAGGCCGCAGCCCAGGCAAAACAGCAGGCCCGCGCGAAACTTTGTCGGCCCACTCAGCCCCGCGTCACGCGGCCCTTCACCCAGGCAAGGTAGGCCTTGGCGGGGCTGCGCAGCCGGGGGCGGCCGGTGCTGGCCCAGAAGCCCTGCCATTCGGCCTCCAGCGCATAGGCGTCCCAGCCCGGGGCCAGGCGGCGCACCTCGTCCAGCACCTCGGGGCCGAACAGCGGCCCGCTGCCCTCGTCCACCAGCGGGCTGCGGCGGCTGACGCGGATGATGTCGCCCGGCTCTTCGGCCAGGCTGTAATCGGGCAGGCCGTCGGCGGCGATCATCTTGCGGATCGCGGCGCGGAACACCCGCACCGGCGCCTCGGACCCGGCCTTCTGGTGCAGCAGCGGCAGCGCGATGCGCCACTCGCGCTGCTGGCCGCAATGCTTGCGCGCCAGTTCATAGACCCGGCGCTCCAGCGGTTTGCGCAGCCCGAAATACTCGCGGCTCAGCGTCAGCACCGATTTCGCCAGCACGGCCCGGAACAGCCAGTCCGACAGGGTGACGGTGACGCTGATCATCCGCCCGCCGCGGGTCTTGCGGATGATCTCCCAGGCCTCGATCAGCCCGAAGCCGCTGGTGGTCTCGATGCCGCCCACCGCCAGATTGGTGGTGATGCGGGTGCCCGCCAGCCGCTCGAAGGCTTCGACCAGCCGGGCATAGCTGTCGCCGCCGGTGTCGCGGCGCGTCGCCACCAACAGGTCATGCGCCGTCAGGCACAGGGTGCGGCTGATGCTGCGCCCGGCGTTCAGCGCCGCCATCAGCTGGCTGATGCAGTAGATCAGGATATCCTTGTCATGGATGGTGGCCCGGCCGCGCACCGAAGGCGTCACCGTCAGCCGCGCGCCGTTGTGCGCATAATGCCGGATCGCCAGATCGGGCCGGGTGGCCAGCGAGAACACCGGATGTTCCATCGTGGCCAGATCGTCCTTGGGACTGGCGTCGAAAATATCGCACAGAAAGAAATCGCGCTGCGCCGCGATCATGGCCGCCCTGCCCGATGCGTGATCCGCCGCGTCATCCTCGCCCCTGCCTGCACCCCGGACGCCCGAGCGCCGCTTCTGCCCCCGACCGCTTCTGCCCCCGATTGACTTCGGGGTTTCAGTGACGCCACCCTAAAGTTATCCACAGGTCACGTCCAGCCCGGACCCGCGCGCGAACGGCGGATCGGAGTCGCGGCAACGGCGGATCGGAGTCGCCCGAACGGAGGATCAGAGTCGCCCCACCCCCAGGAAGTCAGCTTTCCGATTGCAAGATCAAGGCATTGTCAGGGGCGCCAAAGTGCCTAACGATTCAATTAACAGATTCTAACTTCGAGAATTTTCCCGACCGTCCCCCGGCCTGGCCCGGATTTGCCGGAAACACCGGCCTGCAGGCGGAAAAAACGCGATGAAGTGCAGGCTTTCCTTCCATATGCCGCATTTCATGCTACTCTTAAAGAAACACGGTACATGCAGGTCGTCCATGAGCAGCCAAGCCCTTCCCCCCTATTTCAACATCGCACCCGATGCCGCGATGAGCGATCTGGGCGGCCCCACCACCACCGAAGGATTCGCCGCAATCGCCCGGGCCTGCGAGGCCGGTCGCGATGATCTGGCCGGGCGCGGGCTGAACGCCGAAGGGCAGCGGGTGCTGCGGCTGTTCTCGACCTGGGAGATCACCCGCTATCTGATTCCGGTGGCCCCGGCGCATTTCCGCCGGGTGCTGCGTGCCAATCCCGATCTGCCGCAGGGGCTGTCGGAAACCGAGGGCGGGGCGAAATGGTTTTCGCTGGACGAGGTGCTGCGGCTGCGGGCGCATTTCGCGGCCGAAGGCTCGAAGGCCAAGAACTATCTGCCCTACCGCCCGGCGGGCCTGCCGGCCAAGATGGTGGCGGTGGCGAATTTCAAGGGCGGTGTCGGCAAGACCTCGACCGCCGCCCATCTGGCGATGTCGGCGGCGCTGGATGGCTACAAGGTGCTGGTGATCGATCTCGACAGCCAGGCCTCGATGACCTCGGTGTTCGGTGGCCGGGTGGCGGATGAATGGCAAACCGTCTTCCCGCTGATCGCCCGGCACTATGCCGCCCATCTGCGCCGCGAGAACCGCCGCCGGATGGACCGCGGCGAGCCGCCGATTCCGCTGGATGCGACGCTGAGCGAGGCGCTGCCGATCCGCACCGACAGCATGATCCAGTCCACGCATTGGCCCAACATCGACCTGATCGGGGCGCAACTGAACCTGTACTGGGCCGAGTTCCAGATCCCGGTCTGGCGGATGCAGGCGCGCGGCTGGAAACTGTGGGATGCGCTGACCGACGTGCTGACCGAAGACGGGGTGATGGACCGCTATGACCTGATCTTTCTCGATACGCCGCCCGCACTTGGCTATCTCACGATCAACGGGTTGGCGGCGGCGGATATCCTGCTGGTGCCGGTCGGGGCCTCGTTTCTGGAATTCGATTCGACGGGGCGGTTCTTCGACATGCTGCACACCACCTTCCGGTCGATCGAAGAGGGCGAGAATCTGGCGGCGCGGGCCCTGGGCCTGCCCGAGATCTCGTTCCAGTGGGACGCCGTGCGCGCGGTGATCACCCGGTATGACGGGGCGCAGCAGGCAGAGCTGGCCGGATTGATGCAGGCCTATCTCGGCCGCACGCTCAGCCCGCAGCGCCAGGAATTCACCGCGCTGATCGGTCAGGCGGGGGAAAGCGTGCAGGGCATCTACGAGGCCGATTACCGCGACTTCAACCGCGAAACCTATGCGCGGGGCCGCGAGACGTTTGACGCGACCTATGCCGCCTTCAAGGCGCTGCTGATCGGCACCTGGCGGCGCGACGAACTGGCAGCCCAGGCGGCGGCAGAATGAGGGGAAACGGCCCCTCGGTGTGGTGCTCTGGCCAGGCGGGTTCTGCGCCGGTCCGGAAAGTGGGGACGCATGGCCAAGCGTAAGCGCCTGATGCCCGCCCGGCTGGACGCCCGGCTGGACGACCGTCCGGAGCCGGACCATGCCGGGGGGCCGGAGGCGGAGGGGACGCTTGCCGCCGGGCTGGAAACCATCGCCATGTTTCCCCGCCATCCGGACGATGCGGTGCGGCTTGCGACCGCCCTGCCCTCGCGGGCTTTGGCGTCTCCGGTTGTCCCGACCCCGACCTCGGCCTTGCCCGGCCGCCGCGCGCCGATCGCCGATGTGGCGGGCGATGCCGCCGCCGCCGCTGCTTTCGCCGAAGTGGCGCAGAGCCTGGTCGAGGCGCGGGCCGAGGGCCGGTTCATCCAGCGCCTGCCGCTGGGGGCGGTGCGCGCGGATTACCTGGTGCGCGACCGGGTGCTGGTCGAGGACGAAGAGATGCGGGTGCTTTGCGACTCGATCCGCGCCCGCGGCCAGCAGACGGCGATCGAGGTGGCCGATCTGGGGCAGGGCCGTTACGGGCTGATCTCGGGCTGGCGGCGGCTGACGGCGCTGAAGCGGCTGCAGGCCGAGGCTGGCGGTTTCGACACGGTGCTGGCCATCGCCCGCCCGCCGCAAGAGGCCGCTGCGGCCTATCTGGCGATGGTCGAGGAAAACGAGATCCGCGTCGGCCTGTCCTATTACGAACGCGCCCGCATCGTGCTGCGCGCGGTGGAAAAGGGCGTCTACCACAACGACCGTCAGGCGCTGAGCGCGCTGTTTGCCGCGGCCTCGCGGCCGAAACGCTCGAAGATCGGGTCTTTTCTGCGGATCGTGCGGGGGCTGGATGCGCATCTGCGGTTCCCGGTCGCCTTGGGCGAACGTGCCGGGCTGGCCCTGGCCGCGGCGCTGGACCGCGATGCCGGGCTGGAGGCGCGGCTGATCGCGGCACTTGGCGACACCCCGCCCGGCAGCGCCGAAGCCGAGGCGCGGCTGATTGCCGCCGTGCAGGCGGCGGGGCCTGGCCGCCCGTCTCCGCCAGTGGCGCGCCGCACGGCGGAGACGGTGGCGGAGACTGCCGATGGCGGGGGCAGTCCCGGGTCTGCCAACCCTGAAACCCTGCCTGAAACCCTGCCTGAAACCCTGCGCGACGGGCTGGCCGTGCTGTCGCATCCCGACGGGCGGCTGACGCTGCAGGGGCCGCTTCTGGCCGATGCCGGTTTCCGGGCGGCGCTCATCGCCTGGCTGCGGGGCTGAACCCGACCGCCGACCATATGACATAATATGTTTCGCGCGCGAAACGCGAGGCGCACCGCCTGGCCGCTTTGACTGCGGACTTTTCGACCGTTTCCCTTGGCAGCGCATGATCCGGTCGGGGTGGCGGGTTCAGAAAATGAAATCATCCGCCGTCATGAACGCCGTGAGATTGACGAAGATCTGCATTTCGGCCACCCCGTCGCCGGTGCGGTCGATTTCGACGAGGTTGAAATTGCCGCCGCCCCAGGTGGTGGCGCGCATCTCGCCCGCCGAGGCTGCGCCATTGCCGCTGAACCCTGCCGTCCCGATGAAGCGAAACCCCTGATGCCCGGCCGCGAAAGGGTCGCCGTCGATGGCGCGCAGGTTGATGCGGTCTTCACCATGCACGAAGCCGTTGATGAAATCGCGCTCCAGCGGCCCCACCCGGCTGTCGGCCACGGCGGTGAACAAGAACACATCCGCCCCCGCGCCGCCCACCAGGGTGTCGGCCCCCATGCCGCCCACCAGCGTGTCATTGCCGTCATTGCCGTTGATCTGGTCATGGCCGCCGCGACCGTAAAGCATGTTGTGGCCGGAGTTGCCGATCAGCGTGCCGGGCGCGTCATTGGCGGTGACGGTCAGGTTGGCGGTGCCCTGCAACCGGACCAGTTCGATATTGGTGGGGGCGACAAACTGGTTGATCCAGACTTCGACCAGGTCGATGCCGCCGCCCTGGGTAAAGCCGGTCTCGCCGGCAATCACGTCGCCCGCATCATCGACCACATAGCTGTCATTGCCGGTGCCGCCTTCCATCTGGTCGGCACCGCTGCCGCCCACCATCCAGTCGGCGCCCGCGCCGCCATACAGCACGTCATTGTCTGCGCCGCCATAGAGCGCATCGTTGCCGCTGTCGCCGGTCAGCGTATCCGCCCCGGCGAGGCCAAAGATGCGGTCCGCCGCCGCGGTGCCGCTGCGCGGCTCGTCTGCCGCCGTGCCGGTGATGTCGCCGGGGCGCGGTTCGGGGTCGGGGCCGGGCAGGGGCATGACGCCCGGATCGGGCTCGGGTTCCGGGTCGGGCGTGGGCGGCGGTGGCAGCTGGCTGCTGAGGTTCACCAGCGTACCGCCCAGAGCGGCGGGGGTGATGCTGCTGCCGTCGGCGCTTTGCACCACCAGAAGTTCGCTGCCAAAGCCGATGGTCATGCCGGTGGCGGTGGCGGTGATGGCCAACTGGGTGACCGCCAGAAGCCCGGCCCAGAGCGACAGGTCGATGGTATCGCTGCCCAGGGTGAAATCGGTGATCAGGTCGGTCTGGTTGTCGCTGCCCAGCACGAAAAGATCGGCCCCCGTGCCGCCGGTCAGCGTGTCAAGCCCGCGGCCGTCCTCCAGCCGGTCGTCCCCGTTGCCGCCCTGCAGCAGGTCATTGCCCGCGTCGCCCTCCAGCGTGTCGCGGCCCGCGCCGCCCTGCAGGTGGTCATTGCCGTCCAGCCCCGCCAGCCGGTTGGCCCCGCTGTTGCCGGTCAGCAGGTTCGCCCCCGCATGGCCGGTCAGGTTCAGAGCGCCGACCCCCAGCAGCCGGGCATCGGCGACGCCGCTGAGCAGGATGGCCGAGGCCGACAGCGCCAGGCTCCAGCCGCCGGTCGTGTCCTGCACCAGATCGAGCTTGCCGTTGCCGTCGGCCAGATCGACGCTCAGTGCCGCGATCTGGCTGCCGCCATACTGCACCGTCACCGCGGCCGTGGCCGAAGGCGGGGCCCCGATGCCATAGCCGCCGGCGGCGGCGGTGGTCGCGCTCTGTCCCGCGAGGCCAAAGACCACCCCGCCCAGCCCCTCGCCGATGCCGTAGAAATCATTGCCATCGCTGTCGCGGTAGGCCACGCCGGTCAGAAAGGTCTCGCTGCCCGACAAGGCGAAATCCTGTGTCACCATCGCGGCATTGAAGGTGTTGCCCCCGTAGCTGAAGCTGCCCGCGACCTGGGCGATGCCGATCTCGCGGACCGCCGCCGTAAAGGTATTCGCCCGGTGGCCGGAGCTGCGGAACAAGGCTTCGTGCTGCACGCTGATCGTGGCGGCGAGGTTCAGCGACCCGGTGCTGCCCTGAACGTTCAGGTTTTCCCGGGTGACCGTGGCACCGGTGAAGACATAGCCCGCCGCCGCCATCCGGTCGCGCGGCTGCGAGCCGTTGACGCCGGTATGGCTGAAGATGTCGGTGTCCAGCATCCATTGCGAATGCCGCTCGGCCGCAGTTTCCAGCGCGCTGTCGGGGGCAAGCACCTGCAGCGCCCCGCTGCCGATCGTGCCGGCCGCCAGACCGTCATTCAGGTCGATGCCATAACGGGCCGCCTCGGCCAGCGGATCAAGCCGCCCGCGGTTGATCAGCTCCAGCATGTATTGTTCGGTCGCGTTCAGCGCCATCGGTCACGTCCCCTCTGCCTGGACCCCGAGACCGATCCAGTGTGCAACCTGTGCGGGATGAACCCGGGCCGCACATGGCAGCAAAGCGACAATTTCGCGGCGAATCCCCGCAAGATCGACTGGATCTTGCGGGGAATCGCGGGGGCGATGAAGACCAGTCCGGTTTTTGCCCCGGATTTTGCGCCGCTCAGTTCCCCACCTGATTCCCCAGCCCCAGCACGATGCCGAACAGGCCCAGCACGGTGCGCGCCGAGGTGATTCGGCTTTCGCTGACATAGACCAGATCCTTGGGCATCACCGCGAACTGCCCGGCGCTGAACAGCCCGTCGGCGGTGGTCAGGTCGATGCTGAAGACCACCCGCTTTTGCGCCGGGCCGCTGCCGTCCTGGCGCAGCGCGCCTGCGGGATATTCGCGCAGGATCAGGATCCCCTTGGGGTCGGCGCGCGTATCCTGCACCCCGCCCACGATCGACATCGCATCCAGCGCCGTCACCCGGTCCTGCGGGAAATTGTGGATCGCTTCGGTGCCCGCCGCCCCCAGCGACAGGAAATAGCGCTTGTCCGCCTCGACGATCACCCGGTCGCCGCCCACCATCGTGGTGTCCATCGCCGGGTCTTCGTAGAGCCGCGCCACCGAGGTGGCATAGACCTGACTGCCGCGAAACAGCTTGATCTGCGGGTTCTTCAGCCCGGCCTGCACGCCGCCGCCCTGCGCCAGCAGGCTCAGCAGCGAGTAGTCGCGGTCGGGCAGCGGATAGACGCCGGGGTTGGTCACGCCCGACACGAGGTTGGCGGTATTGGCCCGGCCGGGAGTGACCGACAGCTGCACCTGCGCGGCCGGGATCGAGGCGATGAGTTTCTCTTCGATCTTGGCGCGGGCGGTGGGGACGGCCATGCCCGAGACCTTCATCTCGCCCACGAAGGGCAGAAAGATGGCACCGGCCGGCGAGACCTGCACATTCGCCAGTTCGGCCACGCGTTGGCCGGGGCCTGCCAGCAGCGAATTGTCTTCGGTATCCCAGACGCTGATCGCCAGGATGTCGCCGGGGGCGATGATCAGCGAGGCGGGTTGCGACTGGCGCGCGATCCAGGAATGGCCGGACTGGCCGGTGCCGGGCCAGGCCGCCAGCTGCGGCAGCGAGGCGCGGGTGACCGGATGCACCGAGAAATCGGGCGGCAGCCCGGCGGATTCGCCCTCGTCCTGGGCGGCAAGAACTTCCGCCTGGAAGCCCGCGCCACGTGGTGTGGTGCAGCCTGCGAGCAGGATGCACAGGACAATCGCCAGTGTCTGGCGGCATGCAATGCCCATGAAGCCCCCCCAGGCTTTGTTGGTCTGGAGTCAGGACAACCCCGCAGCGCAACATACCGAGGTGGTCCGCAGGGTCAATCGCCCGGGCGGCACGGGCCGGCGTTTTCGTGGCGGCGGCGGTGGCACCCCCGGTTTGCGGCGCTTTTCCGCCCGCGGATGCAGGGGCGGCATTCGCGGTATCGGCGGGCGGGCGATATGCTATAGAGCCGCGCAGGGCCGCCCGCCGCGCGGCAGGGGCTGCAACGCAAAGCTTGGGCGCAGATGGCTGAGAAGATTTTGGTGGTGGGGGCAGGGTTTTCGGGGGCCGTGATCGGGCGGGCCCTGGCCGAGGCCGGCCATGCCGTGACCGTGGCCGAGACGCGCGCCCATGTCGCGGGCAACTGCCACACCGCGCGCGATCCCGAAACCGGGGTTCTGGTGCATGTCTATGGTCCGCATATCTTTCACACCGACGATGCGGGCGTCTGGGACTATGTGCAGCGCTTTGCCACCTTCCGCCCCTACCGCAACCGGGTGAAATCCACCGTGGGGGGCCGCGTCTATGCGCTGCCGATCAATCTGCACACGATCAACCAGTTCTTCGGCAAGGCCCTGCGCCCCGACGAGGCCCGCGCCTTCATCGCCACCCAGGCCGATGCCACGATCACCGATCCGCAAAGCTTTGAAGAGCAGGCCCTGGCCCTGGTGGGACGGCCCCTTTATGAAGCCTTCCTCAAGGGCTATACGGAAAAGCAATGGGGCTGTCCTCCCTCGGCGTTGCCGGCCTCGATCCTCAAGCGCCTGCCGGTGCGGTTTTCCTATGACGACAATTATTTCTTCCACGCCCATCAGGGCCTGCCGGAGGCGGGCTATACCGCGCTGGTCGGCCGCATTCTCGACCATCCGCGCCTGGATCTGCAACTGGGGCAGGGGGTTGATCCGGCCGGGGCAGGGGACTGGGATCATGTGTTCTGGTCCGGGCCGCTGGATGCCTTCTTTGGCCACCGGCTGGGGCGGCTGGGCTACCGCACGCTGGATTTCGAGATGTTCCGCCACCGGGGCGACTGGCAGGGCTGTGCGGTGATGAACTATGGCGAGGCATCGGTGCCCTGGACCCGCATCACCGAACACAAGCATTTCGCCCCCTGGGAAAGCCACGAAGGCTCGGTGCTGTACCGCGAATATGCCCGGGCCTGCGGCGCGGGCGACATTCCCTATTACCCGATCCGGCTGGTGGCCGAACAGGCGCTGCTGGCCGAATACATGGCCCTGGCCGAGACGCAGCGCCATGTCACCTTCGTCGGACGGCTGGGCACCTACCGCTATCTCGACATGGATGTGACCATCCGCGAGGCGCTGGACTGCGCGCAGGCCTTTCTGGCGGCGCGGGCCTCCGGCACCGCCGCCCCGGTGTTTTCGCGCAGGCCGCTGTGAAGGACGACAGGGTTCAGGACGGTGCCGGTCTGCAGGCGAGGGGGGGAGAGGCTGGCGTCGCAGGCCCTGCCGCGCTGCGGGTGGCCGCCGTGGTGGTGACCTACAACCGGCTGGCGCAGCTGCAGGTCACGCTGGCGCGGCTCCTGGCCGAAGCGATCGACCATGTGCTGGTGGTGGACAATGCCAGCGACGACGGCACCGCCGACTGGCTGGCCAGCCGCGATGACCCGCGGCTGCGGGTGCTGCGGCTGCCGGAAAACACCGGCGGGGCAGGTGGGTTCGAAGCGGGGCTGGGCGCTGTCAGCCGCGATGTTGACCCCGACTGGACCGTGCTGATGGACGATGACGCGCGACCGAAGGCCGGGGCTCTGGCCGCGTTCCGCGCCGCCGCCGCCGGGATTGACCCCGACGCCCGGGCCCCCGACGCCCGGGCCCCCGACGCCCGGACCAGAGAGGCGCCGGGAGGGATCGCCGCCGCCGTGGTCTTTCCCGACGGGCGGATCTGCGAGATGAACCGGCCGTCGCGCAACCCGTTCTGGCATCTGCCAGAGCTGATCCGCACGCTGACCGGCCGGGGGCATCGCGGCTTTCACCTGCGCGATGCCCAACTGAAGCCTGCGGCTCCGCCGTCGCCGATCGACGTTGCCTCTTTTGTCGGCCTCTTTGTCAGCCGCGGGGCGGTGGCCCGCGCCGGGCTGCCCGAGGGCGGGTTGTTCATCTACGGCGATGACGTGATCTACAGCCTGCGGCTGCGCCGCGCGGGGGTGGGGCTGGCGCTGCACCCTGCGGTGCGCTTCGAGCATGATTGCGCCAGCCTTGGCGTCGGGCTGGTGACACGGCCGATGTGGAAGGTCTATTACCTGTCGCGCAACGGTGTGGCCCTGGCGCGGATGGCGGCCGGCTGGTGGCTGTTCCCGGTGGCTCTGGGGTGGTACCTTGTGGCCTGGAGCCGCAAGGCGCGGCATTATGCGGCCGAGGAACGCCCGCTGTACCGCGCCCTGTTGTGGCAAGGGGTGTGGGACGGGCTGCTCGGGCGGCGCGGGCGCAACGCGGCTGTGCATGACCGGGTGGCGCGGGACGAACGCAAGGCCGCCCTGTTGCAGGGCGGCTGGGAAGTGGAAAGGCCAGCTTTGATGACAACCTCTGTTTCAGGCCCTGTTTCAGCCCCGGATCGGCCCGCCGGACCGCAATCTTCGGCCCCGCAATCTTCGGCCCCGCGTGCCGCCGCTCTGGCCACCACCCCGCCCGCGCTGAAGGCGGTCAGCGCCCCGCCGCGGCTGCCGCCGCTGGCGGTCCCGAGGCCGACCGGACCCGGAACCCCGCCCGCAACGCAACCGCCCGCAACGCTACCGGCAGCAAAACCGGCAGGCCCCAGAACCCGGCCGCTGGCGCAGCCGGCGCGGCGGCGGCCGCGCCATCTGGGACTCCTGGGGGCCTTTGCAGGGCTGGTGCTGCTGCCGGTGCTGGCCAGCACCGGCTATCTCTATCTGCGGGCGGTGGATCAATATGCCTCGACCCTGGGCTTCACCGTGCGCAGCGAAGACATCAGCAGCGCCGTCGATATTCTGGGGGGGCTTGGTGCCGGGCTGGGCGGCGGCACCGGCTCGCGCGACAGCGATATCCTTTACGAATTCATCCGCAGCCAGGAACTGGTGGGTCTGGTTGACCGGCGGCTGGATCTGCGCGCACTTTATGCGCAGCGGCGTGCGACCGACCCGCTGCTGAGCTTCGACCCCGACGGCACGATCGAGGATCTGACCGATTACTGGCAGCGGATGGTGCGCATTTCGTATGACGCCTCCTCGGGGCTGATGGAGCTGCGCGTGCTGGCCTTCGCGCCGCAGGACGCCAAGGCGATTGCCGAGGCGATCTACGAGGAAAGCTCGAAGATGATCAACGATCTGTCGGCCATCGCGCGCGAGGATGCGACGCGCTATGCCCGCGAGGATCTGGATCAGGCGATCGAGCGGCTGAAGGTGGCGCGCGAGGCCCTGACCGCCTTCCGGGTGAAGAACCAGATCGTCGATCTGACCGCCGACATCCAGGGCCAGATGGGCCTGCTGAACACGCTGCAGTCGCAGCTGGCGGCGGCGCTGATCGAGTCCGATCTGCTGATCGAGGTGGCCCCGCCGGGCGATCCGCGTCTGGTGCAGGCCGAGCGCCGCATCAAGGTGATCGAGGCCCGGATCGAGGAGGAGCGGCAGAAGTTCGGCGGCACCGGCCCCGGCCCCTCGGGCGAGAATTACGCGGTCACCGTGGCCGATTTCGAACGCCTGACGGTGGACCGTGAATTTGCCGAACGCGCCTATATCGCCGCGCTGTCGGCCTATGACGGGGCGCGGGCCGAGGCGAACCGGCAAAGCCGCTATCTGGCGGCCTACATCCGTCCGACCCAGGCCGAGAAA
>Ga0247844_1006782_pt1 | contig 13507 bp, 7 predicted proteins | sample LaCtaG_FD_192421 | JGI IMG/M metagenome (GOLD analysis project Ga0247844, IMG submission 192421) | Freshwater microbial communities from meromictic Lake La Cruz, Castile-La Mancha, Spain - LaCruzMarch201714.5m_1 | ecosystem: Environmental > Aquatic > Freshwater > Lake | place: Spain: Castile-La... | reverse complement strand
CCATCCCTCCCCCCGAACGCCTGCCGCGGCGAGCGGTGCGGGGTTTGGGGGCGCACAGCCCCCATCAAACTGGTGCTTTTTCACCCACAAATTTTTGTGAAGAGCCCCAATTCCTTGACGGCGCACGCTTGGATCTGAAAACGGGCTCCTTCTCCCCCATGAACATCGAACTGCCAAGCATCGGCGATGTAACTATCGCAGGCTTCCCTGCGAGCTACGCCGCAGTATCAAGCGAAGGGTGCACCGTCTTTACGCGTATCTAAAGCGCCTCAGATCCGCCTCGCCTTCGCTCGCAACAGCGTCGCCTCCCAAATGAACAACGACCGCCGGATCGGCGTCGCTCCGCATTTCTGTGGCGCTTCTTCCCTGTGTGCTCCACCAACCCGGAACCGCCTAACCACCGGCCTGCGGGAGCAGGCGGGGGAGACTGCACGAAGTGCAGCCCACCAGGGCGAGACGAGCGGGAGCAAGCGAGTCAACGCGGAACTACAAGCAAGCACACCAGCCTCCCCCGTTCGTAGTTCCGCATTCATGCGGCGCTTCTTCCCCGCCGTGCCAAACATCAAAAACAGCAAGGCTCCATTTTGCCATAATCTATTCCCCTTATGGGAATATCCAGATGCTGGTGGCGCGGGTAGGTTGGAATCGTGAAATCCTCCCTTCCGTTTCTCCTTTTCCTTGCAATTTCCGGCATCGCCTTCGGGCAGACCCCGGTGGTGGCGATCCGGGCGACCGACCCATCCGCCATCGAGAAATCCACGGCCACGACCGCCAGCGACCCGGCGACTGTTGTCGTCTCGCGGGCTGGAGATGCCGCTGGCGCACTCACGGTCAACCTGACGGCCACCGGCAACGCGGTGGTCGCAACCGACTTCACCGTCACCCCTGCCGGAGCGACGACCAGCGTCACGATTCCCGACGGGAAGGCGTCGGTCACAGTGGTCGTCACGCCGGTGGACAACACCACCCAGCAGGACGAGCGGCTGTTAACCCTCACCCCCGCCGTCAACGCGAACTACACCATCGATCCCGATGCATCCTCCGCGACGGTCAGGATCGCGGACATGGATAAGGCCGCGAGTTCGACCTTCAACGGGAACGCCGATCTCCTTTACAACTTCAAGGTTTACAGCGGCACCTACGGTGAAAGCTCTGCGACCATCGCGATTCCGACCTATCGCGGCGTTGAGGTTCCGGTTGTCCGGGTGGCAGCCCAAGGCGTCTATGCCGCTTGGATGGCTCGCTGGGCTTACGAGAACGGGGTCGCGTTTTACATGGTTGACAACTGGAGCCACACGCTCGCATTTCTGCCGACCCTGGCGACGATTTCAGGCCATCCAGAAGTCGCCAATGCCATGTATATCGGGATTGGTGTTTCCTCCGGGGCGCGGGCCGCCACCGAGCTTGCAGACAAATACCCCAGCCGGGCGGTGTTTGCCTTCGGCATTACCAATTCCGCGTCCAACTACTCGCCGTCGCTGATGACGGTTGTCGAGTTTGATGATGCCTTTAAATATTATCACGGCGGGGGAGGCGGGTCCGCCTTCGGAGGGATCACGATTGGCGAGGATCGGGTCCGCCACACCTACAGCCTCGAGTTGGGGGAGCAGAAGCTTTTTTTCTATGACAAGTTTGTCGGTTTGCGGGGCGACTACCAACCGGGCGTGGCCGGGCGGGACCCCCTGCTGGGCGAAATGGTCGCGCAGCCCATCGACTACTTGAATGGTTATGTCGGAGAATCCCGCTTCGGCACGGAGTTTTTCAACTACGCGACATGGGAGGCACACACGATCCCGACGAAGGACTACAACAAATCCAAAGATCCTATGAAAACCATGGACCTTTCGTGGTTCCCTGATGCGGCCACGGCGGCCGCCTGGCGGGCGTTCACGAACCGTGGAGAAAACCACTGCCAATGGGCATTTCCGCAGCTCGGCCATAAGGACGACATGATGCGCAACAACACAATGGTTCACATGGTCAATACTGCCCAGAGCCAACCTTGCACGGTGGATACCGGGCTATTTGCCGATGCGAATGTCTGCGAGTTTTACGACAACGAAGTGCTGGTGGCCAAGGCGACCGTGCCGCGCACCGATGCGGGCGGACACAGGGTCTTCGAGCACACCTACTTGTGGGATGACTCCCGCTTGGGCCCCCGTGTGCTGCACGCTGTTTTGGAGAATACCACTACCGGGAAACGTGTCCAGGTCAGCCCGCCCCGAGTCGTCTATGTGGTCCCGCACAAAAACGACCACAACACCGCACCGACGATTTCCCCGATTTCTGTTCGCAGTGTTGACGTCCCGGGCGCCACCACGACGATCGACATCCCGTTCACCATCGGCGACGCGGAATCCTCGACCGATAGCCTCCAAGTCAAGTTCGGCACACCCGACGAGGCGATGATGTTCTACGACAACACGAAATTCACTTCGACCCTCTCGGGCACCGGCGCGAACCGCACCCTGAGCATCACCCTCGACCCCGCTAATATCAACCGCGGCGGGGTCATCGGCGGGGTTCTTATGGTGAGCGACGGCGAGCTTTGCTCGAATGCGTATGTCGCCATCAAGATCCGCGTGCCGGACTCCGCCCCGTATTTCCACTCCCCGCAGAGCATCGGCTCCATGACATTTCTCGGCAACGAGGCGGGCTACGATGACGAAGCCCCGTCGGGCGATGGCATGAACATGTGCGTGGTCGTCAATGGCTGGTCGAAGGAATGGTCAATCACCGTGCGCGATTGGGATACCGACCCCCGCGACCTCACGCTCACAGCGGTTTCCAACACGCCATCGACCCTGCCCACCGAAAACATCCTCATCGGCGGCTACGGGCCCTACCGCACGATCCAGGTGCGCCCGATTGCTTACGGCACCCAGGACACGAGCCTCACGCTCTACCTGAGCGATGGCACACACCAAGTCACACGCACTTACAAGTTCCGCATCATCGAAGACAAGGCGACGTATATTGATCAAAACGACGATTACAAAAACACCCCGCCCCACATCGGCTGCATCCCCGACCAATTGGTTTTCAGCGGGGAACAGTCGAAGCGCGTCTATTTCCAAGTGGCCGATTATCACACCGCCTCGGAAGACCTCGGGGTCGCGGGCTATGACCGGCTCAAAGTCGTCGCCTTTTCGGACAACCAAGCGGTCGTGCCCAACAGCGCGATCTTCATCGGCGATCCGGGGCAGAAGCGGTGGCTGACCATCAAACCCGCCGCAGGGGTCACCGGCACGGCGAATGTTACCGTCGTCGTCACCGACGAGGCCGGGCTCAATACGTCTTCCCGCTTCAAGGTGAATGTCACGAAGGCAGTGCCCAAACTCGATGCCGATGCGGCAGGAGATTATGTGATGGTGGATGGCGGCAGCAAAACGTTCCGCGTTACCGCCTTCGGCGGCGAACTCTCCTATCAATGGTATCGCGGAGCCAGCGGCGACACTTCCACCCCGATCAGCGGGGCCACGGCCGCCACGCTCGCCACCGGGGCACTCACCCAGAGCGGACAATATTGGTGCCGCGTGAGCAATTCGATCGGCCACACGGACAGCGCCACGCAGACGATCACCATCGTCGCCAGCGCTCCTGCGATCACCGCCCAGCCCCAGAGTAAAATTGCCAACGAGGGAGACTCCGTGCGCTTCACGGTCACCGCAACCGGCGAGGAACTTTCCTACCAATGGTATGCCGGTGCCAGCGGCAATACGTCTTCCCCCGTGAGCGGTGCGACGGATTCCTCACTGACCGTCGCCGTCACCTCGGGGGCATCGTATTGGTGCCAGGTGAGCAATCTCAAAGGCACGGCGGACAGTTCGGCGGCCACGATTGCAACAGTCGGTTGGTATGCCTACCACGACCTCTACACCACGGCGCAGATCAGCGATGGCAACCATGCCAATGCCTCGGCGGGCTCGGTCAGCGGGACGGCCTATCCGCTCAAAAACTTCGTCACCGGCAGCACGGCGGGCCCGAGTATCACCTTCACCGACACCGGCGCTCGCATCGCGCAGACGACCGGCGCGAATCCCTCGGCTGGCACGGATGCCTACGTGCTCTTCAATGGCAAAATCGGAGTCGGAGCAAAGTCGGATAAAATGACGACGCCTTCTACCTGCACAATCACCTTCAGCGGTCTCGATCCCTCACGCAAATACAGCGTAGCCTTTTACGCTACACGCAACGAATTCACCAACCAAAGCATGTTCACGATCCAGAACGCAAGCGGCTATGTTGCCGGAAGCAGTGCGGGCGTGACGCTCGGCGGCACGGGCGGCAACACGACGGCTGTCGTAGATGCCGGAGCTACCACTCCGACTTACGGTCGCATTGTGCGTTGGAATAACATCACTCCAACTGCAAACAGTGGCACGTCGTTCAGCGTTCTTGTTAACAAAAGCTCACTTGGTGGAGCAAGTAACGACTTCATTCTCCCGCAAGCGACGATGCTACGCGAGTATGTGGCATCTGCCCCCGTGATCGTTTCGGTCACTCCGAGTCTGACAATTGCACCGAATGGACAGGCGACCCTCTCCGTTGCAACTGTAGGAAACGGTCTCACCTACCAATGGTATCGGGGATCCAGCGGCGACACCTCGACGCCGATCGCCTGGGATTCCTCCTCTGGCACCTACACCACCGGCGCACTCGCCGCCGGCGCCAGCTACTGGGTGCGCGTCACGGGAGGCGGCACCTCGGTGGATAGCGCCACGATGACGGTGGCCGTCTCCTCCGCGCTCCTCGCGCCGACCATCACCGCGCAACCTTCAGGCAAGACCTGCGACGAGAGCGAATCCGCTACCTTCTCGGTCACGGCGGCCTCCGCGACCGGCTACCAATGGCGCAAGAACGGAACGCCAATCGACGGGGCGACGTCTGCAACCCACACGATTTCCTCAGCAACCCTCGCCTCGGCGGGAAGCTACGATTGCCTGGTCAGCAACGCGCACGGAACAACTTCCTCCATTGCTGCAAGACTCACCGTGAACCCGGGACGCGCTCCCATTATCATCGTCCAGCCCAACCCGTGGCACTACCGCGACGTTGATGAAAACGAGACCGTTCTTCCCCTCTTTTATTCTTACAACTATATGGTGTGTTACGCCTCGGGCAGTGGCAATCTCACGTTCCAGTGGCGCAGGAACGGCGTGCCGATCCCGGACATGCAGGAGGAGAGGCTCTATGATCGCGATACCTACGTGAGCAAGGTGTGGTTTGCCAATGACTCAGGGGTCTATGATTGCGTGGTATCAAACGCTTTCGGCTCCGTGATCAGCGAGAACGCGGTGGCCGTGGTCAACTATGATCTCAGCCTGCATACGGGGGGGACCGCAACCTATCTGACCTCATTTTCACCCGATAGCGGCACTCCTAAATGGGTCGATGTGGTCGAAGGGGGAAGCGCGACCTTCGATGCGGTGGTGCGCGGCGGCTCGGGAACTTTGCACTTTGGAGAAAAACCAAGCTACTACACCGACACCAACGACGTGATTACCCCATTGGCAGAGGTCACTACGGCCACCGACCCGAATAAATTCTATCTCTTTTCCTACACGGTGACCGACGTCGGCTCGCCCATCGGAACCTACTCGAACGGCTATTATGAGAGCAGCACGATGGAGAAATCCTACGAGTTCTACAACCCCGCTGAGCCTAAGAATTACTCGACGGCAACGCTCTCTTTCAAAACGGCAACCGCTCCCAATTACATCGTCAACACGCTCTATAATTCACCGGGAGTCCCCTCCACCTACATGGCGCTTTACCAGAGCCAAACCATCGCGGTGGGGCAGGCGGTTTATGCGATTGCCAAGACATCGTATGGGACCGCACCGTTCACTTACCAATGGTATAAGGATGGTGCGGTGATCCCGGGAGCCACGCAGTCGGCCCTGATCATCAACAACGCCCAACTCACCGACACGGGCAGTTACCATGTGGTGATCACCAACAGCGAAGGCTCCTACACCGCACCCGCCATCACCTGGACGGTTTCGCCCGATTTGATCTATATCACCTCCCAGCCGCAAAGTCAGGCGGTCGCCATGGGAGCGCCTGCCACCTTCAGCATCGGCACAACGGGTGCGGCACCCGACACGTATCAGTGGTATAGGGACGGAGTCGCCATCGCAGGAGCAACGACTTCTACCTACTCCATCGCCTCTGCATCGCCGGTTCACGAGGGGCGCTATACCTGCAAAGCCATGCGTGAATGGCAGGTCTGGGATGAGGATTTTCAAGAATGGATGGACATGTCGGATACCAGAACCTCGGTCGCGGCCGACCTGATTGTCCTTGTGCCTCCCACGGTCACGGAACAGCCGCAAGGTCAGACGGTGACGGCCGGTCAGAATTTTGACCTGCGCGTTTCCGCCGCCGGGAGCCTCGATGTCACCCAGCCGGAATTGGGCATAAAATTCGATGACCTGGACTTCACCTATCAATGGCGCAAGGGCGGTGTCGCCATTAACGGAGCCACCAACAAAACGCTCGTTTTCGCCTCGGCCTCCGAGGCCGACGAGGGCAGCTACGATTGCGTGATCACGAGCCTGGTCGGAGCCGGGTCGGTCACGTCGTCCGCCGCGACGATCAATGTCCTTCCGCCGCCGCCGGCCGTCACCTCGCAGTCCGAAGGGGCGACCGTCAACCAGGGTGAAGGCGCGACGATCACGGTGGCGGCCACCGGCGACTCGCTCATCTACCAATGGTATCGCGGGGCCTATGGCGACATGAACTCGCCCGTGGCCGGCGGCACCGGAACAAGTATCTCCACGGGTGCCCTTTCGGAAACCTCGCTTTTCTGGGTCCATGTGAGCAACTCCGGCGGTATGGTCAGCTCGACGCCAATCACCGTGAATGTCATCCCGCCGACTCCGCCCACGATCATCACGCAGCCGCAGAGCGCGGTGATATCGGTTGGCGGCGGTGCGAGCCTGAGCGTCTCCGCCAGCGGCACGTCGCCGTTCTCGTATCAGTGGAAAAAGGGCGGAACCGGCATCAGCGGGGCGACCTCCGCGACGTTCACGCTGGGCAACGCCACGCTCGACGATACGGGAATTTACACCTGCACGGTGGGCAACCTCTACGGAAGCGCGACCTCGCTCCCCGCCACGGTGGTCGTCTCCGGCGCGCCGATCATCACGTCGCATCCCGCTGATGCCAGCATCGCTCAAAGCCAGACCGCATCGCTCGCCGTTATTGCCACCGGATCCGGGCTCACCTATCAATGGTATGAAGGCGCGAGCGGGGTCACCACCTCGCTGATCGCCGGTGCCACCTCGGCCAGCTTCACCACGCCCGCGCTTGTCGCCACGACTTCCTACTGGTGCCGGGTCGGCAATGCAAACGGCGCTTCGGACAGCAACACTGCCACGGTCCGCCTGCCGAACTGGGAAGCCTACCACGACACGGTCGAGCTTGTGGACAACGGCGGGACAAACGCCACCCAGAATGCGGCGGCCCTCACCAGCGCACCCACGACGAGCGTGCCCGTGGTGACCACGTTGAAAAACTTCGTCACAGGAGCCGACATGACGGGCCGCGCGCTCACCCAGTCGCGAACCGTCGCCGTTCCGTCTGTCGCAACCACCAACAGCGCCTCGATCGCTCCGGCTGCCGGCACTGATGCCCACAAGCTCTTCGGCGGCAAAATCGTTGTCGGGCAGAAGATCTACCAGATCGCCGGCGGGAGCACCTACACGTTCGCCTTTTCGGGGCTGGATTCCAGCAAGCGCTACGCGGTCGCGTTCTTCGCCTCGCGCGACGATTCCCGCTACACGGTCAAAACCAAGCTCACACTGCTCGGGGCGAGCGCATGGACGAATGCCAGCAGCAACGGAACCATCGCGCTTGCCGGAACAAACGACGCCACCATCGAGGTCGATGTCTGCGCCGGCTCGGCAGCCGCCGGGCGCGTGATCCGCTGGAATGACATTTCCGTCTCCGGCTCGACGTTCAGCGTGAAAGCCGAACTTGGCTCGAACGGCACCAGCTTTGTCGTTCCGCAATGCGTGGCACTCATCGAATACGATGTGCCCACCCAAGTCGCCGCACCCGAGATCACCACCCATCCGGTCGGCGCGAATATCGCGGCGGGTGGCAACCACACGCTCACCGTCGCAGCCACCGGCACGGGCCTCGCCTACCAGTGGTTCCAAGGCCTCACCGGAGACACGGGCACCCCGGTCGCAGGCGCAACTTCCGCCAGCTTCACCACGCCCGCACTGGCTGCCACGACCAGCTACTGGGTGAGGGTCGCCAACGCCAGCGGGTCGCGCCTGAGCCATTCCGCGACCGTGTCCATCGAGGCCGCCCCGCCGACCCTGACCCCGCTCGAAACCTGGGCGCAAAGCCAGGCGCTTTCCGGCGGCAACGCGGCCGCCCATGCCGACCCGGATGGCGACGGGCTCGTCAACCTCATGGAGTTTGCGCTCGGTGGAAATCCCACCTCTCACAGCCAGGTGAACCTGCCGACCATCGAGATGCCGGACGCCTCCACCCTCGGGCTGACATTCCGCCGGGCCACCGCCGGGGTGAAATATGTCGTCGAGTCGTCAACCACCCTCGCGCCGGACTCGTGGACGTTCGAATACACCATCGAGAAAAATTCCGACCCCGCCAGCATCGGCCAGGATGTGACGGTCGAAGTCCCCATCGGCGGCGCGACCAGAAAATTCCTGAGGCTGCGCGTCCTCGAGGAATGACACGCCTTCGTTTGTCGTTCCGCATCCATGCGGCGCCTTTGTCCGCCCTCGCCGCGCCCATTGCCCCCCGCCTGAAGGCGGAACTACGAACGGGCACACGGCGTCGTTGTTTGTAGTTCCGCATTCATGCGGTGCTTTTGTCTGCCCTCGCCGCGCCCATTGCCCCCGCCTGAAGGCGGAACTACGAACGGGCACACGGCGTCTCCGTTTGTCGTTCCGCATTCATGCGGTGCTTTTGTCTGCCCTCGCCGCGCCCATTGCCCCCGCCTGAAGGCGGAACTACGAACGGGCACACGGCGTCTCTGTTTGTCGTTCCGCATTCATGCGGTGCTTCTTCCGCCAGGCCCCACATCACGGCACCGCCTGAAGGCGGAACTACGAACGGGCACACGGCGTCTCCGTTTGTAGTTCCGCATTCATGCGGTGCCGTTTTCCCCGCGCGAAAGATATTCTTTCCGAGACAGTTTGCACCGGTATGTTGGCATCCGGAGCTTGGCCCATGCGCAATTTTCTATGAGGTTTTGGTATCAAATTTTTCCTGAGCAGCACTTCATCGTCGCGGGCTACGTCGGGAGGACGACCGTCGCAGACATCAAGGCGCTCGCCGGGCACATCTGGGCGGACCCCGAATACAACCAGAACTTCAACGGAATCCTGGACTACACCGAGGCCACCCTCGATGCGTCTCCGAAGGCGATCGACGAGCTCTGCCAGTATTTTCTTTATTCCAGCGAGGCCTCGCTCGGGAGGGCGGCGCTGCTGGTCACCAGGCCGCTGGAGACGGCCCTGAACTCGCTGTTCGTCCGGCGCATGCAGCAGCGAAATGCGCTCCAGATGTTTTGCACGTGGGAGGCGGCCTGCCGGTTCCATGGAATCGAGCTCGACAGGCCGGACGCGCAGCAGGCTGTCCGGTTCGCGTGATGCGATCCCGTGGCAGGCTGCGCCGCTCGGCAGGAAGTGGCCGCCCGGCACCCCAGCTCAGAAGCCGCCATGACCTGGCTTTCCAGCTCCTACTCGCCCTTCTCCAAAATCTCTTCCACCACCAGAATTTTCTCGCCCGTTTCTGTTAGGGATTCCCGCGCCCGCACCTTGAATGAGGCGGGAGTCTTCTTCATCTCCCGGATGCCGGCAAACTCGTTCACGGTGGGCTTAAAAAGGATCGCCTTGAATTCCCCGAGGTCCATTTTGCCGGTTGGTGCCAGCATATCCCGGTCGGCCCAAAACGTCCAAATCCCCGTCAGCAAATAGGTGCCGTCATCCTGCTTTTCGGCACCGGCGGGGGCGGACGAGATCACTGCAAAAAACAGGAGGCTCAAAAGAAGGATTCGGGGAGGAGTTTTCATATTGAACTAGCTTAGGGATCGCATGGGATTTGTAAAGACGCGGGGGGAGTGAGACGCACCATTGAGAGCATCGTCCAATCCGCCACAGCCGGCTATCCCTGCTTGCGCCAGATTTTTGTCGGATTGCGGCAGGGCAGGGAACGAGGCCGGAGGCCTCGCCCGGTCCGGGACACACCCCTCGGACGGTTTCGGGCTCAACCCGACGCCCCCTGAGGGGCTTACTGCGGGGCGGGGGCGGCCGGCTCGAGGGCGGGAGCCTGCCGCGCGACGAGAACCGGGGTGCCGACCTTCAGCGACTCAAAAAGGAATTTGGCGGTTTCGCGCCGAAGGCGGATGCACCCGTGGGAGGCCGGGCGCCCCGGGACGTGCCCGACGTGGAGGCCGACGCCGGAATTGTTCAGGCGCATCCAGTAGGGCATGGTGGCACCGACGAAGGAGGCCCCCTCGGCGGGAATGTCGCGGCGCGTGTCGGCATCCGAAACGACGACCGCGCCGGCGGCATCCACAATTTTCCCGTAGAGGTTGGACTGGTAGTCCCGGACTTTGCCAAGGATCTGAAACTCGCCGGTGGGGGTCGGATGCGAGCGCTTTCCGGTGGCGACCGGGAAATCCATGGCCACGAATCCATCCACCAGGAGGAGCCCCCGCTGGTCGTCCAGAGAGATCTGAAGCGAGGCGTTCTCCGGAGTCAGCCTGGCGAGCAGCGCCTCATTGCGATAGGTTTTTGAGCGCCATCCTTTGGACTCGCGCCATGCCCCGTGGAGGGCGAGGGTCTCGGCGCGCTCGGCGGCGATGCGCTTTTCCTCGGCCCGGCGTTCGATGGCGGCGCAAGAGGTGAAGAGGTGGGCCGCTGCGAAGACGAGGGCGGCCTTCAGGATCAGCTGTCGGACCGGGATGCGGAGGTTGCTGGGGAGGGCGCGCATGGAGGTGCGGGTTACATCGCACGGCGGGGCGGCCCCGAAAAGCCAAAAAGTGCGTCCCCGGAGATTTCTCTCCACTCCCCGGGCCTGAGATCGCCCAGCATCAGGCCCCCCACCCCCACGCGCACCAGCCGGAGCGTCGGATGACCCACGGCCGCCGTCATGCGCCGCACCTGCCGGTTCCTCCCCTCGACAATTTTGAGCTCGATCCACACATCCCGCACATTTTTTCTGAAGCGGACCGGGGGGTCGCGTGGCGGCAGGCAGGGCTGGGGGGAGAGCCGTCGGGCGGCCGCCGGGAGCGTCATGCGCCCTTCCAGAAGGACGCCGCGGCTCAATTGTTGGAGCGCTTCAGCCGACGGTTCGCGCTCGACGAGGGCGAGATAAGTTTTTTCGACATGCCGGCCGGGAGCGAGCAGGGCCGCATTCCATTGCGGTTCATCGCTGAGCAGGAGCAGCCCCTCGGAGTCGGCATCCAGGCGGCCCACCGGATAGACGGCGCGGGGAAAGCCGAATTCCGCGAGCGTGCGGTTCGGGCTTCCATCCGGCGTGAACTGCGAGAGCACGCCATAGGGTTTGTGGAACGCCAGGAGCACGGGCGCCTGGCCTCAGAGGATTTTCAAGCGGGTCAGGTCCTGCGAATCGACGAGGCCGATGGGGTGGTTGTCCTCATTCACCACCACCAAGTCGTCGATCCGGTGGCGCTCCAGCACCTGAAGAACCTCGGCCGCCAGCCGCTCACCGGAAATCGTGACGGGATGGCGCGTCATGAACTCGCCGACCGGCTTGCCCCCGATGTCGGGCGTTCCGGGAAAATGCCTCGCAAAGTCCCCGTGGGTAAAAATTCCCGCAAGGCACCCGTCCGCCTCGACAATGACCGCAGCTCCGGCACGCCGGGCAGTCATCCCCTGGACCGCCTCCAAAACGGTGGCCGAGGCCGGGAGGATCACGAGGTCGGCAGGAGGCCGCATGATCTGTCCGACCCGCAGGAGGAGGGCGCGGCCGAGGGTTCCGCCCGGATGGAACCTGGCGAAGTCCTCCTTTCGGAATCCCCGGGCCTCGAGCAGGGTCATCGCCAGGGCATCCCCGAGGATCAGCATCGCCGTCGTGCTCGACGTGGGAGCAAGGTTCAGGGGGCAGGCCTCGCGGGAGATCCCCACATCCAGCACTGCGACCGCGGACTTCGCGAGAGTCGAACTCGTGTTTCCAGTGATGGCGATAATGGGCAGCCCCAGACGGGTCAGGGCGGGCAGCACCGCGATCAGCTCGTCCGTCTCACCGCTGTAGCTCAGGGCCAGGACGATATCCCCATCCGCCACAACCCCGAGATCTCCATGCAGCGCATTTAAAGAGTTGAGAACGACCGCAGGGGACCCGGTGCTCGTCAGCGTCGCGGCAATTTTCTCGCCGATGTGGCCGGATTTTCCGACGCCCAGGACAACAACTTTCCCCCGGTTTTCGACAGCCGACTTGACCGCTTCGACCGCCCGGCCGAACCCCTCGTCCATGCGCGCGCAGACAGCGCTCGCCTCCCCGATCTCAATCTCAAACACCCGCCGGGCACGCTCCAAGTAATCCATCGGCCCATCATGCTCCCCTGGAGGGTCTCCTGAAAAGCGGAATCCGCCCGGGCGCGGGCGCATCATTGCAAACCGTGGGATGGGCATCCTGCCCATGTCTTACTGGATTGTTTTTCGCATGGGCAAGATGCCCATGCCACGGCCCAGTGGAGCATGTTTGTCGATTTGCAGTAAACGGAGATGCACCCCCCCGGCGCATACGAGGCGCGGGGCGCGGCGGAGCACCCTCTGGCTGCGGAGGCCCGGGTCAGAGCCCCTTGTGGGTGCCGTCGCAGAACGGCGCGTTTGCGGAGTGCTTGCACTGGCAAAGCCAGGCTGGACCCGACTTTTCCGCAGTGAATTTTTTCGGCGCAAAGTCGCTGCCCTTGTGCGATCCGTCACAGAAAGGCTGTCCGGCCGACTTCCCACACGTGCAGTAATAATAATCCTTCCCCTCTTCCAACTCCACTTTCACAGGGGCCTTTGCTGCGATGGTCGGTTCGCTCATGCCGCCGATTTGAGCGGATCCTCCCTCATTTGGCGAGAGCGGATTTCGGGATCAATGATCGGCCGGGGGTTCCCCTGGTCAGCATTGCGCAACCACGGCAAGCTGGAAGGGAGATTTTCCCAGCGCACGGAATGTCTTTTCGAAGGTCGTCTGCGGGCGCTCCACTCCGTCCAGCCAGGGCACCTGGCTCCACCCGTGGCGGGTCAGCGCCGCCATCTCGCCAAAGTAAGATGCGTCGTCGGTCATGAGGCGGAGCACCCCTCCCCGGCGGAGAACCCTTGCGGCCCCTGCAAGGAATCCCGCAGTGACCAGCCGGCGCCCCGCGTGGCGGCGCTTCGGCCACGGATCGGGAAACGAGACGTGCAGGGTCTCGACGCTCGCCGGCGGGAGGAGCTCCTCCAGCGCGGCGGTCCCCTCCCCACGGACGGCCAGCGCGTTGTGAAGCCGCCGCCGCCCGATCCTC
>Ga0247844_1006781_pt1 | contig 13509 bp, 11 predicted proteins | sample LaCtaG_FD_192421 | JGI IMG/M metagenome (GOLD analysis project Ga0247844, IMG submission 192421) | Freshwater microbial communities from meromictic Lake La Cruz, Castile-La Mancha, Spain - LaCruzMarch201714.5m_1 | ecosystem: Environmental > Aquatic > Freshwater > Lake | place: Spain: Castile-La... | reverse complement strand
CTGACGTTTGATTCTTTTGACTTTTTCTTCCACGATTTACTCCTCCCAAAGGGCTTAAACCGCTTAACCGAAAGTGTCCAGTTATTTTGGGGAAGTCCATATCAGTACCTACTAATACAAAAGGAGAATTACAACTATATACTTCTTTTTTAACAATACTCAACTTACCACAAGTATAACCTGAACGACTATGGCCAGACATTCCTGCTTTAGAATAACAATATACAGTTTTAAGATTATTTACTTCAGGGTCACAAAAATGTGAACCAGCATTCGATACATTAACTAAGTTTTCCTGTTTCATTAAATCTCCACATAACCTAGGGAATTCTTTTTCACAATGTTCCCTACATTCCCGATCTGCTGCTCCAAACAGTCCTCCTACATCACTACCAGTAGTCTTTAATGGACCATCAGTCCAATTGTCTAATGCAAGTCTACAATGACAAAATGTTGCAAAAGTATTTGAACTCATTAATGTGATTGCAAGTAATAAAATCTTAATCATCAAAAACCTCCCTGATAAAATGCAAATCTAAATTGAATGCTCATCTAACTGATGAACTAATGCTATTACTTAAGCTTTTATTTTATATTTAAATTAACCTCAATTGAGCTTTTTATAATTATACCTTAAATGGATTTAATATTTTGATAAAGGATAATTTTTCTACTGATAGTTCTGAAAAAAAAGTTTGTTAAAAAAAAATTGTATCAAAATGCCAAATTAAGTTCTGCCTCGATTATAAGAGGCTAAATTGCTTTTATCATATTTTAACATTGCAAAGGTCACTTGATAAAAATCATCGGTTAAAAAATAGTCAATTAAATTTAGCAGCATTTAGAAAAGTGTTTAGAAAAGATACAGTCTGTCGATAAGTCCTCAAAGGACATTCATTTTAGCATGATCAAGGAAGACTTCTTAGAGCTCGTCAGTAAGACCGGGCTCGCTACTATTAAAGATCTACGCAAAATCAGCTCTGCTGATAAGGATCGCGATCGCGTTGGAGAAGTAGATCTACTCGATATTCCCACCTTCGATGAATTCAAATTTGCTAATATGATGTCTGAAAAATTCCAGTTAACATTTGCTGATCTTTCCATGGCGCGCATTTCTCCTGACGTTCTCTCGCGCATTCAAAAGAGGAACGTTGTTCGTACTAGGTTAATACCTATTCAAGAAAGTGAAGATAAAGTTATCTTTGCATCCTACGATCCAAATGCAGCAAGTCAGTTGGAGTATGCTTCAGGTTTATTAAACAAGCGCGGAGAGTTTGTTTTAACAACACTTTCCGGTTGGAAAAAACTCTACGATGCCGTTCGACTAACCGTCGAAGAAGTTGTGGATACTGTAAAGGAGGTTTTAGACAGTAATGGCAATGATCAACAGGATGTCAAAGCTGAAGAAATTAGTGCTGACACAGTTACCTTTGTGAATAAAATTTTGGCCGATGCTTATATTAAAAAAGCATCTGATATTCACATGGAACCCTATGAGAAAAAATTTCGTGTTCGACTTCGCATCGATGGAAATTTAGCAGAAATTGCCCAACCACCAAAATCCATGATGGCCGCAGTGATTTCTAGATTAAAAATTTTGGCCAAAATGGATATTTCAGAAAAAAGAAAACCTCAAGATGGCCGTATCAAAATGAGTATTGCTGGTCGTCCAATTGATTACAGGGTTTCTACTCTTCCTACAATTTTCGGTGAAAAAATTGTGATGAGATTACTCGATGGATCTTCACTTCAATTAGACATGACAAAATTAGGATTTCTTCAGGATCAATTAAATGTTTTTAAGGAAGGAATCGCCAAGCCCTATGGGATGTGCCTTGTTACTGGTCCAACGGGTTCAGGAAAAACAACCACACTTTATTCTGCGCTTGCAGAATTAAATAAACCCGACACCAATATTTCCACTGCAGAGGATCCATGCGAATACAATCTCGAAGGTGTTAATCAAGTTAACGTGCGAAAGGATATTGGACTCACCTTTGCTAGTTGTTTGAAATCATTTTTACGACAGGATCCAGATGTAATCATGGTTGGAGAGATTCGAGATCTTGAAGTGGCAGAAATTGCTGTAGAAGCTGCTCTTACTGGTCACATGGTTTTATCCACACTTCATACAAATGATGCTGCCTCCACAATAACTAGAATGCTCAACTTTGGAGTAGAGCCATTTTTAGTGGTTGCCTCGTTAAATGTTATCGTGGCCCAAAGATTACTTAAAAAGATTTGTTCAAATTGCCGAGAAGTAGTTAAAGATGCGGAAAAAAGTTTAATTGCTTGTGGTGTGACTCCTGAATCTGCAAAAAAAATTACGGTGTATAAGGGTAAGGGTTGTTCAGAGTGTAATAACAGTGGATATAAGGGTCGAACGGCAGTTCACGAAGTGTTAGCGATTAGTCCAGAGATTAGAGAACTCATTTTAGCAAATGGTTCAGCTGATGATATAAAGCGTCAGGCGATTAAGGAAGGGATGAAGACTTTAAGAATGACTGCAATTATAAAAGTTGCTCAAGGCGTAACGACACTTGAAGAAGCGGTCAGTAACTCGGCTTCTGATAATTTATAAAATAATAATATAATGATATTTTAATATATTAACTAAATAAAAAATGAACAAGAAAAACAAAAAGAAAAAAGAATGACAGCAATAAAAATTCCAGAAAATTCAGATAACTCAGAAGAAAAAAAAGTTGATACTCAGGGAAATGAAGATGACAAATTAAAAGAAATTTTTAATGAAATTTCTAGTGATGTCGCAAATTTGAAATTAAAAGATGGTGGTTTAAAAGATGATAGTACGATAGTCAATTTTGATCCTAATACAGTTGTTGCTGGTGGAATGATAAAAAATTCTTCCCAGCCAAAGCAAGAAATAAACCAACATAATCAACAACAGTCAGTTGTTCATCAAACAACAAAACAACATACGTCCACACAAAAAAGTGGAGTCAGTTTAGTAGCTACAGAAGCAATTGATTTGAGAATTACCCACTTATTTAGATTGATGGTAAATCAAGGCGCATCGGATTTACATTTGGTGGTAGGATCTGCTCCCTGTCTAAGAATTCATGGAAGCATGGTCAAAGTAAAATTACCAATTTTAACAGCTGAATCTTCGGAGAATTTAATAAATCAAGTTTTAAGTGATATTCAAAAAGTTGAAGTGATGCAGAAAAAACAATTAGATTTTTCTGTTAACGTTAAGGGTCTTGCAAGATTTAGGGTAAACGTATTTAATCAGCAAGGCGCACTTTCTGCAGTATTTAGAACAATTCCATCAGTGATTCCAGACTTTGATTCATTAGGATTACCTAAAGTATTAATGGATATGTGCAAAGTTTCAAACGGTTTAATTTTGGTGACTGGTCCAACTGGTTCAGGAAAATCTACTACACTTGCTTCAATGATCGATAGACTTAATCAAGTTGAATCAGGACATATTATAACTTTGGAAGATCCAATTGAGTTTGTTCATAGGCATAAAAATTGTATCGTCAATCAAAGAGAAATTGGAATTGATGTACCAGGTTTTGGTATGGGATTAAGAGCACTTCTTCGACAGGATCCAGATATTGTTCTAGTGGGAGAATTAAGAGATGTGGAAACAATAGAATCAGCATTAACAGTTGCTGAAACTGGACATTTAGTTTTTGGAACACTTCATACAAATTCAACAGTTCAATCCATAAATAGAATTATAAACGTTTTTCCTGCAGATAAACAGGATCAAGTAAGAAGCTTATTATCCTTTGTATTACAGGGAATTGTCGCCCAACAACTCATACCAAAAATTGGGGGAGGTAGACAACTAATACAGGAAATTTTAAGACCAAATCCTGCCATTAGAAATTTAATTAGAGAAAATAAAATTCATCAAATTTATTCTCAGATGCAGATAGGTCAAGAGGATTCAGGTATGAGTACCATGAATCAAGCACTAAAAAATTATTATGACAAAAAAGTAATAGATAGAGATGCCTGTATTAACTACACAAATAATCCTGAAGAAATGGAGAAAATGCTAAAGGGTGCAATTGGATAATGATTGGGTAATGATTGAGTAATAATACATTATGAAAACTAAAACATTTAAATATGAAGCTATTACAAAGGAAGGCAAAAAACTTTCTGGAGAAATGGAAGCTCAGGATCTTACTGAAGTAAAAAAAATGCTCCGCCGCGAAGGAGCTCGTGCAACTAAAATTCAAGCTCCCACGCTGCTTGATATTGATTTGAACGAATTTTTATTAAGCCTCATGGGAGCAAAAACCTATGGCCAAAAAGACCTCGCAAGATTTATGGGACAACTTGCCACGCTCATCGATGCGGGTGTTCCTATATTGCAATCATTAGAAATTCTTTATAAACAGGAAAAATCTCCAGGATTAAAAAAAGCAGTTAAGAGTGTTGCTAAATATGTTAATGAAGGAAAAAGTTTACAGGATGCTATGACTCTCACTGGAGCCTTTGATCGACTAATTTGTTATATGGTTAAGGCGGGAGAAACTGCAGGTATTTTAGATACGGTATTAGTTAGATTAACTACTTTTTTAGAAAAAAAAGAGGCCATTAAAAAGAAAGTTAAAGGTGCCCTTACCTATCCAGCAATTTTAGTGGTTGTTGGTATTGGTGTTTTAATGTTTTTGTTAACTTTTGTTATTCCACAATTTGTGGATATGATCACAGGATCTGGGCAAAAGGTTCCTTGGATTACTCAAATGGTTATGGACCTTTCAGATTTTTTTCAAAAATATTTTATGGGGATGTTTGTTGTTATGGCAGGTTTTGTTATTGGTTTAATCGCCTATATAAAAACTGTAAAAGGTAAGGAAAACTTTGATCGCACTATGTTACAACTTCCCCTTTTTAAAGACCTTGCTATTAAATCTAACCTGGCAACTTTTACCCAAACACTTTCAACTCTGATTAGTTCAGGAATTCCTATTTTAGATGCTTTAGATATTTGTGCTGAAACTATGGATAATAGAATTATTGCTGCTGATATTGCAAAAGTTAGAAATTCAGTTGCTGGCGGTAAAACTATTACTGAACCATTAAAACGAATTGCCTATTTTCCACCATTAGTTGCTCAGATGATTGAGGTGGGAGAAGGTACAGGAAAACTTGATACCATGCTTGAGAAAGTTGCTAAGATTTTTGAAATTGAAGTTGAGGGTGCTATTCAAATGTTAACGACTCTTATCGAACCGATTATTTTAGTGATATTAGGCGGTGCAATTGCCGCTGTAATGGTTGCGATGTATTTGCCAATTTTTATGAGCGCTGGTACTGGCGGAGGATAAAAAATAGAACGTTTTATGTGGTAAATTTAGCTGAAAACAATTGTTGGCATTCATTATTAAAATGTAATTGATTTTTTAACTCAATTAAAAGATTTTCAAATTCTTCATAAAAACAACTCAATACAATAATATTGTTTATTTAAAAAATTTATATGTTATCATGATTATAACAACTTATGCTAAAGTTAATAATTTTTCTTTCGATAAGTATGTTAAAATGAGGATTGATACGTTGATACGGAGACAGATCTTAATTCTGATCTCGAGTGTCCGTAAAAGAAATCTTCGGAGTACCTCTTAATGGTAATACGAAATCTTGGAGAAAATTATGAGTTTAAAAAAGTTAAGGACTACGCATGTACCGCGTAATTCTCTGTTTAAAAACGTCTTAGGATTTACCTTAATTGAGTTGATGGTTGTAGTTGCAATTATTGGTTTGCTCGCCTCAGTCGCAATTCCTCAGTACAGAAAGTATCAAGCTAAATCGAGAGCTTCAGAAGCTAAGCTAGCTCTTGCAAGTGTTTATACTGCACTGGAATCTTATTTCGCAGAATACAATCATTATTTTTCCTGTATTTCATTTGCGGGTTATATTCCCACAGGTGCAACTGCAGATCGTTATTATAGTGTTGGTTTTTCTTCAGCCACAGCCACTTCACATGCAGGTACACCTATTTCATGTACAAGTGCACCGGGAAGTACATTTTATTACCAAGGTATTAAATCCCCCGGAGTGCCAGGAACATTTGATTCAAACGATTTAGCTATTGGTACAACATTAGCTTTTGTATTTTTGTGGAATACTTATACTGCCCAGGCCCTTGGTGGGATTGATAGAGATTTCACCACAGCTGCCAATTCCGATAGATGGTGGATTAATGAGCAAAAGCAATTAGTGCAAACAGTAGTTGGTTATTAATTAACTAAACTTCTTAATTATATGGATTTTGTTAATAATTAATTTCGTGAAAATTAAGTATGATCTAAATTCTATGGATAAATCGACTACTATAAGTAGTAGTCGATTTTAAGAATGCTCTAGGATTTACCTTAATTGAGTTGATGGTTGTAGTTGCAATTATAGGTTTGCTCGCCTCAGTCGCAGTTCCCCTCAGTCGCAATTCCTCAGTACAGAAAGTATCAAGCTAAATCGAGAGCTTCAGAAGCTAAACTAGCTCTTGCAAGTGTTTATACTGCACTGGAATCTTATTTCGCAGAATACAATCATTATTTTTCCTGTATTTCATTTGCGGGTTATATTCCCACAGGTGCAACTGCAGATCGTTATTATAGTGTTGGTTTTTCTTCAGCCACAGCCACTGCACATACAGGTACACCTGTTTCATGTACAAGTGCGCCGGGAAGTACATTTTATTACCAAGGTATTAAATCCCCGGGAGTGCCAGGATCATTTGATTCAAACGATTTAGCTGTTGGTACAACAATAGCTTTTGTTACTCTGTGGAATACATATACTGCCCAGGCCCTTGGAGGGATTGATAGAGATTTCACCACTGCCGCCAATGCGGATAGATGGTGGATTAATGAGCAAAAGGAATTTGTGCAAACAGTAGTTGGATACTAATTCAAAACTAATTTAAGTTGTAATATAATATTTTTTAAGAATTACAATTTCATAATTCATAATTTCGATAATAATCTTCCCATTTATAAAAACTAAAGAGTAATATATTTCTAGATTAGCATTTTAAGAAAGTGATTTGTCTTATGGATTATAATCTTGATTCTATAAAGAAAATGAAACTTTTTAAGATTCCTAATGTTTTATTTCCAATTTTACTTCTCTTGATTTGTTTCATTGTATATTATCCAGTTATTACAAATAATCAATTTTTTTGCATTGACGATCATTTATTAATCACAAGATTTGAAACAATTAAAACTCTTAAAGATCTATATGGATCAAGGATGATTGATCTTCAACCTGTAAGAGATATCATTAATTTTTTTCAATATAGGATATGGAAAGAGAATGATTTATTTACCTTTGGTTTTATAAATGTATTAATTTGGTTTTTTGCAAACCTCTATTTATATAAAATTTTAGTATTTTTAAAAATAGATAAAACATTATCATTTTTAATATCAGTATTGTTTTTGACTAGTCCAGTATTTGTGATTGCTGTTGCATGGTATTCTGCTTTAAAGCATTTGCTTAGTTTTTTATTCACTATGATGGCAGTTTATTTTTTTATTACTAATAAAAATTTGATTTTGACGGGATCTTGTTATTTCTTATCTTTATTATCACATCCTATTAATGTATTTTGGTTTATTTGGGCTTATTTTTACAATAAGTCAGACCAAAACATAAGCAAGGAAAATAAAAAAAATAAATTTAACTTAATTTATTTTTTAGTGATCATCGGCATGCTGCTTATTCTTTTTAACATTTATTATTACTATTATTATGGTGTTAATGAAAATAAAGCACCAACATTACCGGTCTATGGATGGCATGCAATTGTTGAAATTTTAATGAGTTTTGGTAGATATTTTTATAATTTTGTCTTTCCTTTTGATCTTGCAATTTATTATAAAGTCATATCAATTGAAAATTTTGTAGGGCTATTTTTCTTTATTCTTTTTGGTTACTGGAATATAGTCAATTATAAAAGTTTGAAAAAATATTGGCCCTGGTTAGTGTTAGGATTTTTTTCACTTTCCACTGTAACACTACATAAATTAAAAATTTTTGTATCAAATACATATTCTTTAACATTTTATGCTAGTTTAGTTATTTTCCTTTTGCTTGCGCTAAATGATTCAAAATTTAAGAATCAAAAAAAGACCTATTTAATTCCAATACTTTTAATATTTATTTTTTCCATAAATTCTAATATTGAGAGCAGTAATTGGTCTGATAGTGTGAAGGTATTAAAAGCAAGTTATGAAAATGAACAAGAAATGAATATTGGTGCATCATATGTGGCAAATTCAATTTCAAAATTAAATAAAAATGGAAATGACAAGATAACAGAAGAAATGCTGTTAGAATATGTGGATATTATTTTGGAATTAAAAAAGCAAATCAAAGACAGCTCGGTCTATGAGCAAAATTCATTTTTTGGGGCATGGCAATCATTTTCAGGCTTAGTACTTCGTGCAAAAAATATTAAGATAGAAAATAAACTTGAAATATTAAAAGTAATTGAAGATAAAAATATTATTTATTCTAATATTAGTATGATGGTTTCTTACATGCAGTTGAACAATTTTGAAAATGGAGAAAAATATTTAAATTTAATTCTTAAACAACTAAAAGTGATCAAGATCCCCAACTCCCCAGATGTATTAAGGAAAATATATTTAAAACTTTTTGAAACGATCTTTGCTCAATTACAACTTGTCGCAAGTAAAATTGATAAAATTAGTAATGATAAAACTAATTATTTAATTACCGTTAATGAGTTTGTTTTTAAAATAATGCCACCACCATCCTGGAATGAAATACAAAAAATTTACAATGAAATGCTGCAAAATGGAAATACATTGAAAGAACATAAGAAAGAAATTTTTGAAAAAAATTCAAATTTTTTTTTGGAACAATTAAAAAGTGAAAAATAAGTTTTTATTTTTTTGGATGCCTTTTTTTTTAATTGTTATCAGTTTAATCTTGCCTATTTATATAGGAAAATCATTTAACGTTAATAATCGTTATGAATTTAATCAATTTATGATTAATGCTATAGTTGATTCTTGGAAAGGGGTCGGTGCATTTCCAACTGTTAGCTATGATGATGTAGGATTTGGAATAATTTTTTCTTTAGGTCAATTTTTAGAATGGCCGGTAGAAGGTTTTTATACTTTTAATGGATTAACATATCCTGTTTTTACAATTGTATTTTTTTTATTATTTCATCTAGTTTCTATTTTAGTTGTATTTGATGTACTTAAAAAAAGTTTTCCGCAAAAAATAATATTCTTTTTTCTTCTTTTATTTCTCTATGCAGAAAATTATAATTTTATTTCCTATTCTAGTGATGTCTATTTATTTCCACTATATAGTTTCTTTTGGATGCTCTATTTAATGGATGTCATTTTTAATATAGATAGAATCGATTGGCATAAAAATATTCAATTATATTTGGGTTGTATTATGGTTGGGATAACAGAATGGTTTCGTACGAAGTCAGCATTGCCTGCTATGATATTTTTAGGATTTATTGTTTTTAGAAATATGAAAACAAAGCATTTTAAAACGATATTATTAGCATTGTTTTTAGTCTTGAGTACGACATTAGCTCCTCGATTGATTTTTTCAAATTCAAGTCATACAGTTTGGCATTCAATTTATACAGGTTTATTTCAAGAAGGTATTGTCATTTATGCAAATCAAGACTATTTACCACAGGGATATATTTTAAATCAAAATTATAATCATAAGGTAGTGAAAAGATATATTGGCTGGTTTGATGAGGCAACTTATGCATTTGCAAAAAATAAAATTAAAAATGTAAGACTTTATTCAAAAGAATATAATGAAATTTTAAAAAATGAAATATTTAGATTGTTTATAAATAATCCAATTTTTTTTGCAAAACTATTATTTAAAAGGTTACTAGATGTTTTTGATTTAAATCCTTTCAAAAGACATTCAACATATAGTGAAGTTTTGCCAAATCATTCAACTTCATTGGTTTTTATTTTGTTGGCTGCTTTTTCCCTAATTTATCAGCGAAAAAAATTAAATACAAATTTTGGCACTTTTTTTATAATTACTCTGTTTATTATGATTCTACCAAGTCTATTAGTACATTCTCGTTTTATAATGTATTCAGCACCTTTTCAGTATCTTTTATTATGTGCCATTTTGTATTCTTCTTCGGATTTAATACAAAAGATAATAGAAAAATCAAAAAATAAAAATGGGTGTAATGCATGATTTACTATAATAGAGAAAGTTTATTTAAAGTTCTTCCTAAAGGTTGCTCATCAATTGAAAGATTTTTAAAAGAAACTAAAATTTTTCCTAAAAATGAAATTATTTCCTTAGAAAGTGATCATTCTATTGTCGCTCGAATAATGACGATATCATTAGGTGAAGGATATGAGTTAGAGTTTGAAACACATCGAAAATATATTGATTTGCATTTAGTTTTATCAGGTTCAGAGTTTTTTCAAGTGACTGATTCTAATAATCTAGAAGTATTTAACCAATATTCACTAGAAAATGATGTTATTAAGTATAGAGCAAAGAATGATGATTTAAAAAAAATCGAAGAAACTATTTTTTCTGAAATAATTCTTAATCAAAATAATTTTGTCTTTTTTTTTCCTAGAGATGCCCACAGAGGTGGAGTTTTTTATAAAAAATTTCATAAAAATGAATCTTTAAATGCAAATAATTATTTTGTTCATAAAATAGTTTTCAAAATTGAAAATCGATATTTTAAATAGTTATTGGAATCATAGAATGCAAGACGATTTAGAAGTGCAACGAATTCATTTTAATAAAATTGCAGATAAATATTATCATTCAAGGCAGACAATTAATCATTTATATTTCAAAAAATTATTGTGGACTTATTTTTTTAAAAATAAGCCAGAAGTAAGTCAAATGAAGATAGTATTAGAGCCAATGTGTGGTTTTATGGATGGGTCCAGGTTGTTATTCGAACAATTCGGCAATGTTTTTGATGTTACTTCTTTTGATTATTCTGAAAATGTGGTAAATGAGTCAAAAAAAAGATTCCCTTCTAATAAGATATTTTGTCAGGACATTACTACTTTTGAAACAACCCAGAGATATGATTTGATTATTTTAATTGGTGGATTACACCATGTTCCTGCTTATGCAGAGAAGGTTGTGGATAAACTAAGTGGTTTTCTTAACCGTGGTGGTCACTTTATTTTGTTTGAACCAACATACGCAAATCCTTTTTATTATTACATTAGAAATTTAATATATAAAAATAATAAAATATTTGAAGAAAATACTGAAAGAGCATTCAATGATTTAGAGTTAATGCAGTATTTTAAAAAGTCTAATTTGTTGGTTGTCGATAAAATGTATGTAGGTTTGTTGTCTTATATTCTTTATTATAATCCAGATGCTTTTCCATATTTGAATATTGGAAATACAAAAATTGTAAATTTTTTTTTTAAAATAGATTCTTTCTTTTTTCGCAATAGAATCGGTAGGTTTTTTTCCTTTGCTACAATGATTTATTTGAAAAAACAGTAACAGTACATTAAGGCAATTTTTCAATTTCATTGTTGATTAAAAATTGTGGTCTCTTCTTAACTTCATTAAAAATTTTACCAACATATATTCCAATAATACCGAGAACAAATAGTTGTGCACTTCCTAGAATGAGAATGCTCAACATTAGTGATGGCCAACCAGTGACAGTTGTAAGTAGAAAAAATTTTATATAAACAACATATACAAAATATAATATAGCTAAAAGTGCAAGTCCTCCTGCGAGGATAAGCGACATATACAAAGGAGTATTTGAAAATGAAGTGATTCCACTTATGGCCAAAAGAAGCATTTTTTTTATTGAATATTTAGTTGAGCCATTTAATCTTTTATTTACTCGATATGGGATAATGAGTTGACTTAAACCAATTTGCTGAATTATTCCTCTGAAAAAAAAATCATGTTCATTATATTTTTTTAATGCCTCAATTCCTTTTTTAGAGATAAGTCTAAAATCTGCACAACCAGGGATTAATTTAATTGGTGAAATTGCATTGTGGATTTTATAAAATAATTTTGATAAGAGCATCTTGAAATTAATTTCAGTTTCAATTCTTTGAGTGTTAACAATATCAATGCCATTACGCCAATGTTTTATCATCTCATTTAATAATTCTGCAGGGTGCTGCAAATCCCCATCCATAACGATTAAAAAATCGATATTTTTATCAAGAAATACTTTGGACATTCCTGCGCGAATGGCATTTTGATGTCCAAAATTTCTTGTTAATTGTATATATTGGATTGCGATTGGAAATTTATTTGTTTTAATAATTTCTAAAGTATTATCGGTGCTACCATCGTCAATGAATAATATTTTAAATTGAATATTATCTACTAGTCGAATTACTTTATGAGATAATTCCTCAATTAAAGGAAGTATATTTAACTCTTCGTTAAAAATAGGAATGATTATGTAGCAAATATTAATGTTCACAGGATTCCTTTAAATTTTTTTCGAAAGATTTTTTATCTTTAATTCGATGGAGTCCTTTATTTCTAAATTTGAAACATCTTTAATTGAATCTTTTAAATAATTAATAATTATTGAATCATCTACTTTGTCATGTTTCATGAGTGTTGAAATTAGTAGTGGTATGAAAACTGGTGCTTGAGGATAGGATTGAATTCTTTGTAATAAAGGAATTGCTTTATTGTAATTTTTTAACTCATGAAAATAAAGAAAAGCGGCATGATAATTTAGAAAATAATTATAAGGATATTCTTTTAGTCCTAATTCAAAAATTTCTGTCGCTCCACGTAAATCATCTTTTATAATAGATAAATATTGGCCTCCAAAATGATACAACTCTAAAAAATGTGGATCAAGTTTTTGAATTATAGAAAATCTTAAATACATCCAAGAATTTAAATCTGCTTTCTTGTAGTGTTGAGTGTCGCTTAACATGAGTGTATGAACCCATAAGACAGAGGAGATAAATCTGCGCAATCCTCCATTAAAGTAGAGAATAGAAGAATTTAAATTAATAGAGTGATTTTCTCTGTTAATTATTATCTCCTGTTTTGGGAGATATTTTTGAAGGATATGATTTGATAATAAAACCAAGATTGCTGCTATAAAAAGAGGATGTATAAGTTTAGAGATAAAAGCAGTCATTTTTTTTAATATAATAAACATATGGTGTTTTTTTAAAAATTGTTTAGTAATATTTTAACGTGATAAGACTTAATGAAGTAACTAAAATTTTTGATAAAGATTTATTTAAGAAGAAACAAATAGTTCTAGATAAGATGTCCTATGGAATAAAAGAAAATTCAATAACTGGATTTCTTGGTGCCAATGGAGCTGGTAAAACTACTTCTATCAAAATTATCTTAGATTTTATTAGGCCAAATTCAGGCTCAGTTGACTTTCAAAAGCCACTTGGCACAAATTTACGAGAAGCCATATTAAACATAGGGCTTCTCCCCGAGCGCCCTTATTTTTATGCTAATATTACTGCG
>Ga0247844_1006780_pt1 | contig 13510 bp, 10 predicted proteins | sample LaCtaG_FD_192421 | JGI IMG/M metagenome (GOLD analysis project Ga0247844, IMG submission 192421) | Freshwater microbial communities from meromictic Lake La Cruz, Castile-La Mancha, Spain - LaCruzMarch201714.5m_1 | ecosystem: Environmental > Aquatic > Freshwater > Lake | place: Spain: Castile-La... | reverse complement strand
ATGTTAGAAGCAGGCATTATTCGCTATGGCGAAAAATTCATGCATTCTATGGAAGAAGGAGGCTGGGATTTAAGCCAGGTGGACATGAAGGCACTAGAAGATTCTAAAGCTACTTTCGTTTTTGGTCAAATGAATGAGCCTCCGGGTGCAAGAGCCAGAGTAGCTCTTTCAGGATTGACCGTGGCTGAATATTACAGAGATGGTGATCTTACAGATCCAAATGGTGGAAAGGATATCCTTTTCTTCATTGATAATATCTTCCGTTTCACGCAAGCGGGTTCTGAAGTTTCGGCTCTTTTGGGTCGTATGCCCTCTGCTGTGGGTTACCAACCGACGCTAGCTACTGAGATGGGTTTAATGCAAGAGCGTATTACTTCAACGCGCAGAGGTTCAATTACTTCTGTACAAGCCGTTTACGTTCCTGCCGATGACTTGACAGACCCTGCTCCGGCAACCACGTTTGCTCACTTAGATGCAACAACGGTTTTAAGTAGAAAAATTGCAGCCTTGGGTATTTATCCTGCGGTAGATCCATTAGATTCTACTTCAAGAATATTAGATCCACTCATTGTTGGGGATGTACACTACAAATGTGCACAGGATGTAAAAAATATTCTTCAGCGCTATAACGAGTTATTGGATATTATTGCCATCTTAGGTATGGAAGAATTGTCCGACGAAGATAAAATGATTGTACACCGCGCACGTCGTGTTCAGCGTTTCTTATCTCAACCTTTCCACGTTGCGGAACAATTCACTGGTATTCCAGGGGTCTTAGTGCCCATCGAAGAAACCATTCGTGGATTCAATATGATTATGGACGGTGAAGTGGATGAATATCCTGAAGCTGCCTTCAACTTGAAGGGATCGATTGACGAAGTGATCGAGACTGGAAAGAAAATGCTTGCTGAACTAGCTTAATCTGTTTTAATTTTAAATTAATCCGTCTCACTAAGATGAAAATAACAGTGCTTACTCCTGAAAAGGAAATATTCCGTGGAAATGTTACCTCTACTAAACTTCCTGGTGTTGACGGTAAATTTCAAATTCTTAATCAACATGCTCCCTTAGTAGCGGCGCTTGCCAGTGGTTCCGTACAGATTGTGACCGGAGAAGGTGACTTTTCTTATTGGAATGCCAAAGAAAATTCCTTACAAGTGTCCAATGAAGTAGGAAAACAAATACAATTTAATATTTCTACGGGGTTTGTTGAAGTACTAAATAATGAAATATCATTGCTTGTTCAAGGTTACAGTAGTATATAAAAAATAAGTGGTTATTCTACCCAACTTATTTTTTTAACGACGTTACCTCTTTTTCCTGAAAGCGTTAAAATATAAATACCTGTCCTAATGTTAGGGCAGGTTATTTTTATTTGTCGATTATCTATGTCGATCTTTCCTGCCTGAATTCTTTGCCCCCCTGAGTGTAATAACGTCCATTCTTCAAACTGACCTGTTTGATTCCCTAAAAAAATGTTTATGCTTGCGTTGTCATGTTGCGTTATAAGTATTTCGCCTTGCTCACAACTTACAGGTATAATTTTAGAATAAGCAACCACGCCATCATAATCTATTTGTTTTAACCGATAGTAAATAAGACCACTCTTTTCTTGAAAATTCTGCCAGTTATATTGTCTTTTCGATTGACTTTCCCCATAGCCGGTAACAAAAAAAACATCATTAAATACTAAGTCTGAACGTGCTTCTTGCACCCAAAATCCATGATTTTTACTTTCTGAGTACGTTTCCCAAGTTAGTTTAGGGAGATTTTGTTCATTACAATGACCTGAAAAAAGTCCTAATGATACGGGCAGAGCCACTTCTGTCGTACCTGATAACGACACATTATCAATGCGCATAGTCGCCGTCATCGCGGCACTATTTTGTCTGAAAAGATAGATTCTAACCTCTAAAGAGCCCCCACTGGTACCTGAAATATTACAAGAACCACTAAAGTTATTACAACCTGAAATGGGAACAACACCCGAGGTTATAAATGTCTCAACACCCCAACGGAAAACGGAAACATAATAATCACTGGGTGCGCTCGACGACGACCTGGATAGCATAAAACTAATCCCAGAAATGTTTGCCCTGTATCCCTCTGAAGCGGTAACCATAAAAGACATATAGGAACTTGTGTTTCTTACGGTGGTAATTGGCCAAAAATTGGTAGCCCAGGTTTCCGGACTGGCACAAGTGGTAGGACTTCCACTGTTTTGAGCACCACTTAACCTGCCACCACCAGAGGCTATACCGACGCCCAATGCTGAAGGTAAAATAGGAATACTTGGAATGGGACCCGATACGTTTTCAAAATTCCAGGATGCCAGCTGCCCATAAATACAGTTTACAGGAATATATGCTGACGAAAAAAGAAGGAAAACCCTAAAGTATATGACCTTCATACTCCTGTCAATTTATATTGGTGATGACTTACTGGAAACATGAAAATAAAGGGCTGAATCGAAAATTGATCTATTCTAAAAACAATCTGGCCTCTAATACTTTCCATGAGTTGTTTTATGAAGTAATATTTGGCAATAACGACCCATTTTTCTTCATAACAATCTAATAAATTACGTTCCATTCGAGATAACCTTTCATCGATAAGGAAGAAAGGAAGTAAGTTTTCAGGCGACACCTGTCCTTCTACTGTATTTGCAAATTTAGACGCTATAAATATCACGTCCATTCTCAATTCCTTACTTAACAGGCTTGCTCTTTCATTTAATGGAAATAGATAGGTCTCCGAAAATACCAATTCCGTTAATTCTATAATTCCATTCCAAAGATTATTTATGTAAAGCGGTTCCATTCCTATTTTTAGGCAATATCACCTGTTTTAACAAGGTATGAAAGGACAGAACAGTCCATTTTCCGTGCTGCTTAGATACCAAAAAATTATTTTGAATCCATTTTTACTTAGATCGAAACTTACTTTTTAAAAATTGATATACTATGTAAATAAGCGCATATTTACCTCCAATCAGCATTTGTAAAGGAACCTGAGAGGCGCCAGTAGCCTCATATTTTTTGGAAACGGTAGGAATCATACTACCTTCTAAATCAAAAATACTAACTTTTCCTTGAAGGGATACCATACTTTGCCAGATTAACCAGATCATGGTTCCCCTGTGTCTTATTTTTTTCTCAGAAACCTGAATTAACAACCAGGCAGTATGTTTATCAGTAACAGTCCAGCTTCTACCGTGAACTCGCCCCATTTCATCTTTCGCCTCAATTAATACATCGATTCCACCAGATTTCCGAATACTTTTTTGAATGTTTTCGAAAGTAGGAAGATCCCATTTAAATGAAATATTTTTTTCTGCGAGAAAAGAACGTTGATTATTTAATAACGCATTGGCACTTTCTGCATCTTGTTCTGAAAGGTGAAAAGTATTTTCGGCTGCTTTAAGGTCGTTCTCAATGTCCGCTGAAAATTGCGCACGAATTTGTTGAATACTATCTAAGTTTTTAAACTGCCGCGTAAAATGAGTAAATTGAAAAAAACCACCTTCTTTCCATACCTGTGTATTTTGAAAATGCGGTGGCCAGCGAAAAATAATAAGGTCAGCTTCCTGGCATATAATTCTGGACAGTTCCGCGATAATTTTTCTCTCTCTAATCGCCCTCGTTCCCTCTTTTTCATTTTTTAAAGGTAAAAGCCAGGGACCATTCCAGGGGGTAAATGGGATAGGCAACAAAAGATTAACGCCTAGTTTTCGGGTCAATTTATAAGGCCAAACGGCAACTATTTCCCCGTTGTGGTCAATGATAACAGAGGGTGTCCAACCGTTTTCCCCACAATTTGCATCCCACCAATTCGCTTGATAGAAAAGAGGCAAACCGAGAGACTGCCTGATATATTCAAACTTGTCTTTTATTATTTTCATAAGGACAAAATACACTATAAACCGTAAAAATACAGCAATTTCTGACATTTGACATCCATGTACAATTGGCGCATCTTTCGTTTTTAAAAAAATTGAAATTATGTGCGGGATAACTGGTTTAATCCATCTGAGTGGCCTGTCTATTGATCCATCCCTACTTTTGGGAATGAATCTGGCCATAAAACATAGGGGTTCCGATAGTCAAGGAGTATTTATAGACCGTGATATTGGTCTGTCAAACAGAAGACTTCACATTATTGGAGTGAAAAATGAGGGACACCAGCCAATGCATTTCAAAGAAAGATATCATTTTGTATTTAATGGCACTTTATACAATTATAAAGCATTGGCCGAAAAATTAAAAGCCCAAAACATACCCGTTCATACCTCCTCGGATACAGAAATAGCTTTTATCTGGCTAATACATTTTGGATTAAACTACCTGTTTGAATGGGAGGGAATGTTTTCCTTTATTTTTTATGATTCTCAGGATAAAAAAGTTTGGATAAGGCGGGATACTTTAGGAATCAAGCCTTTATATTATGCATTGTTGAATGGATATCTGGCTGTGGCATCGGAAACCAAATCATTTTTTCATTTTCCTGACTGGACTTATGAAGTGAATAATGAAAAAATATTACTTTTTTTAACCACCGGAGAAAGAGAAATAAAGGGCGATCCGTTTTGGAAAAAGGCTAAAGCGGTGCCAATGGGATGTACCCTTCAACTGAACTACTCCCTTGCTCGTCGTTTTCATTGGAAGATTTTGAAGGATGCTGATTCAAAGACTGCCGAATCACCCAATCAAATCGAAACTCTTTCTTTTAAAGAGGCAACCTTACAAGGGAAATTTATCTTTGAAAAGGCAGTACTTTCGCATGTACAAGGTAATGGACCATTGGGTTTTTCCTTGTCGGGAGGGTTAGATAGTTCACTGATTTTTTCTCTGTACAAATACTTTCAGCCACAAAGTATTCCGCTTGCTATTTCTTATGCTGACATGGAGAAAAAAGAAATAACTACTTTAAAAAACCACTTTACGGCCGATTATTACACCCTTCCAATCCCCACTTTTGAACAATTTCAAGATACCCATAAAGAAGTCGTTCTGCTTAGTGAAGGACCTTTACCCGGCCCAAACGCCATCTATCATTTCAATATCTATGCGTTTGCAAAACAATTAGGTATAAAAATAATGTTATCGGGACAAGGCGCGGATGAACTGTTTCTTGGATATTCTGGTTTTTTAACATCCTATTGGAAAGATTTATATATAAATAAAAAATATACAAACCTGTTAACCGAGGTAATTCATACTTCTCTAAATAGAAAAGATTTATATAAACCACTCCTTCAGTTTTTAAAAAATAAAAAGCCTAGGCGAATACACAAAGAAAATATTTCTCTTTCCGACCATAGAGATAATACCTTATTCAACAGCAATCTACCCTATCTGCTTCATGCAGAAGACAGGCATAGTCTGGCGAATAATATAGAAGCAAGAGTTCCCTTTTTAGATAGTCAGATTCTTGCCTTTGCCAGAAAATTACCCGCAAGTTATTCTATTAATCAAGGAAAACAAAAATGGATATTAAGAGCCATAGGAGAAGATTTTTTGCCGGAAAGTATCTTGAATAATTATGCCAAAAAAGGATTTCCGGCTAAAATGCCGGAACCAAATCAGCGTGAAAAAACGGCTTTTTTGTCCGATGTAAAGGAATTTATCTCCCGTGAAAGGCATTTTTTCCTTCCAACGCGCGAACCTATTCAGCTTTTCCATCAATATCCAGCTTTGGCATGGAGAATTTACTCTCTTCAAAAGTGGCTAAAAATTTATAACATTCAGGCTACCTGATTAAAAGAAAAAAAGTGCTTTTCAAACAAAAAACGGTTTCATTTCTGCGAAGAATAATTCCCGGAAAATTAAGGTATCACCCCATAATAGACTGGATACACCTAAAGGTTCATCCTAGTTTAAACAGTTATTTGAAACGGGAAGAACATGTCTTTAAGCAAGTGTGGAAATATTACAGCGACGAACCACCCACCCTTGTCTATGATATTGGTGCTAATGAAGGCTTTACTACACAATATTTTCTAAACATGAAGGCAAAGCGCGTCATCGCTATAGAACCAGACTCAGAAGCATTTAAAATACTTAGATTTCGGTTTGCAAAAAGCAAAAAAGTGGATCTTATTCCGGTGGCATTAGGGGATAAAACAGGTCCATTTCCCTTTTACCAGATTGGGCCCCATTCTGGCTACAATACCTTTGTGTACGACTGGTACCATAAACATGTATTGACTGATTCTAAAATTCTGGAGGCAAATATGGTGCCCATAACGGATATTTTTCAACAACATGGTCTTCCAGATTTAATTAAAATTGATGTTGAAGGGATGGAATGGGAGATTATAAAATCGATAGATCAGGACATACCCTTCCTTTGCTTTGAGGCAAACCTCCCTTTATTTGCTTCAAATACCCAGTTCATTTTGCAGCATTTAAAAGCATTATTACCCCATCACCTGCTACTTTGCTCCTCAAAAAATCTATTAAGTCCCCCTATTTCCTTGGATGCAGCCATGCAAATAGTTAAAAACCCATTGCCAGGATGCGTCGATTTTTTCTTTATCAAGCCCAAAAAAATAAGTTAAATAAAATGCACCTTAAATGTTATAACCTTTAGCAAATACTTTCTTTTATCATCTATTTCTTTAGGCCCAGATTGACATGCAGATCTGACGTTATGTAGAAGAAAAATAGTAACTTTGAAAGAATGATATAAAAATAAAATGAGCAAAAAATTAATACGATTTGACTGGGCAATTAAAAGACTTTTAAGAAACAAGGCTAATTTTGTTGTACTTGAAGGATTTCTAAGCGAACTATTATTTGAAAATATCATCATCGAGAAAATTCTTGAAAGTGAATCAAATCAAGAAACCGATAATGACAAATACAATCGTGTTGACATATTAACACAAAATTCAAAAAACGAACTTATTATAATTGAAATACAAAGCTCCTACGAAATAGACTATTTTCAAAGGATGGCTTATGGTGTATCGAAAAGTATTTCAGAAAATCTACATCTTGGACAGAGATATTCGGAAATTAAAAAAGTCATCGCTATCAATATTGTTTATTTCGATTTAGGCCAGGGACAAGACTATATTTATTCAGGTAAAACTGATTTCAGAGGTATGCACCAACATGACCTCCTGGGACTTTCTGACAAACAAAAAACGACCTTTCTAAAAGAAAAAATTTCTGATATTTTTCCAGAATATTATTTGTTAAAGGTAAATCAATTTAACGACATTGCTAAAGACACGTTAGACGAATGGATTTATTTCTTTAAAAATAGTGAGGTGAAAGACGAATTTAAAGCGAAAGGTCTAAAAGAAGCCAGAGAAGTTTTAGATATAATGCGTTTACCAAAAGATGTCGAATATGTTTACAACCGCTACCTGGACAGTTTGCACTTGAAAGCCAGTGAACTTTTTACTTTGCAGACTGAAGCAGCATTTAAAGTGAAAGAAGAAAGAAGTACTGAAATTGCTAAAAATTTAATATCCATTGGGCTTTCCGCAGAGGACATATCCAAAGTAACGGGATTGACAATGAGTCAAATAGAAAATTTAATGTTAGAAAAGTAAATCTGCTTATTCCTTTCATTCAAATAATAATTTTCTTTGTGAAATAGATTCACTTTCTGAAATATGTTGAATTATTTCATCTATCCGTGTGTAAGGCAAAACCAATTTTTCCATACCAGAAGGAATTGGGTACCAGAAAGGAAGAAAGCAGGGTTTCTGGTATTTCAAGGCATCCAATACACCCCCTGTAATGGCAGAAAAACCCACTTTTTCCAATACACCGCCATAGTACCTGAATGGCATTAGGGGAATCCATAGAAAGGTAGCTCGTTGCATGTAAAACGTAAAAAGATCTTCTGACACATAATGGTTAAAGTGTACGATTATGACAGTTATAGGTTTGATTTTAAACATCGATTTTAGAAATCGTCTGGCAAAATGACTGTTTGCATCTCCCAGAAATACAAGTTCAATCGCCATGGTGGTAGGTAATTTTTCAATTAATTGAATAACTAAGCCATAATCTCTTCCATTTTCCTTAATGCCGCCCGGAATCACTACCGATAAATTATTTTTAGAGGTAGAATGCTGAGGAAGAATCCGCTGAGGAGGAAGAAATGGGAAGGATGCCAAACTGTTCCAATAGCGAAATCTTGAGAGCCATATTTTCTGCTTTTGTCGATAACTAAAAAAGTAAATCCATTGATGCCAAATTGTTTTAAAATGATGAAATAAAGGTGCTTTGTGGTTCTCATAATCAAACCAAAAGTGATAATTATGAATAACAAGCATTGAATTCACTGGTAATTTTTCGATACTAAAATTTAACCATAAAGGAGATAAAGTAATCCAGACAAATAAATCAACATCAGACTGCTCTGATATCCATTGTTTTATTAACAGTTCATCTTTTTTCCTATTTTCAAAAGTGCACCAAGTTACATTGGGCTGAAAACGTGATGTTTCATTGATGTATTTTATATTTTCACTATGTGTTAAAATCGATAAATTCTCAGCAATATGAACGTAATGAGCTAAAAATAACTCTAATACTTCATGATGTAATTCAGGTTCAAAAAGGGCGATTTTAGCTATTTTTTGATAATGCATTGCATAAAATTTTCTTTCAATTGCTGGCTTGTAAAATGTAATTCAACCATGACGCGCCCTGCCTGGGAGCGTTTTGATCGCTCCATCTTATTTCGCCAACAATATTCAATAGACCTTGCCAGAGAAATATCATCATTAGGCGGAACCGTCCATCCAAATTTATCCATCGGTAAAACTTCAGGGATTCCCCCAGCGCTGGTACTGACGACAGAGATACCTGTCGCTAATCCTTCAATGTTAGCAATACCAAATCCTTCATTTATAGAAGGAATACAAAGCATATCACATTGATACATAAGCTCCCGCACTTTAACAGGAGAAACTTGTCCATAAAGGACGATGTTCAGTTTTGGATATTTATTTAGTACTATTTGTAGATTAGCTAGTTGACTGGATGGCGTTCCCACAATATGTAAACGAAAAGAAAGATGCGATAACCTGTTAAGAGCATTCAAAAGGACCAATAAACCTCCATTTTTATAATCACTCTTCACAAATAAAATTTCCTCCATTTCTCCTAAGCTCTTAAAGCAACGGAATTTATATGTCCAAAAGGAAAGGTGAATGCCAGGATATAAACATTTTATCTTATCCGATTTGATTCCATAGACAAGCATTGCCATATTCCTTAAAGACTGCGAACAGGTAAAAATACCGTCCGCCAGTTTCATCGTACCATATTCCGCTATGGTGTGCAAACATTCCATCAAAAAGCTAAGCTTCCATTTATTTACATTAGAAGATAAGCTCATGTAAGCACAATCGTTACAAAAACCCCAAATCTGGACAGTTGAAGATCGCCACCACAGCGCCGAAAAAAAGCCTAATAAAGCATCATTAAACAACAAATAATCAAAAGGATAATCTTTATAAATTTCAATGGCCTTTTGGTAATATCGCCACATCCTTATCCATTTCCCCCATGCGTGAAAAAATCTATTTATCTGAATATCTATCAAATAGGCATTGGGCGGAATATCAAACTCAAAAGATTCTGACACCATTCTTATCTCTATGGAATGTTTATCTGACGGTATGTTCGCTATAATTTGAGCTGTTAAAGCTGGACCATGCGTTATGGGAGAATAGGTAGGAGAAAAATATAATATTTTCATTGTTTAATCAACCAGCTAAGTATTCGAGGATTTCTAATACACATTTCAAAGGCTGTTAAAATCTTGAAAATTTTATGCCTACCAAGCTTTATTGGAGAATCCAACAAACTATTAAGAAAAAACAGCTTCTGCTTAAAAGCAAAATCTTTGCGAGTGAGAACATACGGCAACCATTTTTTCAGCAAGGCATATCTGCAAACGGAAGCTGATGAACCATCCAAAATTCTATTTTCAGCATGCCTCCAAATAATTACCAGGGGATCTTTACTTTTTGAGGGTAACAATGCTAAGGTAGAAATAATGCGTAGCAACCAATCTGTATCTTGGCAATAGGCGTAATCCGGGTCAAAAAAGCCAATGTTTAAAATACTTTTTCTTCGGATTAATAATCCGGTTAGCAAAAAATATTTTCCTGAACAACCTAAAAAATTAGAAAACAATCTGGTGTTAAGTTCACCTATATCTCCAATAATTTCCTTTTCGTTACTCATTTTTTGATGATTTTCCTTTGCCGATATACCTTCATATTTCACCTGAACAGGTGAATATATACCTTCAATATCTTTATTTTCAATAAGTTGAAGGACATTTTCATAAAATCTACCAGGTAAATATTCGTCATCTGCATCAAGGAAGGAAACCAATGGAGAAGTGACCCATTCCAAACCTAAGTTTCTTGCCATAGAAACCCCTTTATTGTCGTCCAGACTACGTAAATCCAGCTTTATATTCCCGTTTGGAAAAAAATAAGCAGTCCGAAAAAAGGCAATAATAGAAAGACTATCATCTGTAGAAGCATCATTTACGATAATTAACTGGCTGACAAAAACTTGATTAAGCACAGATTTTATGGCTCTGGCTAGTGTTTTTTCAGCATTGTGCACGGGGATGATGACACTTACCATTTATGGACTTATTAACACCATTTTACCCATAAGATGCTGGTTTAACCATGCCAGTTTATAGATATAAACACCATTGGCAAGTGCATCTCCGAAAGTATCTTTACCATCCCAACCACCTATTGTCAAATGAGTACCAATGTGAAAACTACCGACATCTTCACTACTTAACTGCCGGACCAATAATCCTGTCATCGAAAAAATTTGAATACTGTATTGAAGAATGTCAACGCCAGCACTCAAAGAATAGTGAAATCTGGTCCAGGTGGAGAATGGATTTGGATAGTTAACAAAACGAGTAAATTTTTGTGGTTTCGCTACTTCAAATATCCAGGTTTCACTATACTTGTCCATACTTAACTGAATTTTATAAGTTCCCTCTTCGCTAAAAAAGGGCTGCCAAAAGATGCTAATTTTGTGCCTGTTGTCTATGGACTCAATATCCATTTTCACCCCTTCATAATCCCAAACAATCGGTTTTACCAGTCCATTTGGAAGAGTCAAAAAAGCTATAATTTCAGTTGAATCAACTTTTTCCTTCTCATTAATACTTATAATGATACCTTCAATAATACATTCCGGTCTTTGAGAAACAAAGGTTCCTTGTTGAGGTATCTCGCCATCCAATTGAAGGGAAAGGGATATTTTATATTTGTTGGGCAGCTTAATACCTTTAACTTTTCCTTTATTATTCTTAGGGTGAAAATCATTACCTGGTAATCCCCACTGCCAGGCTAAATCTATCTCCCCCTCTAAATCTGCCAGCGATAACTGCCAGGGAATCTTTAGCGATTCAAAAGGGAGCAGAGGGCTAAAAGTCAAGGTATGATCCGAAAGCAAGGTATTTCCCTGCTCTATTTTATAGGAAAGTCTGAGCGAATCGGTAGTAAAGGAACTTAAATTTTCCAGATGCCAATAGGCTAAAAATTCTGAAGTAATAAGGGTGGAATCATACGATATATTGGGGATCAAGCTGACTTTAACCTCTGGCAAAGGATTAAACACCGCTTGAATTTTATTCAAACTCAAGGGTGTTCGTGTCAATCGATTAGTAATATTAAATTTTAATTGTAGGAAAGGCCAACTCGTTTTATTAAGTTGGCCTTTTGAGATACCTAGTTTCACAGCCAATAAGCTATCTATTTCACTAAAGAAAAAATCGTTTGTATTAACTTTCCATTGTTTAAACCCTTGAGAGATTGCCTTTTTCTCGAACAGAACGGGTTTAAAATGAGGAAAAGAAGGATTAAAACCAGATATGACTATATCTATTGTGTCAAAAATGCCCACTTTTTCCTTAAAATCTATTTGTATTTCCTTCCACGAAAGAGCCGGACCTAGTAAAGGGCTGGTAAACGAACCTTTATGCCAAACTTTTGGTGGGTTACATTGGGCGTAAATAATATCGTTGGCAAAAAGGGCTATTGATTCGTCCAGTTTACCGAAGCCCTTCCTAAAGTGAAAAATGTATGGAACAGCTCCCCTTTCCTTCAATTCCCTGACTTTAGTGGCACCAAATTTTTCTAACACGGAAAATATATCTTTTCCATATTCAAGGGCATCTGCTTCCCAATACTCGGGTCGATAATCACCATTTTCCCTTTCCTGAGCAGAATAAACAGAAACATAGGCACCTGTAGGAATGCCATTTTCAAGAAAAGAGATAAGTCCCTGACGACCTTCCGCATTTCGGGTATCAAATACCCAGGCATTCATAGCATTACCATTACTTTTAGAATGAAATAAACCGCCCGGTGGATTTTTTATCCAATGACCTTCCATGGTATCCCAAACCATCACCTGGATGGCCGCTGTCAGCAACCAGGGCCAGGGTGAGCCAATGGGTTGCCCGTTATGTATAAATGAGGGAGGGTTCTCCACATCGTTCCATTTATTCCGAATAAGCACGGTGTTAAACACCGTGGAAAAAACCCAATCTGGGGCAACATCTTCTCTCTGTTGCCATTGTAGTCCTTCTAATTTTCCCTCATTCAATTGACGTTGGGTACTTAAACTAATTTCATATAATGAATTATTATATGTAAATGATTGAAAAGGTAAATTACTTAATATAAAATCACTTGTTTCTTTAGGATACGCACGCCAGTAGTAAACTTCATCTAAAATCAATGGAAAAGGAACGAGATCATTTAAGACAGAACTATCTTCTTTAAAAACTAAAGATTGATAAAAGATATCTTTATCAAGCGTCAATGTGGTATCAACATTTTGGTTCATACCAGCTACCCCATTGCCCTTCCACTCCATTTGAATTTCCTGGGATGATAATTCGTCAGATGCTCTAAATAGTGAAAACTTATTTCCCACTTTTAAAATTCCATTGTCAATGGGTGATAAGGGAATAAAAAGTCTGTTTTCCAACTGCAAGGGATATCCTTCCCCACCATCGTCATGAAAATAGGATATATTTATGCTTTCCTCCTTGGTTTCACCCATTCCATTTACCCACCTCTGTTGAACATATTTAACAAACAATCTATACTCCCCCTTCAATACATCTGATGGAATAGGAAGCACTAATTTCACCTTGTTATCAAGAGTTTGCAAAGGAATAAATCCTACAAAAAGAATTTTTTCATCCAAACCTCTCATAGAAATTTCAACCTTAAGGGCTTCAAGTGGCTCTAAACCCAGGTGTGAAATTTTCCATTCCAACTGCATTGAATCAGAGGTAACTAATACAGGAAAAGGAAAAACACTGAAAGAATGAGGTAAAAAATCAGGTTTAGGAGACAAAGGGACAGGCAAATAAACGAGAGGATCCCCTTGAAAAGTTAACTGTTGTGCCATAGCCTGCAGCGGTTTATTATCGCCTTTCATTAACTTCAATATACCATTATGTATGACTTTTCCCCAGG
>Ga0247844_1006772_pt1 | contig 13532 bp, 14 predicted proteins | sample LaCtaG_FD_192421 | JGI IMG/M metagenome (GOLD analysis project Ga0247844, IMG submission 192421) | Freshwater microbial communities from meromictic Lake La Cruz, Castile-La Mancha, Spain - LaCruzMarch201714.5m_1 | ecosystem: Environmental > Aquatic > Freshwater > Lake | place: Spain: Castile-La... | reverse complement strand
TGGTGCTGTGGGTTGCCCTGGCAGCCGGGCGATCCGCGCCGCCCTTGAACCGCAAGGACTGGGGCATCCTGATCGTGCTTGGCCTGCTCGGTTACTACGGCGCCAGCATCCTCGACTTTATCGGCCTGCAGTACATTTCGGCGGGCCTGGAACGCCTGATCCTGTTCGTGTATCCGACCCTGACGGTGCTGATCGGCGTCCTGTTCATGGGCAAGTCGCTGGAAAAACGGCAAATTGGCGCCCTGCTGCTTTCCTATGCCGGGATTGGCTTGGCGTTTGCCCATGATCTGCAGGTGGCGGGTGACATCAACACCGTTTTGATCGGTGCGGCCTTCGTGTTCGGCTCGGCCCTGTCCTATGCGCTCTACAGCGCCGGATCGGAAATTGCCATTCATCGCCTCGGTGCCATCCGTTTTGCAGCGTTGGGGATTGTCGTATCGACCGTCGCCACGCAGATTCATTTTCTGGTGACACAGCCGCTATCCGCGCTGATCCTGCCGACATCCGTGTATGTGTATGGCGCAGCGATGGCCCTTTTCTCGACGGTGCTCCCGGTGTTCTGGCAGTCGGCCGCGATTCGTCGCATCGGTTCGGCACGTGCAGTCCTCATCGGTACGCTCGGTCCGATGCTGACGATTTTCTTCGCCTGGCTGTTGCTGGACGAGCCAGTTTCGCTGGCGCAGTTGATCGGTGCCGGCTTGGTGCTGGCGGGGGTGTTGCTGGTGACTTATCAGAAGAACAAGGTTTCCTGCTAGCGCTTCAGCAGCTTCCGCATGAACTCTTCCACCTTGACCGGACGAATCGGCTTGAGGAAGTAGCCTTTGGCACCACCTGCCACGGATGCTTCCACAATCGGCCGACTGGCATTGCCGGTGATCATGACGACCTTGGTTTGCGGACATGCCGCTCGGATCTGGGGCAGTGCTTCCAGCCCCGTCATGATCGGCATATCGACGTCAAGACAGACCAGGGCTGGACGGGTTTTTTCGACCACGTCGATACCTTCTTTGCCGTTGGTGGCAAAACCGACGACCTTGATGCCGATCTCTTCGAGAATGCCCTTGAGCAGAAGCCGAATCGACCCGCTGTCATCGATGATGACCGCGGTACCCGGTCTGACACCGGCCGGTTTCGCGGAAGCGGGCGCAGGTGTTGGCCGTGTCGGAACGGGTGTCGCCACTGCGGTGGGGGGTGCTGGGGGTGCGGGCGGTTCTGGTTCGGCGGATGCTGGCGTGGTGGCGGCGCGTGCGGTAATGGCGCGAGTTTGCGCAATGGCCTTGAGCTCGTCGATGACCTGTGATTGCTCGAAAGGTTTTTGAATGAAACCCGTGGCACCCAGATCAGCGGCATGTCCTTTCAGCTCGGGATTTTCCGAGCCGGTAATCATCACCACATCCACATGGTTGGCGGCGACATCCATTTGCACGAGCAATTCAAGCCCGTTTTCACCGGGCAACTCATAATCCAGACAGACGACATCGGGAGGATTTTCCCTGACGGCATCCAGCAATCCGCGCCCATCGGCATATTCGGCAATGACCGTATGTCCCTCGGCCTCGCAGAGGGCACGTAACACCTTACGCAAGGATTCATTGTCATCAACGATGATGATCTTCATCTCATTCTCCGATCTCGCCATCCAGATAAAACCAGCGGCCATCTTCAGATACAAAGCGGCTGGTTTCCACTAGCCGGTGTGCGCGCCCGCCGACCTTGTAGCGGGCGACGAAGGCGACGGTGGCGTGTGTCTCGTCCTGAGGCGCATGCTGCGTGACCGTCAGCCCTAGCCACTGGGTTGGGGGTAGATCAAGTGTTGCGGGCCGCGTCGTCGGGTGCCAGGTGGCGAGCAGGTAAGGCGCGTTCAGTTGCACGTACGCGGTGTAGCGCGAACGCATCAGGTGCTCGGCGGTGGGGGCGCAGGCGCGGCCGGCGAGATAGTGAGCACAGCAGTCGGGGAGCGTGTTGCCGCTGCCGCAGGGACAGCGGTCGTCGGCTGCGGCCTTGCCCTTCTTCATGATGCCGCCAGCCGTAAACCGACATTCACGAACAACACTTCCTGGCCCAGCATGACGATGCTGCCGGGCCGGCGGTCGTTGCCGGTGTCGCTGTATTCGAAGGCATAAGCGCGCCGCAGCACCAGCCGGCCGTCGTCGTCGCGGGCCGGCTGGAGGCTGGCGATGGCGACCGTTTCGTCGAGAAACTGCAAGCCCTCGGTGGCACAGGCGTGGCGCGCCTCCGCGACAGCGATATCGCGCACCTTGATGCTGTCGAACCACAGCCAAGCCAGGGCAATGAGCAGCGTGAGACTGAATACTTCGAAGAGCGGCATGATGGGCCGCAATGTAACATTGCGCCATGTTCCGACCCAAACTCTCCTTGATGATGGCCGCCTTGCGTGACCCGAAGCGCTGGCGCAAGTGGCTCTTTGAAGCCATGATCCTGATCGCCATCGTCGTCGCGGTGACGATGTGGCAGAACCGTGGCCTGCCCGAGGGCATGGCGCCGCCGCTGGCGGGGGTGCGAACGGATGGTTCGGCCGTAAAAGTCGGCGCTGGTAACACGGCGGCCTCTGGCCAAGCGGCACAGTTGGTTGTGTTCTGGGCCACCTGGTGCCCGGTGTGTCGTGCCGAGGAGGGCAACATCTCCTCCGTGGCCGAGGATTGGCCGGTCATCTCGGTGGCGATGCAATCGGGCGAGATGGCCGAGGTGGCGAAATACCTCAAGGAACGCGAGATCAGCCTGCCGGCGCTGGTGGATCCTGATGGTAGCATTGCCGCCGAGTGGCGTGTGCGCGGAGTGCCCGCTCACTTCATTCTCGATCCGGCGGGCAATATCCGCTTTCGGGTGGTCGGCTATGCGACGACATTGGGCTTGTGGAGTCGCCTATGGTGGGCGCAACGGTTTCCCTTGGCTTGAGCTTATTCATTCGATAAGAAATTGTGTCTGTTGCTGATGCTGCAATGCGGCTAAATTAGCGGTTTCAAATTTTGCCGAGGAGATTGCCATGCAGGACGGTCGCACCACCCTGACCCAGTTCATCATCGAAGAGCAGTCGCACGTTGCGGGCGCGTCCGGCGAATTCACCGGCCTGCTCAACGACATCGGCACCGCCTGCAAGGTCATCAGCAATGCCGTTTCCAAAGGTGCGCTGATCGGCGTACTCGGTAGCGCCGGCGAGGAAAACATCCAGGGCGAAGTGCAGAAGAAACTCGACATCATCTCCAACGACGTGATGATCAAGTCCAACGAATGGGCCGGCCATCTGGCGGGTATGGCCTCGGAGGAGATGGACGACATCTACCCGATTCCCGCCGGCAAGAAGCGCGGCAAGTATCTGTTGGTGTTCGATCCGCTTGACGGCTCGTCGAACATCGACGTGAACATCACCGTTGGCACCATCTTCTCGATCCTGCGCACCAGCAAGCCCGGCGAAGACGCGGTGCTGGAAGATTTCCTGCAGCCCGGTACGCAGCAGGTCTGCTCCGGCTTCGCGCTGTATGGTCCGTCGACGCTGCTGATCATTACCACCGGCCATGGCGTCAATGGTTTCACGCTGGATCGCGAAGTGGGTGAGTTCATCCTCACCCACCCGAACATGAAGATTCCGGCCGATACGCAGGAATTCGCCATCAATGCCTCGAACGAGCGTTTCTGGGAATGGCCCGTCAAGCGTTATGTCGACGAATGTATGGCCGGCAAGACCGGTCCGCGCGGCAAGGATTTCAATATGCGCTGGATCGCCTCGATGGTTGCCGAGGCCTATCGTATCCTGACGCGCGGCGGCGTGTTCATGTATCCGAAGGACACCAAAGATGCGACCAAACCTGGCCGCCTGCGTCTGCTCTACGAAGCCAATCCGGTCGGTTTCATCATCGAACAGGCGGGCGGTATCTGCACCACCGGCTTGCAACGCATGATGGAGGTGCAACCCACCTCATTGCATCAGCGCGTGCCGCTGATCTTTGGTTCGAAGAACGAGGTGGAGCGCATCGAGCAGTACCACCGCGAACTGACGAAGTAAGCGTCAGGACAAGCCGCGGCGGTATTGCACCGCCTCGGCGATGTGCGGGCCGCGGATGATGTCCTCGCCCACGAGATCGGCGATGGTACGCGCCACTTTCAGGATGCGGTGATAGCCGCGTGCAGAAAGATCGAGGCGTGCCATCGCCTGCTTCAAGAGTGCCGCGCCGGCGCAATCCGGCAGGCAGTGCAAAGCGATCTCGTCCGGCGTGAGCAAGGCATTGGCTTTCTGTTGGCGCGCCTGCTGACGCTCGCGCGCCGCGACGACACGCGTGCGCACCACGGATGAGGGCTCACCCGCGCCGCGCGTGGAAAGCTCTGCTTCGGTGACGGCCGGCACTTCGACCAACAAATCGATGCGATCAAGTAGCGGCCCTGACAACTTGCTGCGATAGCGTGCCACCTGATCCGGCGAGCAGCGGCAGCGGGTCTCACCGAGAAAACCGCAAGGACACGGATTCATCGCCGCGATCAACTGGAAGCGTGCCGGAAAATCAGCCCGCCGCGCTGCGCGGGCGACGCGGATGTGGCCGGTCTCGAGCGGTTCGCGCAGGGCTTCGAGCACGCGCCGTTCAAATTCGGGCAGCTCATCGAGAAACAGCACGCCATGGTGAGCGAGTGAAATTTCGCCGGGGCGCGGCACACTGCCACCGCCGACCAGTGCGGGCGCCGACGCCGAATGATGCGGGGCTTGAAAGGGCCGCTGCCCCCAGCGGGCCACGTCGAAATGGCCGGCGAGCGAATGGACGGCGGCGGATTCGAGCGCCTCGGTTTGCGTCATCGGCGGCAGGATGCCGGGCAGGCGCTGGGCGAGCATCGATTTGCCCGAGCCCGGTGGGCCCGACATCAGCAGACTATGCTGACCTGCCGCTGCGATCTCGAGCGCACGCTTGATCGGCAACTGGCCTTTCACTTCCGCCAGGTCCGGCACAAAAGTCGGCGCTGGCGAGACGGCAGGTACATGGGGCGTGAGCGGCGTGGTGCCGGTCAGGTGGGCACAGACCGCCAACAGGCTATGCGCCGGCAGGATCGTGGCGTTCGCCACCAGCGCCGCTTCATCGGCACTGGTGGCAGGCAGCACAAAGGCACGTCCGGCGCTGGCGGCAGACAGGCACATCGCCAGCGTGCCGCGTACCGGGCGCAGTTCGCCTGAGAGCGACAACTCGCCGGCGAATTCGTGCGTATCAAGCAACGGGGCATCCAGTTGCTGCGAGGCAATCAGGATGCCGAGCGCGATCGGCAGATCGAAGCGGCCGGATTCTTTCGGCAGATCGGCGGGGGCCAGATTGATCGTGATGCGTTTGGCGGGAAATTCGAAGCCGCTGTTGAGCAGGGCGGCGCGCACGCGGTCGCGCGCTTCCTTGACTTCGGTCTCGGGGAGACCAACGAGCGTTAGCCCGGGCAATCCGTTCGACAGATGGACCTCAACCGCCACTTCCGGTGCGGAGAGTCCGGCAAGGGCGCGACTGCGCAGGACCGCGAGCGACATCGAAAACTTAGCGTTGGCCTTCGATTTCCGCCAGGCGTTGTTCGAGCGCGGCGAGACGTTCCTGGGCGCGGGAGAGCAAGGCCTTCTGAATCTCGAAATCGTCGCGGGTAACGAGATCGAGTTTGCTGAATTGAGCCGCCAGCACCGCGCGCAGGTTTTTCTCAAAATCGGCGACCGGCGTATTGGCCAGCAAGGCGCTGATCTTGGCGCTCAAGTCTTCCAGAAGTTTGGGGTCGAGCATGGCATGGGCTTTCAAAGTGTATGCGCTCAGTCTAACACCACCAAAAGTGGACGTTGCAATGCAGCACGCGATGCACGGAGTTGGTGCGTAAAGCGTGGGCGCATGAGTCAAAGCAGTGCATGGCCTAACGAAGGTATGGCGTTCCACCTTAGAAAATTACCAATATCTAATTGAATTATTTGAATATTCTTGTCTTGGCATGCTATGTGCAGTAGCCAACTGCGGAGTTTTTCTTTGATTGCAACCACTTTGGAGATTCATATGAACAAAAAACTGATTACCCTTGCTGTGGCTGGTGCGCTGGCTACCCCGATGTTTGCCGTAGCTGCCGAGCCGACCCCGGAACACAGCTTTTCCTACAACGTGGGCGTGACCTCGAACTACCTGTTCCGCGGCATCAGCCAGACCCATGGCAATCCGGCCATTCAGGGGGGTGTGGATTACGCGCACTCCAGCGGTCTTTATGCCGGCGTTTGGGCCTCGAACATCGAGTGGGTCAAGAATGCACTCGGAAAGGGCAGCACCGAGGTTGATTTCTATGGCGGCTTCAAGAGCGCCTTTGCAGGAGACTGGACCTATGATGTGGGCCTGATTCACTACAACTACATGAACAAGGGTGCTGCAACTGGCTACACTGGAACGCCCGCAGCTGGTCCTCTCTTCAATCCGAACACCACTGAAGCTTACGGCGCCATTGGCTATAAGTGGGTCACCGTTAAGTATTCGCAGGCAATCTCGAAGAATTTCATTGGCTGGATCCCGACCACACCTGCAGGTTTTGACTATTCCCGTAAAACACGTGGTTCAAATTATCTTGAATTGAATGCAGCCTACGATTTGGGTGATGGTTGGGGCATTTCTGGCCACGTTGGCCACCAGAAGGTCAAAAATGTGGTGGCGGTTACAGGTGGCACGCTTGATGCCGACTACACCGACTGGAATATTGGCGTCACCAAGGACGTTGGATTCGGCGTTGTCGGTCTGTTGTACTCCGACACCGATGTGAAAGGTAGCTGTTCCACGGCTGGTGGTCAGGCTGCGACCAATACCAATCCCTATTGTTGGGGGAAGGGTATGAATGGCGCGGCGGCTAATTCCAGCGACTACCGTGACGAAGCCAAAGGTGCATGGGTTCTCTCCTTCAAGAAAACCTTCTAATCCAATAACGCACTCCCAACCCCATTTCCATTCAAGGAGTTCATCATGAAACTCGTTACCGCCATCATCAAGCCGTTCAAGCTTGACGAAGTGCGTGAAGCGCTGGCCGCTGTCGGCGTGCAGGGCATCACCGTCACTGAAGTCAAGGGCTTCGGCCGGCAGAAGGGTCACACCGAGCTTTACCGTGGCGCGGAATATGTTGTCGATTTCCTGCCCAAGGTCAAGATCGAGGCGGCCATCAAATCCGAACTGCTCGATCAGACCATCGAAGCCATCGAAAAATCTGCCAGCACCGGCAAGATCGGTGACGGCAAGATCTTCGTCTTCGACCTCGAACAGGTTGTCCGTATCCGTACCGGCGAAACCGGCACGGACGCGCTCTAAGGAGAACGAAATCATGAAAAAGTTATTTGCAATCATGTTGGCGGCAATCAGCCTCAGCCTGTCCGGGCTTGTCCTGGCACAGGATGCCGCCCCTGCCGTTGCAGCGGTCGTCGAAGCGGCAGCGCCTGCTACTGCGGAGGCTGTACTGGCGGAAGCCGTGCCTGCCGCTGCGCCCGTGCCCAATAAGGGCGACACGGCGTGGATGATGATCTCCACCATCCTGGTCATCCTGATGGTCATCCCCGGCCTGGCGCTGTTCTACGGCGGCCTGGTGCGCGCCAAGAACATGCTCTCGGTGCTGATGCAGGTGTTCGTCATCTTCTCGCTGATCAGCGTGCTCTGGGTGATCTACGGCTACAGCCTGGCCTTTACCGGCGGTTCCGCGTTCATTGGCGGCTTCGACAAGCTGTTCCTGTCCGGCGTCACCGCGGAGTCCCTTGGCGCGACCTTCAGCAAGGGTGTGTATATCCCGGAGCTGACCTTCGTCGTCTTCCAGGCCACCTTCGCCGCCATCACCACCGCCCTGATCGTTGGTGCCTTTGCCGAGCGCATGAAGTTTTCCGCCGTACTGCTGTTCTCGGTACTGTGGTTCACCTTCAGCTACCTGCCGATGGCGCACATGGTCTGGTACTGGGATGGTCCGGATGCGATTACCGATGCCGCCTCGCTTGAAAAGGTGGTCGCCGGTGCCGGCTTCCTGTGGGCCAAGGGCGCACTCGACTTCGCCGGCGGTACGGTGGTGCATATCAATGCTGCGGTGGCCGGTCTGGTCGGTGCCTTCCTGATCGGCAAGCGCATCGGTTACGGCAAGGAGCCGATGACCCCGCACAGCCTGACGCTGACCATGGTCGGTGCTGCACTGCTGTGGGTGGGCTGGTTCGGCTTCAACGCCGGTTCCAACCTCGAAGCGAACGGCCTGGCTGCACTGGCGATGGTCAACACCCTGGCTGCCACGGCCGCGGCGACGTTGTCCTGGATGGTCGCTGAATGGCTGTTCAAGGGCAAGCCCTCAATGCTGGGTGCTGCGTCGGGTGCCGTCTCTGGTCTCGTCGCGATTACCCCGGCCTGTGGCTTCGTCGGCCCGATGGGTGCGATCATCATCGGCCTGATGGCGGGCGTGCTCTGCCTCTGGGGTGTGAATGGCCTGAAGAAGATGCTCGGTGCGGATGATTCGCTCGACGTGTTCGGTGTGCATGGCGTGGGCGGTATCGTCGGCGCCATCCTGACCGGCGTCTTCGTCTCCCCGGCCCTTGGCGGTACCGGCGTGTATGACTACGTGACCAATGCGGTGGGTGAGTACAACATGGTCGCACAAGTCACCAGCCAGCTCTGGGGTGTGGGTGTGGCGATTGTCTGGTCCGGTGTCGTCGCCTTCATCTGCTACAAGATCGTCGATGTGCTGGTTGGCCTGCGGGTACCGGAAGATGAAGAGCGCGAAGGCCTCGACATCACCGCCCACGGCGAATCGGCTTACCACTACTGATCGCTGCATGTAAAGATTTACCCTCCCTCCGCTCTCAAAGTGGATTCGGGCGCCAGCAACCAGGGCGCCCGTTTTTTTGGGCGGCCGCCATTTAAAATCCGCGCATGACCTTCGACCTATCTGCTTCTCCTGACTTTCCTGAGGTGATCGACCTGATCGAGCGCGATGCCACTGGGCGAGCCATTGCCCAGTTGGGTGAATACCAGCTCAGTAGCCATTTCCAGCCAATCGTCAGCCTGTCGCACCAGCGCGTGATCGGCCATGAAGGGCTGATGCGCGCTAGTACGGCAAATGGCCGTGCGGTTTCTCCGGTCGATGTGCTGGTGGCTGCCCAGCGCAACGGAGAGTTGGTTGCCACCGACCGGGTTGCGCGCGCACTCCATGTGCTGAATCGCCCGGCAAGTGAGGCGCAGTGGCTATTCCTCAACGTTCATCCTGAAGTGTTTATCGAGCCCCTGACGTCCAGCAGTTTTACGGCCGACCTGCTGGCCCATCAGCAGATGACGAATGTCGATGTGGTCATCGAGGTGCTGGAAGATGCGATCCGCGATGAGGTTTTGTTTGCGGAGCGGGTCGGTCGGCTGCATGAGGCTGGGTTCCTGATCGCACTCGATGACTTCGGTGCCGGCCATTCGAATTTTGACCGCGTCTGGACCGTCAAGCCGGATATCGTCAAGCTGGATCGCTCCTTCGCCCTGCGCAGCGAACAGGATGCCGGTGCGCGGCGCCTGATGCCGCGCATCGTCAATCTGTTGCACGAAGCCGGCTCGCTGGTCTTGCTGGAAGGCATTGAAACAGCGGTGCAGGCGCAGATCGCACTCGATTCGGATATCGACTTCGTGCAGGGTTATTACTTCGCCCGCCCCGCTGCCGTGCCGGAAGTTGGCGCGGCACTAGCAGCCAATATCCGCTCGTTATGGCACGACTTCAGCGCCCGCGAAGCATCGGCGGGCATGGCGCAGCGAGAACTGATCGCCCCCTACCAGAATGCCCTTGGCTATGCCTCGGTACTGATCGTCGGCGGGCATGTGTTTCCCGAAGCCTGCCAGGGCTTCCTTGATCTGCCCTTGGCCAATTTCTGCTATTTGCTCGACAGCGAAGGGCGCCAGATCGGGCAGAACGTCTGGAACACGCGCGGCGCTCCAGATGCAGCGCAACCCAGTCAGCGCTATCGGCCGCTGGCAAGCGCGAGTGAAGCGCGCTGGTCACGGCGCCCCTATTTTCGACGCGCCATCCGTCAGCTCGATCGCGTCCAGGTCACGCGGCCCTATCTGTCGGCCTCGACGGCCGAGTTGTGCGTTACGTTATCGGTAGGATTTCTGCACGCGGGCGAACCCTACGTGCTGTGCGGGGATATTGCCTGGCCGGGATGAACGCTCAGCAGGACCAGATCATGAAGATGATGCCGCCAAGCCCGGCCACGATCATCAGGGAGGTCGAGATGATCAGGTCGCGCGGATCGCGTGGGAGCCCTTCGCGCACCCGTTTCATCATGTTGAAGACGTTGCCGAGCGTGATGACGGTGAGAAACATCAGCAGGAACAGATCGACGAAGATCACCACGCCACTGAAGTTGTCGATCGGCTTGCAGGGCCGCAGGCCGAACTTGTACAGCATCGACAGGATGTGGTCGTTGGGCGGGTTGTAACCGAGGCTGACGATGGCCCAGGCGGCGGCGATAAGGCCCGCCAGAACAAGCAGTCCGAGGGCGATCCAGCCTTCGGCGGTCTTCAGCTCTTCGCGCAGTGCGCGCAGATCGGCCAGGTATTCCCCCGCTTCGCGGGCGAGTTGTTGGCCGAGGGTTTCCTTGGGCATGTTCATCGGAATACCACGGTCTTGTTGCCATGCACGAGGACGCGGTCCTCGAGGTGGTAGCGCAGGCCGCGCGCCAGCACGGTCTTCTCGATGTCCTTGCCGTAGCGCACCATGTCGTCGGGCGAGTCGGAGTGGTCAATGCGGATGACATCCTGCTCGATGATCGGCCCCTGGTCGAGTTCGCTCGTCACGTAATGGCACGTTGCGCCGATCAGCTTGACGCCGCGCTGATAGGCCTGGTGATAAGGCTTGGCGCCGACAAAGCTGGGCAGGAAGCTGTGGTGGATGTTGAGAATCTTCCCCGGATGGGCGGCGCAGAGTTCGGGCGACAAAATCTGCATGTAGCGCGCCAGCACCATCGTGTCGCCATGCGATTCCTCAAACAGGCGCTGCACCTCGGCATAGGCCTGCGGCTTGTTGTCGGGGGTAACCGACACATGGTGAAAAGGAATGCCGTGCCACTCGACAAAGCCCTTGAAGGTGTCGTGGTTCGAGATGACGCAAGGAATCTCGATATCGAGTTCCTTCGACTGCCAGCGCGCCAGCAGGTCGTAGAGGCAATGCTCCTGCTTGCTGACCATGATCACCACGCGCTTCTTGACAGCGCTGTCAGTAATCTTCCAATCCATTGCCAGCTCGGTGGCGATCGGTGCAAAGCGGTTACGGAACTCGGTGAGCATAAAAGGCAACGAGTCGGCCTTGATCTCGAGGCGCATGAAATAGCGCTGGTCCGCATCGTCCGCGTGGAAACTCGATTCGAGAATCCAGCCTTTATGCTCGGCGATGAAGCCGGTGACGCGCGCGATGATGCCGGTACGGTCGGGACAGGAGGCGGCGAGCGTGAAGAACCGGTCTCTATGCATCAGATACGCTTACTGGCTTTGTCGATCTCGATGCGCAGCTCCTTGTAATTCATCGTCACCGGGAACTGCGGGAACTCGTCGATGACATTCTGCGGCGGATGGAACAGGATGCCGGCATGTGCCTCGGCAAGCATCGCGGTGTCATTATAGGAATCGCCGGCGGCGATCACCTTGTAGTTGATTTCCTTGAAGCGCTTGACCGCTTCCATCTTCTGGTTCGGCATGCGCAGATGGTAGTTCACCAGGAAGCCCGTGCTGTCCGCTTCCAGCTTGTGGCAGAACAGCGTTGGCATGTTCAGCTGCGCCATCAATGGCATGGCGAATTCATAGAAGGTGTCGGAGAGAATGATCACCTGATAGTCGCGGCGCAAGGCGTCAAGGAAGTCCTTTGCACCGGCCATCGGCCCCATGGCGGCGATCACCTTCTGGATGTCGGGCAGGCCGAGCTGGTGCTGCTTGAGCAAGGCGAGCCGGTATTTCATCAGGGTGTCGTAATTCGGCTCGTCGCGAGTGGTTCGGCGCAGCTCGGGAATGCCGGTACGTTCGGCGAATTCGATCCAGATTTCCGGAACGAGGACTCCTTCGAGGTCGAGACATACCAGCTGCACGGCAAACTCCCTGATTTGAAAGGCGGGAATTCTACTCTGCCACTGAACGTTCCAGCGCTTCCAGTGCTTCGTGCACGGCCAGCCAGCGCGTCTCTGCCGCTTCGATGCGCGCCGCGAGTTCGGCGTCCTGACCCGCCAGCGCGGCGGCGGCTGTGCGGTCCGCATAGAGTAACGGATCGGACAGCCGTCCTGCCAGCGCCGACTTTTCTGCTTGCCAGGCGGCCAGTTGCTGTTCCAGTTGCTGCGCTTCCTTCGCCAGCTTGCGCTGTTCTACCTGCGCCTGCTTTTTCGCCGCACGGTCCTGTTGGCGCTGCACGGGTTTTTCAGATGCCACCTGCCTGGTGACCGTGCGCCGTTGTGCAAGCCAGGCGGCGTAGTCATCCAGATCGCCATCGAAAACCTCGGCACGACCATCGGCCACCAGCCACAGTTCATCGACCGTGGTGCGCAGCAGATGCCGGTCGTGCGAGACGAGCACGACGGCGGCTTCGGTTTCCTGCAGTGCCAGCGTGAGGGCTTCGCGCATTTCCAGATCGAGGTGGTTGGTCGGCTCGTCGAGCAGCAGCAGATTGGGGCGGGTGCGGATCATCAATGCCAGCGCCAGCCGGGCTTTCTCACCACCCGAGAAACGACCGCAGGAGGCATCGGCCATCGGGCCGCGAAAATCGAAGCCACCGAGGTAATCGCGCAACTCCTGCTCGCGCGTCAGCGGTTCCTGCCGGGCGATGTGCTGCAGCGGCGATTCGTCCGGGCGCAGCAATTCCATCTGGTGCTGCGCGAAATAGCCAATTTTGAGATGGCGACCTTCCAGCCGCCGTCCTGCCAGCGCCGACTTTTCACCGGAAAGCAATTTGACCAGCGTGGATTTGCCGGCGCCGTTGCGGCCCAGCAGACCAATACGGCTGCCGGGGCGCAGGGTCAGCTTGATGTTTTCCAGAATGGCCATTTCGCTATAACCGACGCTGACATCCTCGATCTGCAACAGCGGATCGGAGACGCCCTCGGGTTCGCGGAAGCTGAAGGAAAACGGCGTATCGACATGCGCCGCACTGATCAGCTCCATGCGTTCCAGCGCCTTGATGCGGCTCTGTGCCTGGCGCGCCTTGCTGGCCTTGGCGCGAAAGCGGTCGATGTAGGCATGCAGGTGGGCCACTTCGCGCTGCTGCTTGACGTGCATCGCCTGCTGCAGGGCAAGTCGTTCGGCACGGGTTGCCTCAAAGGTCGAATAGTTGCCGCCATAGAGCTTCATGGCGCCGCTCTCGATATGCAGGATCTGCCCCACCACCGCATCGAGAAAATCGCGGTCGTGCGAAATCATCAGCAGCGTGCCGGGAAAGGACTTGAGCCAGCTTTCAAGCCACAACACGGCATCGAGATCGAGGTGGTTGGTCGGCTCGTCAAGCAGCAGCAGGTCGGCGCGCGCAACCAGTGCGCGGGCAAGATTGAGGCGCACGCGCCAGCCACCCGAAAA
>Ga0247844_1006765_pt1 | contig 13552 bp, 12 predicted proteins | sample LaCtaG_FD_192421 | JGI IMG/M metagenome (GOLD analysis project Ga0247844, IMG submission 192421) | Freshwater microbial communities from meromictic Lake La Cruz, Castile-La Mancha, Spain - LaCruzMarch201714.5m_1 | ecosystem: Environmental > Aquatic > Freshwater > Lake | place: Spain: Castile-La... | reverse complement strand
TTTTACGTTCTTCCAAACCTTCAATCATAGCTTCAACCATTGCACCAAGAATTACGTCAACCGATTTTGTAGCATCGTCATTTGCTGGTATTACAAAGTCAATTCCATTTGGATTTGAGTTTGTATCTACAATCCCAAATACCGGAATACCCAAACGTTGCGCTTCTTTAACAGCAATGTGTTCTTTCATTACGTCTACAATAAACAAAGCTGAAGGTAAACGAGTTAAATCGGCAATCGAACCTAAGTTCTTTTCCAATTTCTCACGTTGACGAGCAATCTGTAATTTTTCGCGTTTCGAGATATTATCAAAAGTACCATCAGTAGTCATTTTATCGATAGTAGTCATTTTTTTTACAGCTTTACGGATAGTAGGGAAGTTAGTTAACATTCCACCAGCCCAACGCTCTGTAATATAAGGCATTGATACTTGTTTTGCGCGATCGGCAACTACATCTTTGGCTTGTTTTTTTGTTGCAACAAAAAGCACTTTGCGACCTGATTTAGCTATTTGTTTTAATGCAGCAGCAGCTTCGTCAACCTTAACTACTGTTTTGTGTAAGTCGATAATGTGGATATCGTTACGCTCCATAAAAATATAAGGAGCCATAGCAGGATTCCATTTGCGTTTTAAGTGGCCAAAGTGGCAACCTGCTTCTAATAATTGTTCAAAATTTGTTCTAGACATTTTTGTTTTTTTAATTTGTTTACTTTCTTCTTTTGTAGAATTCAATTCTCAGGTAGCCATCCAGTGTCTATGAGTCCTGTGAATTTAGATACTAAACCAAAACCATTTACTATTTATTCATTTACTATTTACGACAGACAAATTGATGTAAATCGTAAAATGGTAAATGGTAAATGTAAAAATGGTAAATAAATATTAGCGTTTCGAGAACTGGAATCTCTTGCGAGCTTTTGGTTGTCCTGGTTTTTTACGTTCCACTTCGCGTGGGTCACGAGTCATGAAACCTTCCGATTTCAATGCAGGTTTGTCTTCGGCATTAATTTTTACCAATGCACGAGCAATAGCCAAACGCAAAGCTTCCGATTGTCCTTTGAAACCACCGCCATCAAGATTTACTTTGATGTCGTATTTTTCAACCACACCTAATTTGTTTAATGGTTGTTTTACAACGTATTGCAAAAGAGGCGATGGGAAATAAACGGCAAGGTCACGTTTGTTGATAGTGATTTTACCACTTCCTTCGCTTACGAAAACACGAGCAATAGCTGCTTTTCTTCTTCCTAAGGCATTTATAACTTCCATATTGTTTATTTAAGTGTGTTTAAATCGATTAGTTTGGGTTGTTGAGCTTGTTTGTCATGTGCTGCACCTTCGAAAACGTACAGATTGCCAAGAAGTTGAGCTCCCAATTTGTTTTTAGGTAACATACCTTTTACTACTTTTTTGATGAGTTTTTCAGCGCCTTTGTCCAACAATTGAGCTGGAGTCATTTCGCGTTGTCCACCCGGATAACCTGTGTGACGCAAATAAATGCGGTCGTTCCACTTGTTTCCTGTAAGCTGCACTTTTTCAGCATTTACAACAATTACATTGTCACCGCAATCAACATGCGGGGTAAAACTTGGTTTGTATTTTCCGCGCAAAAGTTTAGCAACTTTTGTGCCCATACGTCCCAATATCAAATCGGTAGCATCCACAACTACCCATTCTTTCTGCACGGTCGCTTTGTTGGCAGAAATGGTCTTATAACTTAACGTATCCACTTTATAAAAATGTTTTTTAATTAATAAATTGCTGTTTTTAATAGACTTCTATGTTGTTTTTGAATGAGGCTAATCGGCACAAAAACAATAAGTTATATCCGTTAAAAACAAGCTATTACACTGGGATAATAAACGGACTGCAAAAATAGTGTTTTTATTTGGATTACCAAATAGTTAGCTCATTTTTTTCTGAAGGTAATTTAATCGCCCTTTTGGGCTTGGAGTTTTATCTTGTATAACGTCTTTTTCGTAGGATTTGGTATACTACACCAGCCATTATCAATAATATTAATGGTGTAATTACGTTGAATAGTTGCCAAAATAGTTTTTCGTCCGTTACCAAACGTTTATTCAAAAGTCGCAGTTTCAGCGAGCGCGACCGTAATTCGAGCCAGCGAGGGTCGTCGGCCAAATACAAAACGGCATTTTGTATAAAATCCCGATTGCCAAACTGCTGATTCATAAACCTATCGAAACCCGAAGGTAAAGTGGTGCTGTCGGAAGCCATACCATTTGTTTCGTTGCGAATAATATCACCATCGGCAATCACTATTTGCTTGGATGCTAAACTGCTCGACCTTACTTGTTCAATTCCCGACAAACCTTCAGGCACAAGTCTGTTTTCGAAATTAGAACGGAATTTACCTTCGAGCAATACCGCCACCGGTAAATAAGCCAGATTAAAATAGTTTTTGTCTCTCGGGTTTGGCATAGCTCCCAAGTCGATGGTAGCAGGAGTTGCAATAGCGTGTGTGTTGTCCGAAGTGGCTAATAATAAGGCTGTTCGAATATCTTTGTTTTCTCCCACAATTTCTATGGAGGATGCAAACTCGCTACGCACTTCGGTCAGGTTTTTTGTAATCGGGTGCTGATAGGAAGTAAGCAAAAGAGGTGCAAAAAACCATGGTGAAGGTTCAAATTGAGGTTTTTCGCCTTTTGGAGCAATATTTACCGGAATTTGTGCACATTGTACATCTTGCAATAAGTTGGCATTAATTCGAATGCCATATTTAAATAGTTGGTCCGACAAGTTTACATCCAGTTCCATTGCTGGTGAAAGTCCACTTGTGGATAAGTTTTCGCGAGCTATACGCACGCCGTCGATGAGCCACAATACATTACCGCCCTGCATAATGTATTGGTCGATAATAAATTTGTCTTTTTCGCTAAATGGGGTAGTGGGGCGAGCAATAATAATGGCTTTGTACGGATTTAATATTGCAGCATCTGTACCAAGTATGCCTCTATCAATCTGAAAATAACGGCTCAGTGCTTTGCTAATGCTGTATGTTTCGGCTTCGTTAAGTTCGCCATGTCCTTCGATAAATGCAATTTTCGAAACCGCTGTTTTTAGGACACGACGAATACCATCGGTGATTTCAAATTCTAGATTTTCAATCGAAATATTCAGATTCTCTTCGCCAGAAAAGCCTCTGATATTTTTGAGTAAATTAACGTATACCGTTTTGTTTTTATAAGTGATTCTTACCCAGGGGAATACAATCTTCTGAATGGATTTACCTTCTTTGTCACGTTCGTAAATGGCTGTGGGAGTCATGCCTTGAGCGGCTAATTCGGCGTATTTTTTTTCGCGTGCTTCGTTTGAGCTTTGCTCCGAAGGATTTACAATGCGAAAATCGACACTTTTACGGGCAAATACATCGAGTTCGTCGACAAGTTCGGTAGTCGATTTTTTTAAATGCTGAAATCCGGGATTGAGCTCACCATCAAGATAAAGCGTTATCGAAAGCGGCTCGTTGGTATTTCGCATCAATTCTTTCGATAGTGGCGAAATACTGTACCGATTGTCCGATGTTAAATCGATTCGGAAAAAGAAAAAAAATGACAATGCAACTAACAAAATTGCCAGTGTCAGAACGATAATATTTGAGTTTTTACGAAACATAATTACTTTAACAACTCCTCAATTTTATTTTTCATTTCGTTGAATTCGATTTCGTTGTATAGCCTTGTGAGTAACACAATTTTTCCAGTTTTGTCGATAATAACGTTGCGGGTAATACCTGCTTCGCGCTGAGCATATAAGGCAAAAATATTGGCAGCAGGGTCGAGACCAATCGGGTAAGTGATTTTGGTGCTTTCTGCAAATTTTAGCACGGTTTCCAAAGGCTCATCGCGGTCGATAGCTATAAGTGCAAAGTTTGGATTGTTTTTATGTTTTTGCCAAATATCACTCTCGATAAATGGCATTTCTTTGCGACAAACACCGCACCAACTAGCTGTAAACTGGAGCATTACTATTTTGCCTTTCAATTCTTTTAGTTGAACTGTTTTTCCGCGGGTTAACTTTATCGAAAAATCGGGAGCCATATCACCCACTTTAACCAAATAGCCTCTATCGTCGGTTGATTGTGCATTTGTGAAAATACAAAATGCAGATAATAAGGTTATTAATAAGGATTTTGTCTTCATGCCGTTAATCAATTTGTTCCATAATTTTTTCGAGTTCGGTATCAAGCTCATGCAATTGTTTTTTGCATATTTCGAGTAAGGCAGCTGCCCGCTTTACTTTATCGGACACTACATCCATATTTAGTCCGTTGTCGTTTTCTAACTCAGCCAAAATTTGTTCCAGCTCAGAAAGTGCTTCGTTGTATGTAAGTTTTTGTTTTGACATATTTTAAAAAATTAGAAATTAAAAGTTAGAAAATATCTGCACCAAGCCCCTTCCCGATAGCTATCGTGGAGGGGATGTGAATTAGTCCCGAATGGTCTTTTTAAGCCCCTTTAGGGGTTTGGGGCAAATTTCTCCAAAACATCTATTCGTCCGAAAAGTGAACCAGCACGTGCCTGTACGAACTAAATATTTTGGATTTTGAAACATAACCAATATAGCGCTTCGAATCGTCGACTACGGGTAAATTCCAAGCTCCGGTATCTTCGAACAGTTGCATAACTTTTTCCATTGGTAGTTTGTGATTAATAGTTGCCGGTGGCGAAATCATAAGTTTGCGAACCGTAAAGCGTTGATAAAGTTCGGGTCGGAACATAATATTACGAACTTCGTCTAACAATAAAACGCCTAAAAGTTGGCGGGTTTCAGTATCTACAACCGGAAAAATATTTCGATTCGATTGCGAAATAATTTTTACAAGTTCACCTAAAGTCATATCGGGCGATAGTACGGTAAGGTCAGTTTCAATTACATTGCTGGTTTTGAGTAATGTAAGTACTGCCTTGTCTTTGTTGTGGGTTAATAATTCGCCTTTTTGCGCCAAACGCATGGCGTACAAACTATGAGGTTCAAACAGTTTAATGGTGAGGTACGAAACCGTTGAAACAATCATTAAAGTCATAAATAGATTATAACTACCTGTAAGCTCAGCAATTAAAAATATACCTGTAAGTGGCGCATGCATTACACCCGACATTAATCCCGACATGCCAGCCAGCGCAAAGTTTTCGACAGGAACGTGAAAACCAAAAATTTCCAATAAATGTGCAACTACAAATCCGGTAAGTGCCCCAATAAAAAGCGAAGGAGCAAAAATACCACCCACACCACCTGCACCATTGGTAGCTGCAGTTGCAAATATTTTAAAACCAACAATCAAAGTCAAATAAACAACAATTACCCACGGACTATCGCCCATGTTAAGAAAGAAACTGCGGTCGAGTACCGAATGCGAATTTCCGTTGAGCAATGCACTAATTGTATCGTAACCTTCGCCATAAAGTGGAGGGAAAAAGAAAATTAATACACTAAGCATTATGCCGCCAATGGCTAATTTGGAATAGGGGTTTTTGAACCGTCGAAAAAATTGTTCGATACGATTTATACCTCGGGTAAAATACAACGAAATTAAACCACAAATTATTCCAAGTAATATTAAGAACGGTATTCTATCAACGCTAAATTCTTCGAAAATGGTAAATTTAAACATAAACGAACTGCCCGACAGTATATAGGAAGTAGTTGTGGCCGTAACTGATGAGATAAGTATGGGCACAACTGATGTCAGCGTCATATCGAGCATTAATACTTCGAGCACGAATACCAAGCCTGCAATGGGTGCTTTAAAAATGCCTCCAATAGCTCCTGCAGCACCGCAACCTACGAGTAACATTAATGTTTTTTGATCTAATTTGAAAAATTTACCCAGATTAGAACCGATTGCTGAACCAGTGAGTACGATGGGAGCTTCGGCTCCAACCGAACCTCCAAAGCCAATGGTAATGCTACTTCCTACGAGTGATGACCAAACATTGTGCAGTTTCAGTATGCTTTTTCGCTGCGATATGGCGTACAAAATGCGTGTAATACCATGACTGATATCGTCTTTTATTATCTTCCGAACAAATAATGAGGTGATAAATATACCGATGGCAGGAAATACAAGATACCAGTAGTTAACGGTATTCCGACTGAAACTTTCTGTAAGTAAATGCTGAATGAAATGAATCGACGATTTGAGTAAAAAGGCTGCAAAGGCTGCAAAAACGCCTATGACAAGACTCAGGATGAGTAAAAACTGACGATGATTGATGTGTTCTTCGCGCCAGGCAATCATTTTTTCGTACCACAATTTCCGATCTATCATACACTTTTTTACCTATAAAAACGGATACAAAGATAGAAAAAAGAGCTGTACTATACACCTTTTCCTTTAAATAAAATTTCGAGAGTCAGAATCAAAATGCGTAAATCGTTGAGGAGCGACATATCTTCCATATATATAATGTCGTAATTTAAACGTTCCACCATTTTTTCGATGGTATCGGAATAACCAATTTTTATTGGGCCCCACGAGGTTAAACCCGGACGAATTTTGTAAAGTAAGCAATAATAGGGAGCTTGCTCGATAATTTGATTAATATAAAATTTGCGTTCAGGACGAGGACCTACAATACTCATTTCACCTTTCAAAATGTTCCAAAACTGCGGCAGTTCGTCAATACGGTATTTGCGTAAAACTTTTCCAATTGTCGTAATACGTTCATCATCAGCACTACTCAGTTTGGGTGTTCCATTTTCGGCATTAACGTGCATCGTGCGAAATTTTAGAATATTAAATGATTTTCCATACCTGCCAATGCGTTCCTGCCGGTAATAAACAGTACCTTTTGAATCCATTTTTATAGCAATGGCAAAGTAGATAAAAACAGGCAATAAAATCAGTATCATTACAAATGAAAGTACTATATCGAAAATTCGTTTCATTGCAATTTGCCAATTCGGCATGTGTATGTCTGTTAAACTTACCAAGGGCTGCATGCCTGCACCACCAATACGGGCACTTCCCATAAGTATTTCGTACAGGCGGGGTGTAAATCGTATTTCAATATTGTATTTGTACAAAGTATTTATATAGCCAAAAAGCTTTAATTCGTCCGGATTGTCCAAAGCAATAATAGCCTCTTCAACTTCTTGACTATCAATAATATTCTCAATTTGATTAAAAGAACCAATGATTTGTTCTTTCGGGATTTGAGTGGCAGAATTATCAACCGAAACGAATCCTATCAGTTCATTTCTTTCTGAGTTTTTACTTAAAACTTCGGCTATTCGGACAGCATTTGCTCCAGTACCTATAATTATGGTATTAATACTCCATTTTTTTGAACGGTATCGTTTGGCAATTGCATTGAAAACAATAAGTCGTGTAGTAATTGTTACGCTGAAAAAAATGAAAAATAAGGTGGAAAGTGAAATGTAATAGTAACTGTTTGAGACTTTTATGTCGTCGATCATAAAAAGGAAAAAAACGACAGCTGTTATAAGAATTGAAGATAGTAACGTGGAAAGTATTGTTGTGAGTTTGGATAATTTATCAATTTTGATATAAAAACCAGTAATGTAATGAACAAACAATGATACGAAAGGAAAAAATAAAAATGTAAGATAATATTTGGGTTTAACTACAAAAAATTCGATGTTATTTATAAGCGAAATATCATTAATAGCTTTTCGAAACACAATAAACAACACCCAAACCAATATTGCCGATAAAATATCGGCGTAAATATATTTGTTGTGTAGTTTGTTGTATCTCATGATGTTGACGTTATTTCCTTATTATTTCTATTCTGTTTCCTTTTCCAATTTTTATAATGGAAGGAGTAATTGTAGCGATTTTCGAAGTCCGATTGTGTTTCACCACAAAATCTGTATTTTCATTTAATACGGAAATAGTCGAATTTTTGGGGTCGTTATTGTGAAGACAAAGAATTGGTTTGCGAAAACGTTCGCACAGGTAATTTGTAAACGGCCATGAACTAATTCTAAACCCAATGTTTTGGTTATTCGATTGAATAGTCGATGCTACATTTTTAATAATATCAAGTACCACTATCATTGGTTTTTCGCTAACGTCCATCAAATCCCAAACAATTTCAGGCATTTCGTCGGTGTAACTTTGCAATCGTGCCGTGGAGTCGACCAACAAAACTAAATCGCTTTTTGGAAAATTCAGGCTGTTTTTCAACAATAGATTTACAGCATTTTCGTTGGTAGCATCACAGCCTACAAGCCAACCACAATCGGAATTGCAATGAACAAAACCGCCATTTCGAAGCGTTTCGATTGATTTTGAAAGGTCGTCGCGAAAATCGGGTTTGTCGGTAGTGTTAATCATATTTTGAATGAGCTGTATACAAAAATCCTGTATTGTAAACGGCATTTTTGGGATTTTATTGTAATGGGTATGCGTTTTTTTTTATTTAAATGTAACAGCTACAAAAATAGCATTTTTTATTCACTTATCAGCCCTGATTGTTAAATTGAAATTATTAAATGAGTTAAGTGCTTGAAATACAATGATAAGTTGTTTCGTAAATAAATAATTGGAAATTTTAAAATAAAACTGTACTTTTACGCATCGAAAATATTTTACTTTTAATACCATCTCGGTTGTTGTAAATGCGGTTGATAGGATGGTAAGATGTTGAAAATCATATATAAACGTATATGATAGTTGTTGGATTTTTTTGTTGAAAAATAATACTATACAATGATAAACAAATGGATTTTTCAAAAACAAACGGATGAAGAGCTAAAACAAATTAAAACACTTGCAGAACAATTAAATATCAGTCCTGTGCTGGCGCAATTGCTCGTACAGCGAGGTATTACTACCTTTGACGATGCGCGTGTTTTTTTTCGTCCGGATTTGTCGCAATTGCACGACCCTTTTTTGATGGCCGATATGGACAAAGCCGTTGCGCGACTGTCCGAAGCTATGGAGCTAAATCAAAAAATACTGATTTATGGCGATTACGATGTAGATGGTACTACTTCAGTATCATTGGTTTATAAGTTTTTAAAGCAGTTTTATAGCAATCTCGATTTTTATATTCCCGATAGGTATAGCGAAGGATATGGCATTTCTAATCAAGGAATTGATTTTGCAGCAGCTAACGATTTTAAGTTGGTGGTAGCGCTCGACTGTGGCATTAAAGCCGTCGAAAAAATTAAATACGCTAACACTTTGGGGGTAGATTTTATTATCTGCGACCACCATACACCCGATGCCGAATTGCCTCCAGCTGTGGCTGTGCTCGATTCCAAACGTAGTGATTGTAACTATCCTTACCGCGAGCTCTCGGGCTGTGGCGTGGGTTTTAAACTTATGCAGGCGTTTGCATCGGTCAATAATATTCCCTTTGAGGAACTTACACCACTACTCGATTTGGTGGCGCTGAGTATAGCTTCCGATATTGTTCCTATAACTGGCGAAAATAGAATCCTTGCTTTTTATGGATTAAAGCAAATAAATTCGAATCCGAGTGTGGGAATTAAAAGTATATTAGATGTGTGCGGTTTAGCCGATAAAGAGCTGAATATAAGTGAGATTGTTTTTAAAATTGGTCCTCGTATCAATGCATCGGGACGTATGAAATCGGGCAATGAGGCCGTTCAACTCTTAATTGCCAACGACCCTGTTTTTGCAAAAGAAAAATGCGGAACTATTAATGAATACAACAACGACCGAAAGGATTTAGATAAAATTATTACCGACGAGGCCATTGCGCTTATTGCTGCCGACGAACGTTATGCGAAAAGGCGCTCCATAGTAGTGCATAAACCCGATTGGCACAAAGGTGTAATTGGTATAGTGGCATCGCGCCTCACAGAGGAGTATTACAAACCATCGATTGTATTGACCAATTCCAATGGATTAGCATCCGGCTCAGCCCGTTCGGTGCAAGGTTTCGATATTTACAAAGCTATAGATTCTTGTCGTGATTTGCTCGAAAATTTTGGCGGGCACATGTATGCTGCGGGTTTGTCGCTTAAAGAAGAAAATATTCCGCTTTTTACAGAACGATTAGAGAAATTTGTTTCTGAAAATATTTTGGAAGAACAGACCTATCCGCAAATTGATATAGACTCTATTTTGACGTTCAACGATATAACTCCTAAATTTTATCGTGTTTTAAAACAATTTGGTCCCTTTGGCCCGGGCAATATGAAGCCCGTTTTTGTAACTCGTAAAGTGATAGATTATGGCACAAGCCGCTTGGTAGGGAAGGAGCAGGAGCATTTGAAATTAGAATTGGTTGATTCCAGTTCCGAGAATGTGATGAACGGAATTGCATTTCGGATGTTTGCCTTTAACGACCACCTCAAAGCACTTAATCCACTCGATATTTGTTATACCTTAGAAGAGAATACTTTCAATGGAAATACAAATACTCAATTAATGATACGGGATATAAAGATTGATGGAGAATAATTAATTGCAAAAAGCAACTGTACAGCAAGCAACTACGCCGGCTGTTTCGGTACGAAGTCGGCTATCGCCCAATGAAACGGGTTGGTAGCCGTTTTTGATTGCGGTGTTGACTTCTTCGGGGCTAAAATCGCCTTCGGGGCCTATCAGAATTAGTATCGATTTTGCTTGTTTTATTTCGGATTTCAGAAGCGTTTTATCATTGTTGTAACAATGCGCAATAAATTGTTGTTCAGCATTGTACGTGCGAATAAATTCGTTGAAAGAGCAGGGCGGATTGAGTGTTGGGAATTTGGCTTTGAGCGATTGTTTTGCTGCCGAAACAATTATTTTTTCCAACCGTTCTTCTTTCACTACTTTTCGTTCGGAATTTTGGCAAAATACGGGTGTGATTTCGTCGATGCCAATTTCGGTGGCTTTTTCGATAAACCATTCCAATCGGTCGATGTTTTTGGTGGGCGCTATGGCAATATGGAGATGATAGTTGCGCTTGCTGGCATCAACCAATGTTTCGGTAATTTCGAATGCACAATGTTTGTGGTGTGGCGTGGTGATACGGGCATTGAAAAATCCGCCATTCCCGTCCACAATCTGAATGCTGTCGCCCGTTTTCAGGCGAAGCACTTTCACGGCATGCAGCGATTCTTCGTCGGGAAGAATGCTGGCAGCCGATAGATTTGGAACGTAGAATAAAGACATATAATGACCCCTAACCCCTAAAGGGGGATTTTTTTAGAGTCCTAAATTCCAGAAGGGATTTAAAGACAAAGTTGATACTAAAACAATACTAACTATTTTCCCCTTTAGGGGCTAGGGGTAAATTTCCCCTTTTGCTGCTAGCAACGTGTTTTTGAGCAGCGAAACAATCGTCATAGGACCAACGCCACCGGGAACGGGCGTAATGTACGAACATTTTGGTGCAACTTCGTCGAATTTCACATCGCCACTCAAGCGGAAGCCGCTTTTGGTAGTTGCCGAAGGTACGCGGGTAGTACCCACATCGATAATGGCTGCTCCTTCTTTTACCATATCGGCAGTCAGAAATTCGGGTTGACCAAGTGCGGCAATAATAATGTCGGCTTGCAAGCAAATTTCTTTCAGATTTTTGGTGCGACTGTGACAAACAGTAACCGTAGCATCGCCCGGATAACCTTTTTGCATCATAAGCGAAGCAATGGGCTTGCCTACTATATTACTGCGACCAATAACAACACAATTTTTACCTGCTGTTGGTATCTCGTAGCGTTTCAGCAATTCAATAATTCCACTTGGAGTGGCCGACACATAACAAGGCAAACCGATTGACATGCGACCCACATTCACGGGATGAAAACCATCCACATCTTTGCGGTAATCGATGGCTTCAATTACTTTTTGCTCCGAAATGTGTTTTGGCAATGGTAACTGTACGATAAAACCATCCAATTCGGTGTTTTTGTTTAACTCCTCAATTTTTGCCAACAATTCAGTTTCTGTAACTGTGTCTTCAAACGTAATTTTGGTGGAAGTAAAACCAACTTGTTCGCACGATTTTACTTTGTGTGCCACATAAGTTTCGCTGCCACCATCGTGACCAACAATAATTACTGCCAAATGTGGCGCACGTTTTCCGGTTGCTACAATAGCTTTTACTTCTTCTGCAATTTCGGCTTTTACCTGTTCGGATATTGCTTTACCGTCGATTATTTTAAACATTTTATATAATGTGTTTCGTTTTTTTGACACTATTTTGTGCAAATGGTAAATGGTAAATGAATAAATTGTAAATGGTTTTATCTTCTTTTTCCCATTTTAAGTTTGCCATTCTGCATGGTCGCCATGCGCATCATTTTGCTTGTTTGTTCGAATTGTTTCAACAGGCGATTTACTTCCACAATTGTAGTTCCGCTACCATTGGCAATTCGGCTTTTGCGACTTCCGTTTAAGATTCCCGGATTGGCGCGTTCTTTCGGAGTCATGGAATGGATGATGGCTTCGATGCCTTTAAATGCATTTTCGTCGATATCCACATCTTTCAGCGCTTTGCCCATTCCGGGGATCATAGCTGCCAAATCCTTGATATTACCCATTTTTTTGATTTGGGCAATTTGAGAAAGGAAATCGTTGAAGTCGAATTGATTTTTAGCAATTTTCTTGGTCAGGCGACGGGCTTCTTCTTCGTCGTATTGCTCCTGAGCACGTTCCACCAGCGAAACAATATCACCCATCCCGAGAATACGGTCGGCCATACGTTCGGGGTAGAACACATCTAATGCATCCATTTTTTCGCCTGTTCCTACAAACTTAATCGGTTTATCAACTACCGAGCGTATTGAAAGCGCAGCTCCACCACGTGTATCACCATCGAGTTTCGTAAGTATAACTCCATCGAAATTAAGGCGGTCGTTAAATTCTTTGGCTGTATTTACGGCATCCTGTCCGGTCATGGAATCGACTACGAACAGAATTTCTTGCGGTTGCAATGCTTTTTTGATGGCAGCAATTTCGTTCATCATCACTTCGTCCACCGCCAAGCGACCTGCAGTATCCACAATAACTACATCGTTGTTGTGCAGTTTGGCATATTTAATAGCAGCTTCGGCAATAGCTACCGGATTTTTACTTTCTAAATCCGAATATACAGGTATATCTATTTGTGCGCCAAGAACTTTGAGCTGTTCGATAGCGGCAGGGCGATATACGTCGCAAGCAACAAGCAGCGGATGTTTGCCGCGTTTGTTTTTGAGTAAATTAGCCAATTTACCCGAGAAGGTGGTTTTACCCGAACCTTGCAACCCCGACATTAATATAATGGTCGGATTGCCTTTCATGTTGATGTCCACACTTTGTCCGCCCATGAGTTCGGCTAACTCGTCGTGTACAATTTTTACCATCAACTGGCTTGGTTTCAGCGATGTTAATACATTCTGACCCAGCGCTTTTTCTTTAACAGTATCGGTAAAAGTTTTGGCAATTTTATAGTTAACGTCGGCATCCAAAAGCGCTTTACGAACGTCTTTTAGCGTTTCGGCAACGTTAATTTCGGTGATTTGGCCTTCACCTTTCAGAATTTTAAACGACCTTTCGAGCCGTTCGCTTAATGATTCGAACATATAGTTTGTTTTATTTTATTTCAATGTTATACCACA
>Ga0247844_1006761_pt1 | contig 13563 bp, 15 predicted proteins | sample LaCtaG_FD_192421 | JGI IMG/M metagenome (GOLD analysis project Ga0247844, IMG submission 192421) | Freshwater microbial communities from meromictic Lake La Cruz, Castile-La Mancha, Spain - LaCruzMarch201714.5m_1 | ecosystem: Environmental > Aquatic > Freshwater > Lake | place: Spain: Castile-La... | reverse complement strand
AAAAAGCCACCGTTACTACAAGCGGAATTTCAAAAGAATAGTTGGTACAAAAATTCAAAATTAGAACTAACTGACAAGCCTGTCGGGGGAAAATCCTCGTCTCCAAAAAAAGTTACTTATAGGGCAAGGAGCAGGGGCTCCGAGATGAGCGTAGAAGGGAGTGGCACGAAACATTCTGAAAAGGCGAGCAGTTACTCTTTAATGACCACTTTTGAGCATTTAATATAAAGCTCTTCAACTTTAGATCTGGCCCAAGGAGTCTTTCTTAGAAACTTTAGACTCGATTTTACACTCGGATCTTTTTTAAAACAGTTGATATTAATAAGCTCAGCAAGTTTTTCCCAACCATAATTTTTTTGAAGATGATCTATAATCATCTCAAGAGTTTTACCGTGCAAAGGATCTTTGGAATTAATTTTCATAAGGGTATATGCATCTGTCATCTATCGTTAATAACCATTTTAGTGATCATATTATTAAATTTCACCAACCACCCATAAACCTAATTATAGGGGGTTTAAGCTCCTTTTCCTCTATCGTTTGAGATCGTCATCGCTCCGATCCACATCCTTATTTATGATAGAGATTCTGATATAGATTTAATAGTGAATCAATTAGAAATTTAAAACGAGGCCATTTCCTATTAAATTTTTTAATGACCGCTATTTTTTTAAATGCGTGCAAAGTTTCATAAACGAAAAAAATAAGCTAAGCTTGGCTCAAGGAATTCTAATGAACAAATACTTAAAAAAACTAATTACCCTTTTTATTCCACCCAAAGGCCAAACCGTGGGCCGCAAGCAAATGATCATCTGGGGTATACTTCTTTTTTGTGCGGCCATTTTAAAACGGAACTTCTAACTGTCTTCAAATGCATACATAGCTTGAACCTCTTTGCTGTGGTTCTTTCCATCTACTCCTTCCAAAGCAAAACATTCAACCACTTTTCATTCATCTTTTCAGGACGTCTATCAATTGTAGTCCAAGCGTTTCTAATCGTAAGCCGAGTGAACTCGGCCAGCATCCTTTTTAACTCTTTTTCTGTAAAATCAGAAAAATGACGGCCATTTCTTTCTCCATCAAATTCACCATACTTAAAAGAAGCATAAACCGTTCCTGATTTTTTGAGGGCCTTTTCAACTTTCAAAAAAATTTCTGGCAAATCTTTTTTCTGGACATGAAGAAGGGACGCACAGGCCCAAACTCCATCAAACTCTTCTGTGTAATCAATTGACTTAAAATCTCGAACTTGAACAACGACTCCAAAATTTTCATTAGCAAGCTTCGCTAGTTCCTTTGAACTATCAATGGCCACAACTTTATGGCCTAAACTTTTAAAATAGGCCGCATCTCTACCAGGGCCACAACCTAAATCCATGATGACAGAAAACTTAGGAAGTCTCGTTAAAAACGGTTCATACAAATCTTTCAAATCAAGATGAACAGTTGTTTCAAAAAAACTTTTAGCATTCTCATCATAATAGTTTGTCATTTGATAGGCCCATCATAAAGAGTAAATTCTGCGCTAATGGCGTATCATGTTTTTTCATAATTTAGAACATCATAAATTTTAAGATTATACTTATGTCGAAAAATTATGCAAGAAGCTCATTTGTAAAACAAGGCAGCACGTTGCCGATGAATATTTTGGCTTTTGTGTTCAGTCGTGCAAATCATCGCCCAAACCCCAAACTCTTACTTTTTTTACTCTTTAAAGAGTTCATTATCTGAGGATATATCCGAAGAAATCCACCTGTGCCTTTTAAAAAAAACACTCGATCATGCTCAGAGCAAAGTTGCACTGTCAACTCTTGCTTATCTTTAACGACAATACTTCTACAAGTGAGATTTTCATTTGTCGTATTCTCTTGAGTCGGCCCTTCAGATAAAATTTTACAAACATCACACATCTTGAATACCTCATACTTATTTTATAATAAAAATGAAACTATGAAGATTTAAAAAAAATTAATTTTTACCTTAAGTACCTTAAGATAATTTACCACAACCATTACTTAATTATCATTGATAAGGTTTGCTTTTGTACAACCAAGAAAACTTAGTCGACGCCTGTTTTGTGGTCTTTGCCACAATGAAAAACAGCACAGAACTTAATTCTTTACAGGCGAAAAAAGACAGTCCTTGCTTGAATTATTTTTTCACACCACACATAAATTTTTAATAATTAAATTATTAAAAATATTTTCTGTATGTTTCTTCTCGTCTCTTGCGCATTAAAAACAAGCGCCAAAATAATACCTTGCAAAATAATGAGATTCGAAAAGTCGTTTTATACGCTGATTATTCGTCGATTCAAAAAAAACTTACGTTGTTTATAATAAAATACTAAATACCGGTTTTTCTGCAATGAAATTATGGAATAACCAGACGACAACAGCGGTTGTCGTTGTCTGGATAATTCAGTATAACGCTAAAGCGTCTGAGAATTTCATTGCCAATGCTTCCTGCAAAATTAGCACTTAGCAAAGTGGCCTCCAGTGCTTCTTGATTTAGAATCTGTGAAAATAAGAAAAGGTCAATTTCTTTTGAAAAACTTAAATGTGTATGGCCTAATTTCCTACCCACCCAAAATGAGAGCAAAAAATCCAATTTTAAAATATCCCATAGACTCGTAAAGTTTCTGCGCAGGAATATCATTTTGTGCTGTAAATAGAATGCTTTTTTTATGATGATGAAGTTCAAGGCAATCTTTTAGCATGTGAAACATGGTGGCCTTTGAATATCCTTTTTTTCGAAATTCCTTTGGCGTAAAAACACCTCCTACTTGCCCTACTGTTTCCCCTTTAGAATTTAGCCCGGCCCTTGAAAGAAGTTTTTGCCCATCAAATAACCCCCACCAAACTTTATTATTTATTTGAGTTTCAAATTGAATTCTTATTTCTTCTTTAGTCAGTTTTTCAGGAAGTGATAGTTCCTCCATATAGGCCTTACTAAAATTTAACCACTGAGAAAAATCTTCAATTTGTAGAAGGCGAACGCGTGGATCACGTTGAATCTTTTCATCACTTGAATTTATTAGATATGAATAAAGAATTTCTTTTGATTCATAGACAGGTTTAAAATCAGGGTTTTTATTTTTAAATAATTTGTAAAGTGGTTCAACTGAAGGCCAATTCCCAATAAACCCATTTATTTTTATCGCTTCATTCAAGCATTCTTTTAAAATTAATTCAGATTCATCTTCAACAGACTCAATAATCAAATTGCCTCTTCTCGTTAAAGAAAAAACGCCAACAACACTACCCGACTTTCGTAGCATTTTGAAATTCCCACTATTCGGATGCTCACTAAGTTTGTGGCCATGGGCACTTAAATTATTGATAAGAAACTGTGCCGTTTCTTCGTGTTTAGAAAGAAAGGCATTTGCTTCATTAAGATTTTTTTCAGAAAGTGCTTCAATCATCGTAACTCTTTTTTTTAGATCATCATTAGTGAATGTACTTTAATCCTAGTGTTCTCCTACCCCATTACCGTAGAATACTCTCTAAAAATCCTGTTCGCCGGTTCATAAGAGCATCCCAGTAGCTTTGAAATCTTTGAAGGAGTCGTAATCCCACTATCAATCATCGTAATAATATCGGCCCTCCAAGAAGGCCCATAAAGATAACGATTCCTATACTGATAATTAAACTTAACAAGTTCTTTGGGAGTTAACACATCTCGATCTCTAATTCGAAGTGAGCTTACCGATACAAAAATATTTATTTTTTCCCAATAAGGGAGAGCACCTTTAAGCGCAATAAGATTTTCGGTAATCTCTTTTGATTGCCAAAATACTTTCTTCTTTTCTTTCTTCACCCACTTTGAAAATTTTTGCGAACATTCATGTGCAGCAAAACTTAGAAGAGCATTAAACCAAGGCGTCTCCCCTCTTTCTTTTGAAACGCGCTTATAAATTTTTATTAATTTTTCAGTAACAATATAATTGCCATGAACTTTTACCCAACTCATAATAAGTGAAAGAAGACGTCCATCGCTATTAATCTGATAGCAGGCCTCAATCAACGTTTCTTCAATGTCTACAAAATCGTGTGTTCTTCGCTCAAAGTCACCAGCAAGTTGTATCCCGATTGAATATAGCTTTTGGTCAAGACTATTCATGCCCTAAGGCCTTTTTAAGTTTATTAAAAACAAGATCTACTTGTTTACTCCAAAGTGGGTTTGCATCTTGATCACAAACCCAATCATAAGACTGAAAAAATTCTTCTGACGTAATTTTAAGATTTACGCAATCATCAAAATCAATACCCCGATCAACACAGGCAAAGAGTTTGCTCTTAATTAAGTCACTGCGTCCTAGAGTCGTAAAATGAATAGCTTTCCCATTAAAAATAGGAGTAAGTCTTAACTGCCATTTTGAAGGAAGTGCACGCTTTAAATCAATGGGCCCATTATTGAGCCAATCTGTAGATAATCTAAAGCTAGGATGATCATTACTAAAATCGATAGATGCTTTTTTTACTTCCTCAGATATCTCTGGATCTAAGCAATCAATGTCTTTTGTCTTTCTTGAAACAACATCCATAATAATGAGTGCCGCTCCACCAATAACAACGGCATCAAAACGAAGTTTCTTTTCAAATAAGTATAAATCAAATGCGTAAATAACGTCTTTCATATGGTTACTGCCTATAGCCATTATTGTAACATACATTATTTTCTTATTCAATTTATAAAAATTATAATCTATACTCGAAGTAAGTACATGCGCAGATTCGAATTTGTAATATGTGATATTTTTAGCGATAAAAGATGTCCAAGACACCATCAATGAGGTTGTCAAAACCTCCGGCGACAGCGAAAGAAGGGATTACAGGAGCTAAAACTTTAGAGGCGGAAGGTTAAGCACAGGCCATGGAAAAGGCCCTCGCCAACAATACCTTCGACAATCCTTCGAAAACAATCAGCATCGCAAAACGATAAAAGCGTCAAAGAATTAAAATTCAAAACGAAGAAGAATAAATTTCGAAGTGTAGAAGCGATCCACTTTTAACGGCAGAGCTTAAAATCAGCGTCGCTAAAAACAAAAAACTTAGCACTAAATGGTTCCATGAGAGTTTTGCCTTCTTCCGATGTATGTCGAGAAGATATCATTCGTGGAAGACTTCCACTCGGGGTTAGTGACATTACCTTACCATTAATTTTAAGATGTGAAGAAAGAAGATTTTGAGGCGATTCACTTGTAATGTTCCAGCTAAGATAGTCTTGTTTGCCTGTAGTCCACTTGGGAATTTCAAAGTCAACAGACTCCGAAGAAACATTGAGGGCCAGTAAAGTTACCGCGCCAGGTTTAAAATAATCACTTTTTGAAGAAGTACAGTGGGCATAAAGCCGTAATGTGCCAGGATGGTTAAATGTTCCCACGGCCTGATTGTCTTTCATAAGCTGTACCCGCAAAACCTTTTCCCCCATAAGTCGCTTCCACAAAAGAGAAGAAAAATAATCAGGATTAGGTTCGTAAGTATTTTGCTTTAAAAGTCCATAATGAGATCCTACAAGACTTTGTCTCACCACAATTTTGTGATGAGTAATGGCAGCAGAACCTAATTCATCAAGCCACCAAAGTGTGCTGATAAAGGTATTCGATAAATTGGGTTCGCCTCCACATTGCGCAGGCCCCGATTCACCTAACCAAAGTTCAGCGTTAGGTCTTTTATCATGCAATTGTTGTCCTATCCGAGTGGCCCAAATACGAAATTCGTCTAGCACTTCAACTTTTTTGAAATTTTCGAAGGTGGCATTTCTAGATTGAATGCCACATTTTTTTGTCTGCGTTGGATAGTAATGCCAAGTAAAAATATCAACGGGAATATTTTTTTCATGAGCGGTGGATAAAAATCCAGGCGTTATTTCGGTAATCCCAGGAATTGTTTCACCGAATCCCGGCCAAATAGCACTGGCGGGTCCTGCTATTTTTTCATGAGGTCGATACTTGTGTAAGGTTTCTCGTGCCCGTGCATAATCTGTCGCGTACACTGAAGGGCGTACTTGTAAAAAAGGATTTTTAAAAATAACCCAAAAGGCATTCATCTCGTTTCCGAGTTCCCAAGTAATGCCTTTATCCCCTCGCCTGTTTGCATAATTCATGATTTCAATAAACTGATTTGCTTTCCAATCTCCATCAAGGCCCTTTTTAAATTTTTCTTTAAAATCACTCCAATTCGTATAAACTTCTTGCACCCAAGAAATCATTTCCGTCGCTGAAGGAATTTCAATTTTTTCAAAAATCCCGTAATCGCGAACGATAGGGCCTGCATTTAATGTGAAGAATAAAGACAGTTTGAGATCATTTACAAAACTCATTAAATCGTCCCAATCTTCGGAGTGAACTATCGGCACATTATTATCGAGATGATCGTCCTCGCCATTAAAATGAAAATCAACCTTGTCTGCCGCCGTTCCCCCTACTCGCAAGTAGGCCGGACTGAGCTTTCTGGTCAGTTCCCTTAATCTTGGATTTTCCATATCCAACATTTTTCCTGGGCCAGTATTTTGAAAAAAACTAAGGGATTCATTTAACCAAATTTCAGTGTCAAATGAAAATGATAAGAAACGCGGATCAACAATACCCACTAATTTTTTTTCATCAATAATAACTTTCCGAGAGGAAGTCGTTTCGAACGATGAGCCGTAAGCCAGATTTCCTGAAAGAGTAATAATGCTAAAGAAAAAAAATGAGAGTGTGGTAAATTTTAATTTCATGGCCTGCGTTCTAGCGCAAAAAAAATCGGAACGTCACCTTTAAACTTTTTGACGGTAACAATTATAGATCAAAATGAGACATCGATTAGGTGCTAAGGCAATTCACACGGGCCACATGTGCGCAGATTCCTTTTGATTTGTTTTTAACTTAAAATTTTTAATGCTGAACTCCATCTAATTGGCCAAACTTAAAGAAAAGGCGAGGTAACAAAATGACTCACGATGACCCCTTCAAAAATTTAAAAAGTTCATTTGGTGAAGAAAATCCAATCATCTCTGATCAAAGAGCTGGTAAAAAAGCTCCCCCCGTTGAAAAACCAATCAATGAAAATGAAAAGATCATTCCTCTTATCAGTGAAAACAAAATCTCCCTAAAAGAACTTAATATCTATGAATGCTTTAAAAAAAGAAAAAGTATAAGATCTTTTACAAATGAAAGTATAAGTTTCGAAGAACTTTCATTTCTTTTATGGGCCACTCAAGGCGTTCGTCATGAACTAAGAAGTTCAAGTACTGGTGAAATTAATGCCCTCTTTAAATCAACACCTTCAGCAGGCGCTAGAAATCCTTTTGATACTTATCTTCTTATTAAAAACGTTGAAGGACTATCCCCTGGACTTTATCGATTCACGGCCTTAAAAAAAGGCCTCCTTTTTATCGCAGAAGACGACTATTCAGGATCAAAATTAAAAGAAGCAGTAAACGGACAAACTTTTTGTGCAGAAGCGCCAGTTATTTTTGTATGGGTAGCAACCCCCTATCGAACCGAGTGGCGCTATGGTGTAGAGCGTTCTATAAAAGTCATTCTTCTTGATGCCGGGCACATTGGACAAAACCTTCATCTAGCTTGTGACGCCTTAAATCTTGGAACTTGCATGATCGCGGCCTACAATCAAAATCTCATAGATGAAATTTTAAAAATTGATGGAACTCAAGAATTGGCCGTATATTTGGCCCCCGTTGGAGTTCCCTCAGTAAAAAACTAAATCTAGAGAGAAAATTAAAGACTTTAAAAGTATCCACTCAAAAAAAAGATAAGAGATTTAAAAAGGGATCAAAATAATGAGACAAACATCTTTTGCCAAACAATTTTGGAACAATATTCCAGGCCCAATTCAAGTGAAACTTCTTAATAATTTTTGGTGTTCCAGTTGTCGTAATGTTACAGGTGTCGTTGTGGAAACGATGACTGTTGAAAATGGTGATCTTGTCATTAAAGGGAAATGTACAAAGTGCAATAACTCTATCGCTAGATTAATTGAAGGAGACGGGCAACTCAAGCGGCCGACTTCAAGAACTTCTAAAATAGTTGATGTTACAGATGCCACATTAAGCATTTCAAAAATTGCAAGTTTTAAAGACGGCAGCAAAGCGGCAATACAAATAGATAATGTTAAAACTTTGAAAATAAAATCTTTTGGTAAATGGAACCCGAAGAAAGAATTATTTGACGACCTTGATGAAAACGAAGAACAGCTGTCTCACCCATATGACGAAATTTTAAATGCAAAAGAAAGACCTATTTGGGAGATGGAAAATATTTTACCAGGACTTAAGTCAGGAGATTTTCATTGCCCCATAGGAGTTGGTATCGATATGTTGGATTCTGGTGATTGGAATGGTGCAATCAAATATATGAAAAATTTATTATTGGAAGATGCGCGTTGTTTAGATGCGTATGCTCATCTTGGATCTTGGTATTTTGAAGCTGATGATTTAAATAAAGCAAAAAATTTCTATAAGACAGGGGTTGCAGTTGGACTAAAATCTATTTCAAATAAAATTAATGACGTTTTTCCTTGGGGCCTAATCGACAATCGTCCCTTTTTAAGATGCCTACATGGCCTAGGAATCACTCTATATCGACAAAGAAATGTAGTGGATGCTATGGCAATATTTCAAAAAATGATATGGCTTAATCCTCGCGATAATCAAGGCGCAAGGTTTTTAATAGATTCATTGATAAAAGGTGTTAAGTGGGAGGATTGCGTTTGAGGTTATACTATCCGCACTACTGAACGCTTTTAAGTTTTCTAAGTTCGAAAACAACTATTTAAACAGAAGATATTTATGTCTAGAAAAACATAAAAAATAATATAAACATATGAAATATGACTTTACATTATGTTTAAAAAAACATATAATGAATTAAATCATTCAAAGGATTTCTATGTCTCAACTTTCACGAAAAATATTAACCCTCATCCCTGATGAGCGCTTTTATATTCACAATATTATGATTCAAAAAATCGACCTTACTCATTCCTCCTTTAGTGGAGTTTTGATAAGTGAAGATTCATTTGTTAGATACATAAAAAATCATTTTTCAAAAGAGACTTTTCTTCCTGAATCTGAAAAAACTCATGACGGATTTATATTTGCTGAAGATTTTTCCGTGAGTATTTCAGAAAATGTTCTAATGTGGGCCAAGGTAACAATTAAAAACTCAATAATGCATGTGGCACATCTTTCAATCGAGATTTTATGATTGAAGATTTTTTTAGAGGCGGCAGCGGCTATTTTCCTCACGGGGAACTTGAAAGAACTAAAAAAGTTTTTTGCGAATATGTTTTTCAAGTATTCAATCAAGACTTTCATTCAGATAGAAGTCTTTTCATAAATGTTCTAAAATGTGAGACTTGGATCTTAGATGATGTTTTGTCTCGAAGGTACGGAACATTTACATCAGATTTTTTGGCAAATTTAATTCAGCTTCTCATGACTAACGATGATAGAAAAAAAGAATTTGAAAATATTTTTCATGTAGACCCAAATCAAATTATTTTTTCTTTAAAATTGCAGGCCATTTTAAAAATAAATAAGAAGATAGAAACAAGTTCGCAAATAGATAAGGTCAAAATTAATGAGATTATTAAAAACGATGAAACGGCCGAAGCACTAAAAAAATGTCTCGCAGGCCATTTTACACTTGATTCGCTGTTATCACTAAATGAAAAAATACACGTTTTAGATCAAATAAAACTCACAACACTTCCACGCATAAGTCTTGCGGATAAATTTAAAAAAAAGATTCTTTTTAAAATAACAACAACCATCGATCTTCTCTCGTTAAAACCTAACAAAATTATAATGCTCACTAATTTTCCTCAGGCCGATGTTTCACGTATTATTTCAGGTAAAGTTGATAAAATATCAATAAGCCGCCTTCTTGATTTTTTAGAAAAAATTAATCCTAATGATGATATAGATTTTTGGTAACGACTCATGCCTCATCCTGTAATTTTTCCATTTACCAATGGGCATGGATAACCCGAAATAAAAGCTACTAGGTGGTGAGCAATTGCGAAGAGATGATGATTTGAGCGCAAGCATGAGCATCAGACAAGGCCTCGTGATGATTCAACTCAATTTTTAATCGCCCACATACATCAGAAAGTTTGGTGGGATAAATATTCCAAACTTTTCTGGCCACTTCCATTGAACAAGTAAAAGATGTCGTTGGTGAATTAATACCATAAAATGCACAACACGCTTTAAGAACACTGGCATCAAACCTTGCATTATGGGCCGCTAAAAAATCAACCCCTTCAAAATAAGGATTAATCTCTTCCCAAACTTCTTTAAACGTTGGCTCATCTTTGACGTGATTCCATGAAAGCCCATGAATAGAAGTAAAAAGAAACTCCCTCGTGGGAGGCCTAATGAGATGTACGCCTTTATGAACAACAACACTATTTTCCACGCGAACTATGCCAATAGAGCAGGCACTACTTCGTGAATTGTTTGCCGTTTCAAAATCAATCGCTAGGAATTTTGTCATTGCTTACCTTTTGTCATATTGAACAACCTTTGTAGCACAACAAATGCCTCCTCGATAATCTTAAAACAATTCCATCAGGATAGGTTGAGTTTAAAATTCAAAAAAAGAGATTTTTTACCAGACTGGTACTTCTCTAATGACAAGATCAACCTAACGATGTACTAACTTCAAAAAACTCTCTCCCCAACAATACAAGGCTTAAAATGATAACAAAATCGTTTCTTTCAATTTTATTAATAGTGGCCATTTTATTCAGCTCACTTGGAATTCCCACACAGACTTTTGCGTGCACCATTTTTTCTATAAATCAAGACAATCAGCGCTGGGTTGGAAGAACATTCGATTGGTCTTACGGTCAGGGCGCTTTAATGACAAATGCTCGTGGAGTCTTTAAAAAATCATTGCGTCTCCTTCCACAAGACGTTTCAACATCATGGACTTCTAAATATGGAAGTCTAACTTTCAATCAATTTGGAAAGGAACTCCCTCTTGGTGGCATGAATGAAACAGGATTAATGATTGAGGCCCTGGAATTAAAAACTTCAATTTTCTCTTCTCCAAATGAAATACCTAGTCTCAATGAACTGCAATTTATTCAATACATTTTAGATAACTTTCAAACAATTGAAGAAATCAAAAAATCCTTAAGCACCCTAAGAATTTCGGCCGTAGGATCTCAATTGCACTATTTTACTTGTGACATCCATGAATGCCTCACCATTGAAAGTATCAATGGAAAATGGGTGACTCATTCCGAAGAAGAGCTTCCCATTCCAAGTCTTGCAAACAATACCTATGAACAACATTTAAATTACATTCAAGATTTTGAAAATTTTGGTGGTATAAAACCTATCAACATGGAATCAAAAGAATCCCTTGATCGTTTTGTTCGTGGAACATTTTACGCGCAAACTCTAAAAAATTATTCAGATAAAATTGAAAAACTTTTTGATTTCCTAAATGATGTCGGAACGAAAAATAATCGTTGGCAAATCATTTATAATCAAACAGAAGGGATCATTCATTTTAGGACAACTGCAAAATTTTCATTAAAAAGATTCGTTGATCTAAAGCGACTTAATTTTGATTGCCATAAAAAAACGAAATACTTTGATCTTGAAAGCGATTTTGATGCTGATATTACAGATTTACTAAAAGATTTAAGCAACGATTTCAATTATGCACTTATAAAAAAATCAGTTGAATTGCAAAAACTTCCACTCCCCTTAGCAGATCGTCTTGCAAATTATTCTACTGAAACTCAGTGCCAAGAAAAATAAATTAAAGAAATCACTTTTGATTCTGTACCCCTAAAATTACTGTTTATGTTTTAGTGTTTGGTATAAGCATATCACTAAGAACCACATCAGGATGATGATACCTTTCAAAACGAACTGTTCTCTCACCGTATTGAATAGCTTGTTTAGGACACCACTGAAGACAAGCAAAACACTGCTCACACCGATTGTTCCACTTTGGGGTTTTTTCTATTATAATATTATATACCGGACAAATTTTTTCACAAATCCGACAAGCATTGCACTTATCATCAGCAAAAAAACTTTTATCCATTTTAGGAACATATTTATAGCTCATCTTATAAATCAAAGTAAAAAAAACTCTCTGCCACCAAGGACCCTTTTCAACACGAATCTTTTTACCTTCTAAGATCACTTTAGAAATCTCGTTAATTTTCTTTTTAGCATCAGAAAATAAAATGGCCTGCTTTTCTTTTGAACAAGGACCTCCCCAAGGAATATAATTAGAGGGCATTTTGATCGAAAATCCCCAAGAAAGTTCAATCTCTTTTTTTATTAAAACCTCTTCTAATTGAATAAGAGTCCTAGAAACTTGACCGGCATTCACGGCAATAGCAAAAACCTTCTTCACACTTTCCCTAGGCATTTTTTCTAAAAAATCCATGACGGCATGAGGAATTCCCCAAATATGCACAGGAAAGATTAAACCGATCGCATCGACATCTTTAAAAATGGCATCGTCCATTTTCTTTGACATTGAATAAAGCTTCGATGAAGAAATTTTCTTACCAAGCTCCCTCGCCACCCAAAGTGAATTTCCTGTTCCAGTATAGTAGAAGATTAAAGTTTTCATATTTTAAGTACAACTTAAAAATGTTTAACGGTCAATCTTTCAATCAAGCAAAACAAAATACGAAACACCACTGGGCAAGATACACGTTAGTACATTGGCAAATTAAAAAAAAACTAATCTTTCCTAAATTCTCACCAATATTAATATTATAAAAAATGATAAACCTAAAGTTTGATTGAACAATTCTATAAACCGTAAATCCGCTTTAAATGGAAAATTTTTTTAAATTCGATAATAGATATCACTTCCCAATAATTTTTTTTCTGATACGATTTAAATTCTAGAAATTTCACCGAAAGGATAAGACATGAAATCTCTCATTTTGATTGCAACAACTTTATTTATAGTCACTACATTCGCAAACGAGAGATTGCCAATTCTTTGTTATAGTACCGGTCAATGCCAACAGGCCATGGGGATAGAATTGGGATGGAGAAATTTTGTTGTTCGCAAATCTCCCTCAGGCTGCGAAATGAGAGCTTACCATATGTCTCTTGGGTCCACATGCGAGTTTGTGCCTAATAAACCTTGGGGGGTTTGCGTAAGAGAATCCTTTCCAATTCCTTCTTACAACCCAGATGCGCCAGATTGTTCAAATGCTATAGACCCAAGCGATCTATAATAACTTTGAATTGATTTAAAATTGTCTGTCGTTTTTACTCAAGAATTTAAAACTCATTTTTAGAAAAATAGAAATCCAAAAACACCGCACTTTTTGCCCCTGCAATCCCTTGCTTCTTTAAATTAATAGATAAATTTCATAATTATTTTTGTATAATTCTTAAAAACTTGCAGAGGTTCTATTGCATTTCCCCTTAGGCGGTAGCGTAAGATTTTTTCTGTCCGAGCATGTGCGCAACAATTTTGTTGTGCTAAGACGAGGAGACTTGGATGGAAAAAAGTATGAGTATTTTAAAAATTGAAATTAATGTCCCAGAAGCGCTGAA
>Ga0247844_1006760_pt1 | contig 13564 bp, 14 predicted proteins | sample LaCtaG_FD_192421 | JGI IMG/M metagenome (GOLD analysis project Ga0247844, IMG submission 192421) | Freshwater microbial communities from meromictic Lake La Cruz, Castile-La Mancha, Spain - LaCruzMarch201714.5m_1 | ecosystem: Environmental > Aquatic > Freshwater > Lake | place: Spain: Castile-La... | reverse complement strand
TGTCTGTTAGGTGTTGTATATTCTGAGTGAGAAAGTGAGATTGTAATACCTCGAGCTTTTTCTTCTGGAGCTTTGTCAATAGCATCTACCCCTTTTACTTCTGCTGAATATCCTTCTGTCTCGTTAAGAGTTTTTAGGATAGCAGCGGTAAGAGTTGTTTTTCCGTGGTCAACGTGACCAATGGTACCCACGTTTACGTGTGGTTTTGAACGATCAAATTCTGCAGCCATAATAATTTTATATTAATTAATTTAAATAATATGGAGTGAGTTTTTAGAAAGGCGCGAGAACTGCTCCTTCTAAAAACCTGCTCCCACGAATATATGCGTTTTGCTTGTTTTAATTAAAAGACAAAAAAACCGCACAAATGTCGTAGAACCATATTAACAAATTGAGAGGTGGTGTCAATAATATTTTTGTTTTGTTTGACACTTTTGATTTTTCTGGTATCTTTTACTCTTGTAAGACCAAAGACAAGAGGCAGTGGTATACCACACAAGCCCTCTCGAGGTTACTCACTATCGACTAGGTCTTACAGGTCGATTTTTTTAGTTTTTTAAAACAAAATTTATGGCTATTACAAAAGGAAAAAAGAAAGACATCCTTGAAAAACTAAAGGGAGTTACTGATAAAAACTCAGTGGTTTTCGTTAATTTTCATGGTTTGCCTGTTAACGAGACTGCCGAAATTCGAAGAAAACTTCGAGAATCTGGCGTTTCATATTTCGTAGCCAAGAAATCCCTTGTAAAGAAAGCTTTTGGAGAAACCTCAATTACTGGAGAAATTCCAGAACTTGATGGTGAACTTGCTCTTGCTTATGCAGATGACTTAACTGCTCCTGCTCGCGAAGTATTTTCATTCCAAAAGAAATACGCTGACAAAGTTTCAATTTTAGGTGGAGTTTTCGAAAGTAAATACTTTTCAAAAATTCAAATGGAAGAAATCGCCAAGATTCCTTCACAAGATGTCCTAAGAGGAATGTTTGTTAATGTTATTAACTCTCCAATCCAAGGTTTGGTTTTGGCTCTTAATGCTATCGCTGAAAAAAAGCAAGCATAATTATTAAAAATTAATTAACTATTATGGAAGAAACAAAAAACGTTGAAGTGCCTGCAAAATTTCAATCAATTGTTGAAGCAATTGAAAAAATGAGTGTTCTAGATTTAAACGAATTGGTAAAACTTTTCGAAGTTAAATTTGGAGTTTCAGCTGCTGCAGTTGCAGTTGCTGGTCCTGCTGCTGGAGGTGAAGCTGCTGAAGAAAAATCAGAATTCACTGTTCACCTAGCAGACGCTGGTGCTACAAAGATCGCTGTTATTAAAGTTGTTAAAGAAGCTGCTGGACTTGGTCTAAAAGAAGCAAAAGACCTTGTAGATGCTGCTCCTTCTGACATCAAAGTAGGTTTGAAAAAAGAAGAAGCTGAAGCTTTGAAGAAAGCTTTGGAAGAAGCTGGTGCTAAAGTTGTATTGAAATAATACACAAATAAAAAACACCTCTGTGAATTTCACGGGTGTTTTTTATTTTAACTTAAATTTCTTTAACGGTGGGATTCAGAAGACATTTTAGAGTTCTTGAATTACGGGATTCAAAGCACAATAAAGTTCTTTAGAGCGGACTACTTCACTACCTCCCTTTTTACAAACATAAACATATCTGGATTGTGGCCCTACTTGAATACCAGATTCATCATCTTTTTTATCAATATAAGGGTTACTTAAATTTCCTGTTTCATACAGATTACAAGAAACTCCTTCGGCAACGTCTTCTCTTTCTACTCTTAAAGTACAATATTGTCCTTTATTTACAATGGCAGGATTTAGAAGTACAGAAATACTGGCTTTTTCCTGAGATGATTCTTCACATGTTTTATTTGTTTGATTATATACATATTCCTTATCACCAAAGTCATGACATAAACTACATTGTACAGAGTCTTTATCTGAACCATCAGATACAGAACAAGACCAAGTAAGAGTATTTGAATCAGATTTTAGATCAGACGAAATCTCTGTTTGTTCATCAGGACCACAAAAATTAGTAGGATTTGTTTTTGCGGTTTTATTATATATATAAGTTCTAAGCTCTTTAAGATACTTAATAAAATCAAGAGTATTTAAACTACTTCCATTTAAATACCCGCAAAGAGGCTTCTTTTTTTGTAAAACACACTCTACATCTTTTGCTTTCTCAGTTTGACTTTTATTTTTGAAAAATTCTCCGTTTATACCAAGACACTTCCAATAATAATAATTATCATCGTCATAAGATATTTGTTCCCATTTTCCATTCACCATTTTACTCCTTGGTCTACTATAACTTCTATCAAGAGTTCCAACAGCACATGTTTTTTTTTGTATACTAGAACACACTGCATCATGCTTAAAATTTTCATTAAGACAAAACTGTTTTATGCCATTTTCTCCTTCACAAGTATAAGTAACAGAAATTGGTAATAATGTCTGATTAACTGTGTTGTTATTTCTTTGTTGCATGGAATCATTTGCATATTTAATACCTGTTTGATATTCTGTGTCCATTTTACCAGTTGCGCCTTTAAGACAAACCAGATCTGTAGTATTATTTAGCGTATATGTATTTGGTATTGGACATAAATTATCTGGAATCTTACAGTAGGCGTTTGAACCCCCATATAAACCATAACATGTCCAAGTCGCACTATCATCTTCATTAATTGTAACATCACTAGCCGACCCTCTAGAAAAACATTTACCTATAATATTAGAACAAATACCATTTTCTGGGGGGTGAGTATATGTACACAACGAGGATGATTTTGTAGGGTAATTTACATTATAAGGAGTGACGCATTTCCAACAGGTTTGATTACTATTATAGGGTTGACAAAAATCACTAATCGGGTTACTTCCTGACGAACATTCTCTAAGATTGCTTCCGCAAGTCGGAGTTCCCGGAATTACAATTTCTTCTTTTTTAGGTTCTTCTTTTTTAGGTTCTTCTTTTTTAGGTTCTTCTTTTTTAGGTTCTTCAGCAGGTGGAGGCATTGAAAAATCATAATGACACAAAACATCAAGGGATTGATTTTTTGCTTGCCCCCTACAAAGCCACTCAACCGCATAACTATAGCCAGTACCCCGATTCATTATCCAATCACCAAGAGCAGCATCTGCGTTATACGCACACAGAGTTTCACCTGAAGGATGTGGCTTCATTAAACCAGGCCAATCTCCACTTTTCCCATGTAAAGTTCCACATTTTCCTGGTTTAGGTGGGGGTGGAGGTGGGGATTGAGGTGTCCCTCCGCAATCTTTAGCATAAGGACCTTCACACGGACCATAATGTTTACCATTATAATTATAATTACCACATCCACTTTCTGAATAGCAAACTTTATCTTTTGGACAATCTTTGGCTTCTGCCATATTAAAATTTAACCCAAAAATAAACATGATCACGAAAACAATTCCTGATATTGTAAGTATTTTTTTCATAATTTTTGTTTTCATGTTTTTATTGATTATTAGTTAAACTGTTAATAGATTCATTTATCTTATTTTTCATATCTATTTTTTCGGTAGCACCAAGAGTTATATCTTTATCAACCACACTTAAAGCTTTTTCATAAAATTCTTTGGCTTTTTGATTATCACCCACAGCTTCCTTTAACAAACCATTAACAACATGAGCAAATGAATTAAATTCGTGAATAATTAAAGCGTTATTAATATCATCTTGTATACTATGTTCTAAATTAATATCTTTTACTTCATAATTATTAAGTAAAATTTTGGCATATGCTCTGTTTGAATAAGCACTAACATATTTTTCATAAGCATCTATAGATTTTGAAAAATTATCTATTGCCGATTGATTGTCTTCTGAGTCTAAATAGGCCAGCCCGATTATTTCATAAGCAGTAGCCCGGTTATAAGCAATTCTAGAGATTTGAATTACTGATTCAGCATATTTTTTAGCATTTTCAAAATCACCTTTTCTTTGGGCAATTCTAGCAAGATTCATTAGTGCAATATCATTTTGATCGCTTATTTGAATAGCTTTCATATAATCAGCTTCGGCAGAATTCAAATCACCCACAAGATCATGAGCGTGACCTCTTTTTGTATAACTTATACTATAATCAGGTTCCATTTCAATAGCTTTACTGTAATTTTCAAAAGCTTTACTGTAATCTTGCAAAACTTCATAAGCATAGCCAATTGTTAAATAGACTTCGAAATTATTAGGATTTTTTTGAAGAACTTCATTAGCTAAAGCAAGGGCTTTATTACCATATTCTTCTTCTTTAAATTCTAAACTGGCTTTTTCTAGATAAGCATCTGCTAAATCTAATTTAGCTTGATCATCATTTTTTCTAACCTCAATTAATTTTTCAGCAACTTTAATACTTTCATCAACATCTCCTTCTTTCAATTGTTTTGTTAATTCCTCTTCAAGAATTATAGAATTATGTTCTACTCTAGAAACAACTTTCCAATCATTGATAACGAAAAAATTATTAAAAAGAAAACCTATAAGTCCAAGAGCTACTAGCACCGAGACGATAATAATCAATGATGTTTTGTTCATATAAATAAAGTATAACAATTAAAAAAGTTATGAAGTAAGAAGTTATGCACAAATCAACAGAAATTTTATTAGGATTTGAAATTAAATTAAATTTCTTTAACGGTGGGATTCAAAAGACACTTCAAAGTTTTTGATAGGTACATTGTGACTGAAGAGTCTTCCTTATTTTTACAAGCTACTTTGTAGTCATTTCCAGGATCTACTTGTGGCCAATCTGCTTGTGTAGTCGAAGCTGGATTTTTATTTGAATCAATTGGAGAGGTTAGGGTCGAATCAGAGTCTTTATAAACAGCACAAGTTGAACTAGCATTAATTAAATCTAGAACGCTAGAACTTTCAACAATTGAGGCTTTACATGTTTCTCCTTTATTAACAATACTTGGACTTAATCGTGCGCCAATAAATGCTGGTCCTGTTCCTGAAAATCTTTGATTGTCTGTTGTAACAAAACAATTTAGTGCATCATCTGTAGTAGTATTATTATCAGTACCCAAACAATTCCAAGTATATTTATAATCAAATGGATTATTTACTGTGAAATTGAAAGCAGTAAGTCTTTCTTCTACAGGACTTGTTGCTGTTCCAGAAGAACATAGGGAGTCGTTTGTTGATGACAATGATGATAATTGTGGAGAGCTAGTATTAGCAGAGTAATCGGTACAAACACCATCATAAGTCACTATGGTGACTGCGGTAGTAGTAGCACGACTAAAATCAATCCAACCCAACACATCAGAACCCCATGCCCAGCTTGAAGAACTACCATCTAATTTGACACCATATCCTGTTCCAGAAAGAGCAATCCACCCATCCCAATCACTGGTGCCGGCAGAAGTAGCTTTTGCCCAACCTGTTAATGTTTTATCAGAGTTATATTTTGCATTGTCATAAGTAGTACCAGAACCAGTAGCAGGAAAACCTGTTAATCCTCCAAATTGAATCCAGCCAATATTATTTGACCAAGCATAGCCAGAAAGAAAATTATTATTACTATCTATAGTTATTCCATAACCATTTCCTGACATAGAAATCCAGCCGATTGTGCTAGACCATGCCCATCCGAATAGGTTACTGGGAGACGGTGTGGGTGGAATATCGCAGGTGGTATATTTATGTTGAGCATCACCGCCAGTAAAAGTACCGTTATCACACGTTTTGGTTTGTGAGACACTGGGACAATTAGAAGATGTTTTTGTACTGTAAAAGTCTTTAGTTGAACCACTGTTTACTTTTTCACTATTGTAATCACATTGGGCTAGAGTAAAGCAAGAAGAATACTGGTAATCACTATTGCCACCTAGAGTACCATTTGTACATGTTCTTGATTGAGAGACAGATGTACTGGAACAATTAGAAGATGTTGTTGTGCTGTAGAAAATTGCACTTAAACCACTATCAATCGTTGTTGTATCTTGAGTACACTGTGCAAGAGTATTGCAAATGGCATTTGTGTAGGTACCTGATAAAGTACCATTGTTACACGTTCTATCTTGATAGACAGATGTGCTTAAACAATTAGGAGCCGAGGTGGTGTTGTAATATCTTTTACTTGTATTGTGTGGGATTGGTGTTCTGTCTGGACCGGTACAAGGAGCACCACAAATGGCATTTGTGTATGTACCTGATAAAGTACCATTGTTACACGTTCTTGTTTGAGAGACAGATGCACTTGAACAATTAGAAGACGAGGTGGTGTTGTAATATGTTTTACTTGAATTGTGTGGGATTGGTGTTCCGTCTGGACCGGTACAATTGGCTGCAACACTACAGGTAAGATACTGATACGTGCTATCACCACCAAAAGTACCAGTGAGGCCGTTACATTTTCTTGATTGAGAGACACTGGAACAATTAGAAGACGAGGTGGTGTTGTAGTATGTTACGCTTGAATCGGGTTCTACCCACACCATTCCAGTAGAATTTAAATAAGAGCACTTATATAATGATAAATGACAAGGAGTTGTTCCACATTTCCACCAATAAGCTGTCATGCCACCTACATTACCAGAATTTCCTGTATTAGTAGCACTTACACCTTGGATATTACAAGTATTTTTTTGTGTATTCGAACATACGGCCGCATCAACATTTTTCACACCAAAAACAAACATACTCAAAAAAAATATTGTTACAAGCGTAATTGAGAATGTTTTTTTATTTTTAAAGTTAAGTTTCATTTTTAACTAAATTTTTTGACAATACAGAAGAGTAATATTTTTTGGACGAGTTTCAGTGCCTCCAGTAGGCTCTGTATTAGTTGTAATTGACGACATGTATACTGAATAATTCCATTGAGAATCAGGATTACCCTTGAAATCAGTACCATTACCTATATAGGCCGAATGAACATGACTTTTAAATTCATCCTCTTGAGTCGAACCCAAAGTTCTATTTGGATCAATTCCTGTAGTGCTTGTATTCAAACCTCTAACAAAATAGCCTCTTAAATCTACTGTACCACTGGTACCATCTGCAGGAATCCAACCAGATGGACAAGCAGATAAATTAAAAGCCATTACTGCACCAGCGGGCACAGACGAACCACTTCCACCAACAGAAGACGAACAATTATTTCCGCTCTCATCACAATACTGTGTAGCTCCAATTTTTCCATTAACACCAAAAGTGAGACTTAGCGGCAATGAATAGGAAGAAGTCGATACTTGACCAACCCCTAAAACAGATAATCCGCCAACTCCTAAAGCACCTAACTTAGATTGACTTGAAGCACTAACATTAATTGGCGCATCAACATTTCCTTTAGGAGTGTTTGTTGATGTATCTATAGCTTGATTGGATGTCGGTCCAACCCAATTGGCTGCATTAATATACGACACGGCAGTAGCTAGAACCAAACCCGCGATTAAAAATGTTAATTTTTGTAGGTGATTTTTCATAATAATATTATCTTTTTAAATTTTCTAAAATTTTCATTCTATCTTCAACGCTCATTGTGGTATTGGTTCTTTTGCTAAGATTTTCCAGAACTTTTTTTCTTTCTTCCGCAGTGCTAGTTCCAGTTCTTTTGGCTAAGTTTTCTAAAATTAATAATTTTTCTTCTTCGGTTGGCGGCTTAAGAACATTGATGCTTTCTTGTTTTTCTATTTCTTGTTTATTAAAGAAAAAATACCAAACAGAAAAACTAGCTGCAATTAATAAAACAAAAACCACAATCAAAACAACAAATTTTTTGTGAACTTTTATCATTCCCTTATATTGTAGCAATTAAAAAATAAAAATGCTTTAAAGTTATTAACAAGAAAATAAAAAACACCTTATCGAGTCTGCTCCGGAGGTCGTTTGGCTTGTTCAAAAATCTTGTCAAAGATTTTTGCAAACGACCGAGGATAGAGTGAGGTTTCTGCTAGAAGAAACCGAACGGTAGACGAGATAAGGTGTTTTTTATTTTCTTGTTACTTATTTGATTTATTTCTTCCCTGCTGAAATTTCCATTGCTACGTTTGCAGGCACAATTGCATAATGATCAGGCTCAATAGTTGCACTACCTCGTCCTTGTGTCATAGATCGCAAAATTGTTGTGTAACCGAACAATTCTGAAAGAGGCACAGTGGCGTGAACAGTAGTCATACCATTACCACGATCATCCATACCTTCTACTTGACCTCGTTTTGAAGAAAGGTTACCAGTAATATCTCCAGTAAATTCTTCTGGCACAATTACTTCAACTTTCATAATAGGTTCTAGAATCACTGGATTTGCTCGGCGAGCTGCTTCTTGGAAAGCCATTGAAGCTGCCAATTTGAAAGCTAATTCAGATGAGTCAACATCGTGGAATGAACCGTCATACAATTCTACAGAAACATCAGTAATTCTGAATCCAGCAACCACCCCTCGATCCAAAGCTTCTCTAAATCCTTTTTCACAAGCAGGAATAAATTCTGTTGGAATAGCTCCTCCTTTAATGTTGTTGATGAATTCAAAACCAGCATCTCTTTTAATATTCTTTGGAATCTTTTCGTTTGGATCAATATTCTTATCAAGAGGCTTAATTCTAATTTTTACGTGACCATATTGTCCTTTACCTCCAGACTGTTTGATATATTTGTGTTCAGCTTCAGCACTGCCATTAATAGTTTCTCGATATGCTACTTGAGGTTTTCCAACGTTTGCTTCAACATTGAATTCTCTTTTCATACGATCAACGATAATTTCAAGGTGAAGTTCACCCATACCTGAGATCACAGTTTCAGCAGTTTCAGGATCTGAAGTTACACGGAAAGTTGGATCTTCGTCGGCCAATCGTTTCATAGCAATACCCATTTTTTCTTGGTCAGCTTTTGTTTTTGGTTCAATTCTCATTGAAATAACTGGTTCAGCAAAAACAATTCGGTGTAATTCGATTGGATTTTTTTCATCACACAATGTGTCTGATGTTCGAGTAGATTTCAAACCTACAGCGGCTGCGATTTCTCCAGCATAAACAGTTTGTACTTCTTCTCGTTCGTTGGCGTGCATTCGTAGAATTCGGCCAAGTCTTTCTTTTTCACCGTTTGTAGAGTTGTAAATATATGAACCAGCAGAAACAGTTCCTGAGTAAACTCGGAAATATGTTAATTGTCCAACGTATGGATCTGATTGAAGTTTGAAAGCCAAAGCTGCAAAAGGTTCTGCATCATCAGATTTTCTTTCAATTTCTTCACCAGTTTTTGGATCAACTCCTTTGATTGGAGGAATATCTGTTGGGTTTGGTAAGTAATCAACAACGGCGTCCAAAATAATTTGTACACCCATGTTTCGAAGTGAAGTTCCTGTGAAAACTGGCACGATTTTGTTGGCAATAACTCCTGCTCGCAAAGTCTTTTTTAAATCAGCAATAGAAATTTCTTCACCGTTTAAAAACTTTTCCATTTGTGCGTCATCATTTTCTACAATTCTTTCCACAAATTCAGCGTGATATTTTTCTACGTCGGCTTTTAATTCTTCTGGTACAGCTTCTTCAACAACTTTGTTACCCATTTCTCCTTCGAATCGGTAAGCCTTCTTTTGCAATAGATCAATAACACCCTTCATTTCTCCTTCTTCTCCCCAAGGGATTTGTGCACGCACAGCCTTAGGAGTTAATCGTCGAACAATTGAAAGATAAGATCTTTCAAAGCTTGCTCCTGTTCGGTCGATTTTGTTGATGTAACAAATTCGAGGCACTTTATATTTGTCAGCTTGTCGCCAAACTGTTTCTGATTGAGGTTCTACTCCAGCAACTCCATCGAATACCACCAGACCACCGTCCAAAACTTTTAGAGATCGTTCCACTTCAGCAGTGAAGTCCACGTGACCAGGAGTGTCGATAATATTGAAACGATATTTGTTTTCAATATTTGTTTTGTCTGTAGTGTAAGTAGGTGTCCAGAAACAAGTTGTTGCAGCAGAAGTAATTGTAATACCTCGCTCTTTTTCTTGTTCCATCCAGTCCATGATGGCAGCACCTTCGTGCACTTCTCCAATCTTGTGTGATACACCAGTATAGAAAAGAATACGTTCTGTGGTAGTGGTTTTACCAGCATCAATGTGAGCGATAATTCCGAAGTTTCGAACTCGGTTCAATGGATAATCTCGTTGCATAAATAATTGTTTTTAATTTTTAAATTGATAAGCGAACTTTTACAAAAGGGCCGATAAAAAACCAACACTTTTAGTAACAAAAAAGCGAAGGGTGACTTTGCTTAATACAGAAAGATTACATTAAATAGGTTTTTTTATCAAGCCATTTTAATCCTCTTGTTTCAAAAGGCTTAAATATGAAACCACTTTATTCATACACCTAGTCATGACTGCCAACATACAAGAAATAGGTTATTTTTTTATCATTTTTAGCATATTGAAAAACAATTCTGATTTTATAATTAACAGAGAAAGAATATGTTTTTTCGGGAGATTTTAATTTATGCACTTTCAATTTTTGATGATTTTCGATATTTCTGAATTCTTCTATTTTTTCCAAAATTTCTTCTCCTAATTGATTACTGGATTTATAAAATTTATGAAAAGCTTTGTTGAATCGAGGAGAAGTAATTATTTTAAGTAAATTATAATTTGCCATATAATTTCTCTATTTTATTTTTGAAATCTTCTTTACCTAAAAATTCTAAACCTTTTCCTTCTTTAATTTCTCTTTGGGCTTTTAAGATTTCACTCAAAATTTGTTCTTCTTTGTATAAAGTAATAGCTCGGCGAATTAAGTCGGCTTTACTAGCAACATTCCCCATACTGACTTGTTCTTCAATGAATTCGTCCATTTGGCTATTTATAGGTATTGATATTGTTGTCATATTTGTATGATATTATAGTATTATATTATAGTAATCAATATGTATTGTCAATCTTTAATTTTTCAAGTTTTTTCAACATTCGCCTCTTGGTTGTAGTGCGTAAAACTCGATGATGAGGAAAGTGCACCCAGCCCAGAAAATCAACTCCTGAAGAGAAAGTTTTAATAAATACTTTATTTGGATGTAAGTTAAGTTTTAATTTTTGTTTTAAAAAATTGTTCATTTTTGGAATAAATTCTTCGAGACACACTTTATTGTCCGCCAAGATCACAAAATCATCAGCATATCTAATATAATATTTCGCCCGTAATTCTCTTTTCATAAAATGATCAAATTCATTCATATAAATATTGACCAGTAATTGAGAAGTTAAATTACCAAGCGGCAAGCCTACACTACAATTTAAAAGACTGTTGCTACAATTTTTTGTATTAAAACTTTCCACAACTTTTTCCAATAAACATAAAACGTCCTCATCAGAAATATGTTTGGCTAAAACGTTTTTCAAAACCTCATGATCAATACTAGCAAAAAACTTTCGAATATCACATTTCAAAACCCAACATTGTTTAGTGTGATTTTTTGAGACCTTCCTGGCAAAATCACGAAAACGGTTGGTAGCCCGATGAGTACCTTTATTTATCCGACAAGAATATGAATCAAAAATAAACTTTCTATCAAAATATGGATACAGAATGCGATAAATAGCATGGTGGAGTAATCTATCTCGAACACTGGCTTTGTGGATATCTCGCGGTTTGGGGTCAGAGATTTTGAAAGGAATATACGGTCCGTGTTTATATGTTTTATTTTTCAGTTCATGATGTAAAGCAATAATATTTTCCATTAAATTTCGCTCAAATTCCTGAACATCTTTTTTATTTCTCTTCCCTCTCAAAAACTCACACCACGCCTCAAGTAAATTTTCCAAAGAAATGATATCTTTATATTTATGACTACACAAAATCATTCTTTAAATACTACCCCCCCCGCAAACTTTTGCCACTCTTACAACACGTCAAAAACTCTTATTTATTATGGTACGAATATTACAAAATAATTCCTAAAACTCATCGTTACACTATTGCTCAAAAAATTGATTCGCTATTTGTAGAAATAATCGAAGGAATATCAATAGCCAGTTTTTTAGATAAGTCAGAAAAATTACCTTGGATTCAATTTTCTATTAGAAAGTTAGATACTTTAAAAGTTCTATTGTTAATTCTATGGGAAACAAAATCTTTGGATAACAAAAAATATCTAGCACTTTCAATAAAATTAGACGAGGCAGGAAAAATGTTAGGTGGCTGGAATGGACAAATATTAAAACAAAACTCTCTCAAGTAATTTGAGAGAGAAATGAAAAGATTTGCAAGAAAGCCCAGCGATTGTTGCCATTCCACCTGTTGTCTGGCTTGCTGTTGTTGGCATTCAACCTTCGCTTGCCATTGTCGTGGTTCACATTGAACACGTTCGGGTTGCCATTGCGGTCGGTAATTGTACAAAATACCATCAATTTCACCACCCATGAGATTTTTAAAATCATCAGGTTGTATTTTATTTTGTATCTTATTCAACAGAATAATCCGTTAATTAATACATCAGTATTTTGTACCAAGTATTTTCATTTTTTATGAATTTTCTATGCCACAAGGGCACTTCTTGTTTGATAAATCAAACAATGTCGCACACACTACCCTATTTCAAACCTTGATCAAAAATATTCTGGGTGTGAGGATACTGGATTCGGTAGAAAGAAACATAGTCTCTTTCATATTCACCTACTACCGTTTGGTATTTTAGCAAAAAATTTTCTAGGACAAAGTTCAAAGAACCTAAGGGCTAGAGTAAAGTAATTAGACCAAAGCTCTAATCTTGCAAGAAAGCCCAGCGATAGCCACTCCACCTGTAGTCTGGCCTGCTGTCGTTGGCACGCAACCTCCGCCCGCCATTGCCGCGGTCCACACTGAACACGCTCGGGCTGCCACCGCGGTCGGTAATATTTTCCATATCAATTAAAATATATTCACCATTTGGTTGATCGGGATACTGTAATCGTAATTCTGGACCGGCTCTAGCAGGTAGAGGTTTTAGACCGATTCCTAAATTTTTAGCAGCATTCTGAATTTCTTGTCTGGTGGCACCGTTTGGAAAACCTAGAGAAGCGACTGTGGGTATGACAATTTTAATTTTTTGTCCTGCACCTTGTTTTAAATCGGCTTTAGATAAAATATCTTTGGCCCAATCGTAAACAAAGAATTCTTTATCTGTTAATTCTTTTTCATACTGCTCGGCTGATTTTATCTCTTTGGGTATTTCAATTTCTTTGATAAGAATTTTTCCTTCTGGGAATTTGGTATAGACATGTTCAATGTTTGATGGAAGTTGTTTGAAAATGTTTGGATAAAGTGGACCAATATATGCCACTGTTTTTTCATTTACTTCATTTGCGTTTGTGGCGATTTGGGATTTTTCACAACCAAAAAGAATTGGTAAATCTTCTTGGACATTTCTCTTGTTTCTAATTTCTTCAATACGTGGGTCTTTTTGGTAGCCAAAACCTTCAATAGTTGAATTGATTTCATTGGTCTGGACCCCAAATTTAGTACACAAACCTTGTATTAACAGATAAAATACAAAGTAATATGAAAGGAATAAAAATATCAGGTGAAGTTAAGGATCAAATTATCAATCGAATTAAAAATGATGGC
>Ga0247844_1006759_pt1 | contig 13564 bp, 12 predicted proteins | sample LaCtaG_FD_192421 | JGI IMG/M metagenome (GOLD analysis project Ga0247844, IMG submission 192421) | Freshwater microbial communities from meromictic Lake La Cruz, Castile-La Mancha, Spain - LaCruzMarch201714.5m_1 | ecosystem: Environmental > Aquatic > Freshwater > Lake | place: Spain: Castile-La... | reverse complement strand
GGAAAGGCGCTCATCACAAGCATCCAAGACTCCATTCAGGAAGGAATTTGGCGCACGACCGTGGGCATCGGCCTGCCGTCGGAATGGCAAGATGCACAACGCACCCTCAGCGCCCCTTCCACCGGAGGATTGCTGCCCGCTCCTGGCGGATTGCAAAATGGCATCGTCAAAAAAATGGACGAAGACCCCGACGGGCAATACCGAATACTGGTAGAGGTGCCAGCCATCGACCCGGCCGGTGCCGGGATATGGGCACGCATGGCCCATTTCTATGCCACTTCCGGCAAAGGCAGCTTTTTCCTGCCCGAAATCGGAGACGAGGTCGTGCTTGGTTTTTTGAATGACGACCCATGCTATCCAATCATTTTGGGTATGCTCTACAGCAGCAACATACAGCCCCCCTACCCGCCCGACCATAAAAACGAGATCAAGGCCTTCGTCACAAAAAACGACCTGAAGATTGAGTTCAACGATGGAGATAAGGTGCTGTCCATAAAAACCCCGGGCGGCAACGAATTTGTGCTGTCGGACAAAGACAAGTCCATCACGCTCAAAGACCAAAATGGCAATAAAATAGAAATGACCGATGCTGGAATTGCCCTGAACAGCGCCGCGGACATTACAATAAAAGCCGCCGGCACTACGACAGTGCAAGGCGCAATGGTCATGATTAATTGATTTTATAAAAAAATCTTATGCCAGCAGCAGCAAGATTAACCGATATGCACACCTGCCCGATGCTTACCCCTGGTGTTCCACCCATCCCGCACGTGGGCGGCCCGATAAGTGGTCCGGGCGTCCCCAACGTGCTGATAGAAGGGATACCAGCCGCCGTCGTGGGTGATACGTGCGTGTGCGTGGGGCCGCCGGACACCATTGTTAATGGATCGGCCACCGTTCTGATTTCCGGCCGCCCGGCTGCTCGGATGGGCGATCCCACCGCGCACGGAGGGTCCATCGTTTTGGGCGCGCGGACCGTGATCATTGGTGGCTGAGTATGGCTTGGTATTGTTTTTAGTGGGGCTTATTGCATGGTGAAAAACCGGCTTTTGGTCGGCGTTCAACATAATACCAGCGGCATCCAAAATGCCCGGCAGCTTGGTGATGCAAAACGACGGAAACCTTGTTTTTTATAGCAGGTATTACCTGATATAGACCACCGATTTATGTACAAACCATTGAAAAAAAAACGCTATAAGTTTCCATTTACAGTGTTATGATTTACATTTGCATGTTAAGGTCAGCAAAGGTTAAAACTACCAAATAATTGCTGTCCTCCAGTTTTGCAAGCACCAAAACCCAAATTTAGGTGCTTAATAGGGGCCAAACTCTCTTCATTTGTGTACATTTTAATATCAATTAAGTTTTTTGAGCGGGAATGGGTTACAAACTGAAACTGTTTGTGCATTTATTAACAGAAAAAGTAAGAAACCGATTTTTGTGTCCTTTTCAATTGGAATAATTTCAAATTGTTAGGGAGAGCATTAGATGTATAAGGCGTTATTATTCTAAATCTAACCATGGCGCGTATTCTTGACTTTTTTCTAAACAGAAGTACTGGGAAAGCCTGTGTGGCATTTCCAGACCACGAAAGTTTGATCAGCGGATTGCAGCAGGAGAATTCTGCAGCAATACAATGTTTGTCCTCAAAAATTGCCGGTAATATATATAAGATCGGCAAAGGGTTTAATCTGATGGATGAAGATATTGAGGAATTGCAATGTGATTGCATTTTGATCTTTATGGACAAATTGAAGAAGGGGCAATTTGAATATCAAGGATTTAGTCCAGCTGCATTTACAATAGAAATTGCCAGGAGAAGGGTTCGTTTTGTTGCCCGGCAATCTCAAAAGAGGGCTACGCAAGATCTTGACAGTGACTATGATCCTATAGAGGAAGAAGAATCTTTTCCAGGAAGTCAATTGCGCATAGAACAATTGTCAGCCTTGTTCAAACAGATCGGTGAAAACTGCCAAAAACTGATCCAAATTCACTATTTGGATGGGCTAAAAGACAAAGAAGTGATCGAAAAATCACTCACCCAATACACTACCGAAAATGCACTTAGAAATCATCGGGCCAAGTGTATGAAAAATCTAAAAGCACTCGCCAAAACATTAAAAAAAACCAGCGCTTAAAAAATGCAACATGGACAATTATTACGATCAAATTGAACTATATCTTGAAGATGAACTGTCTGTAACAGAACGAGTTGCCTTTGAGGCTGCCTTGCAACAGGACCTTCTCCTTCAGGAAGCCGTAGAAGAGCATCGTGCTATTATTGAGGAAATCAATGGCATGAGACTTCGACAGATAATAAAAAAAAACTTGCAGAAACCTTCGCCCCAGGTTTGGGCTGACTGGCGTTTATGGACCCTGGCTGCCTCGTTATTGATCTTTACCGCAGCCTTGGTTTGGATGTACATGCCTAAGCAAAGTGAGGCTGAGCCTACCCCGCAAAGCACTCCAACACCCAATACGAATGAAACTCCCATTGCAAGCCAAAACAAGGTGGATGTGCCTCCAATCAACTCCCCTTCAACAAACCCAAGGCCTCCACAACCCAAAAATCAAGAATTACCCGTTGACCCAAAGGCTAGCCTTGCTTATCAAGAGGTCGTAAATCAGTTAGAAGACCTTGACTATACATTGATGGGAGATGCAAAGAAAGACGTCGAATTGGAAAAGCAACTGAACCAGGCCATTGCATTGCTCAAATCAAATAAATCCAAAGCCGCCATTCCTTTGCTCGAAAAAGTAATTTCTGCCAATAATGCCTTTTATCAGGACGATGCCGATTGGCTGCTTTCCTTGGCATGGCTGGTGAATGATCCGGCAAAGAGCAAGGTACAACTTCAGGCCATCGCACAAAACACAGTACATTCTTATAGGATCAACGCAATCCGCTTATTATCGAAGCTAAAGTGAATCAAGCAACCCCAGCACTAATGAAACGATCTATAATTCCCTTGCTCGTCATTTTATGGGGCATTCAGCCGCTCCATGGTCAGGCACGAAAAATTGCGCTGCTGGTTGGGGTTGGCGAGTATATATCGGAAGAATACAGTTCCGAACCATTAAATGCAGCCAAAGGAGTACAACTCATGCGTGCCACCTTACTTGGGCAAGGATTTCTCGACCGTGACATCGTCATTTTGACCAACGCTGATGCGACCCGCGAGGGTATTCAAAAGGCTTTTGAAACGCATCTCTTGCAAACGCAGCAAGGCGATATAACTGTTTTTTACTTTTATGGACATGGTACGCAAATTCAGGATAACAACAACGAAGAGACCGATGGATTGGATGAAGCGCTCGTGCCTTACGATGGGCAACGAAGTTCTGAGAAAAACCACCACAACCTGATCCGGGATGACGATCTGGGCAAATGGGTAGAAGCCCTCCGCCGCCGGACAAGATCAGAAGGACAAGTGCTTGTGGTGCTGGATGCTTGTCATGCTGGCAGCGGATTGCGGGGTATGGCTGGGAAAACCGGCAAACAGGACAAGTACAAATTGATTGGCGGGAGCGAAGGGACCGATTTGGCGCCGTTTGTTGCTTTTTATTCGTCTATGCCACACCAGAAAAGCATTGAAATGCCTGTGGAGGAGAAAGAACACTTTGCTTTGCTGTCGTGGGCTTTCTTTAAAGCGATGCAGCAGGCTGATTCATCCACCACTTTCCGTGGACTGTTTGAACAAATAGCCCTTAGAATGGCCACTAAAAGCCGGAAGCAAACGCCTCAGTTCGAAGGGGACCAAGATATGTTGATCTTTGGCGGGAATGTTCCGCCTCCCCTCCCATATTACAGGGCCGTAACTCCGCTTGGACCACAGGAAATCTTATTGGCAGGTGGGCTTATGCAAGGTTTGCATGCAGGGGACCTCGTTTCTGTATATCCACCAGAAACGCGTGATACCAATGCGGCAAGACCATTGGCCACTGGGGAGGTGATGGAAACAGGTCTTGGACTTTTGGAAAGTACGGTTGCACTCGACCGGCCAATTCCGGAAGATAAGTTATTAAGCGCCTGGATATTCGTCACACAACGTCGTTTTAGCGGATATAATTTGAATGTGCGGCTGGAGGGATCCAATGAGGAGGCTTTAAACCTGATTCGAGGTCGTTTGGCCGACATGGTGGCCTTAGATATGGGGAACACCGGAGATGCAGAACTTTCCCTTAGCTTAGAAAAAGGTAAACTGATCCTTGTGTCGGCAGACGGCGACTTAATATGGGAGGGACGATATTCCTCCAACCAATCTGACCCCATGTTTAATTCCCTGCGAGCGGCGTTGGGTAACTATTTGCAGGCTCAATTTCTGAGAGGTCTGGAATTTGATGGTAGTTCGTTTCACGCTGATTTCCGTGCACAGGTGGGCGCTAAACCCAAGGAAGGGGCTCAGGCAAGGGCCGGTCTGACGATTCGCATGCAAAAGGATACGGCTTTTCTTCAGGTAATAAACCGAAGTTCAAAACCTATTTACTACACCATTCTTGATATTGATGCACGCAATGTAGTAAAAGTCCTCCTTCCCGCGCCAGGATGGTTTCCTGCCGATTTTCGTCTAGAGCCTGGCGCTGAAAGCCCACTTCACGCGGTGCGTTTCAACGCCCCGGGCCGCGAAGTACTCAAACTGATTACTACCCCGGCGCCTATTGACCTTCGCGAAACAGTAGCCACCCGGGGGCGCTTCCGGAAGGGGCGTAGTTTTTTTGAGAATCTATTTGAGCAAACGTATTCGGTGGACGGCAAAAGCCGTGGGCCTTCAGGGAAATATAAAGGTAATGAGGCGGGTGTGGAGACAGTGGTACTGGAGGTGGTTAAATAATTGTATTAAATTCTAGCAAAAAACATGAAAACATCCCTTATTTACTTATTCCTTATTTCTATTTGGTGTCAGGATGCCCTAGGCCAATCTTTCGAAAACATCAAGATTTTCCCGCTTGGCGAAACAGCCGACTCACTTTATCGTGCAGGATATTTCCGGAAAGTATTGCCGTATGCCCAGCATGCGTTTGCCGCTTTTGGCGACATGCCCGTATCCGACACTGCTGCGTATGCAAAGGCCATGTACCGCTTGGGAGAAATAGAATATCAGTCTGGATATTATGATCAGGCATTTCCACATATACAAGGTGCATTTTCACTCTATTACAATAAAAGGGGCATGAATGATGATATCTGTGCTCGAATGTGTTGTGCGCTATCTCATGCCATGGTAAGGGCTCTGTATTGGGAGCAAGACGATTCTATGCTAACCCGGATGGTTGCGGAAGCAGAACGTAGCCAGGGCGTTTCGGAGTTTGCCCGCATATCCATTCGGTGGTGCCAGGGCAATGTATACCACAACCAACGTAAATACGCGGAGGCAAAAAAAATTTATGAACGCTGCAAGACGGATTGGGAAGTCATCGAAGCCATCCAAACCGAGGAATATTGCCTGATGCTAAACGCCTTAAGCGCATTATACCACCAAATGGATGACGCGGAAAAAGCCATGCAATTGGATCTGACCGGCCTAGAAATACACCATAAAGTATACGGAGCGCGACATCCGGGATCGGCTATCTTTCTCAACGCACTTGCCGAGAATAACCGGCGTCTGGAAAACTGGAGCGTATCCATGGCATATTACGAAGAACTGATCGCGATCCTGCGTGAAAAAATTGGCGAGGATAATTGGATGCTCGGATTGGTATTATTCGATTTGGGAAGCCTCAATACGCAAATTGGCGATTACAAACAAGCCGAACATTTGGAAGAAGAATCTTTGAAAATTACTTTAGCTGCACATGGGAAGTCCCATCCTGAATATGCCATGATCATCACTGGATTAGCCCGATTAGCGCAACTACAGGGGAATCTTGATAAAGCAGACAGCCTTTTTAAGGAATCCCTACAAGTCCGGATTGAAACATTAGGCAAAGGGCATCCCTATTTCCCGGCAGGATTGACTGACCTGGCTTCAGTTTATTTGGAAAAAAAACAGCCCATCACAGCCTACCCCTTACTAAGCGAAGCCTTAACCGCTCAAATAAAACTGGAAGGTCCTCGCCATTCCAGCGTTGCAACTACACTCCAACAAATGGCCTTGTGCAGACTAATGGAAGGGCGCTATGCCGAGGCTGATTCCATCATGGGCCTTTCTGGCGAACTTTTTCTATCGATTTTCGGTGATCATGCACAAATTTTCACCCAAAATATTGATAACCGAATATTAGCCCGGATATGTCTGAATCAAACCGATAAACAAATCATGGAATGGGTGCATCAGGGGCATAAGAACTGGAAAAATACGGCCCAGCGCGCCATGGGATACTCAAGCCCCCGACAATTGGAATCGCTGCTGTTTTCCTTATCATTTCACAACAATTTGGTCAATGTTGTTAGTGCACTGGGCAATCCGGCCGGATTGGCGTATGACAATGCTTTGTTGTTTAAAAACCTGGCCTTGCAGTCCCGCGCCGATATATTTAGGAAGTGGAACATAAACGGCGATACTACTGCTTTAGCGGCCTTCAAATATTGGCAGCAGATCCAACGGCGGCTTAGCAACGAACTGTCTAAGCCTCAGGAAAATCGCCGGCAGGTGGACTCGCTGGAAAATCTCCTGCAAAAATTGGAACGCAACTTTGCCATTGGTGCTGGGTTGAGCGATAAAAGAATCCCCGACTGGCGCGCTGTGCAGGGCGCACTACAACCCGACGAAGCAGCCATAGAGTTTGTACATTATACGCCACCGCCTGGATTGCCTGATGCGGGCAAGACGCGTTATGCAACTTTGCTGTTGTTGCCCGGCAATCCTTCCGTGCGTTTTATTCCATTGTTTGAAGAAAACCGTTTGGCGGCAATATTGAACCGGCAAACTGGCGAAGCAAACACCGCGGAAGTCATTTACACCCGAAGCGGCAACCTTTTAGACGAAAAGCCACACTACGGCGCCGATTTATATAACTTGCTCTGGGGGCCACTCGACAGTCTGCTGCACGGGGTGAAAGCCATCTATTTTGCCCCCTCAGGTCTGTTTCACCGTGTCTCTTTCTCTGCCTTACCTGTAAATGAGAAAAAAGTCCTGGCCGATAAATACGAACTGCACCAACTCGGCAGTACCCGCAGCCTTGTGGTGAAAACCTCGGATCTCAAGACTCAAAACTATAGTGCTGCCGTTTTCGGTGGCGTGCAATATGACCGAAACAATAGCATCATTTACGACAGCACTGCACCCGAGATCAAGGATAACCGGCTGTGGACTTACATGGACCGCCGCCGAGCAGCCAAAGATAAAGGCTTCGAATACCTGGAAGGAACTGCCAAGGAAGCTGCCCTACTCACCCGAAGCCTGAAAGCACAACAAATAACTGTTCAAACCTTTACAGGCAAACAAGCCAGCGAGGAAAATCTAAAATCCTTGAGCCACGACACCCTTAAAAGCCCTGATATTTTGCACATTGCAACCCACGGCTTTTTCTTCCCTGATCCGGAAAAACGCAAGGAGCAGCACTTTGGTGAAGAAAATGCCTTCGAATGGAACGAAAACCCGCTCTTCCGCTCGGGACTGGCCCTTTTCGGAGCCAATGCTGCTTGGTCCGGCCTGTCCACGCCCAGCAACGTTGAAGATGGCATTGCCACAGCCTACGAAATCAGTCTTCTAAACCTGAGCAATACCAAACTGGTAGTGCTTTCCGCCTGCGAGAGTGGCCTGGGCGACATCAAAGGCTCTGAGGGGGTGTACGGCCTGCAGCGGGCCTTCAAAATGGCAGGGGCAGATTACCTGCTGGTCAGCCTCTGGCAAGTGCCCGACAAGGAGACGGTGGAATTTATGGACCTCTTCTACAAATCCTGGCTAAGTGGCAAGACAATCCATGAGGCGTTTGCCAAGGCGCAGAAAAAGATGCGGAAGAAATATAAGGAGGTGTATAAATGGGGGGCTTGGGTACTGGTGGAGTAGTGGCGTCTGACTTTTTTTAATTTTTATGTATTACTCGGTTACAATCCTTTGGCTACCGTGCATTTTAAAGTATGAGTTCAATCTGAGCAATAAACAATCAAACAATTGATCAAACCGAACCTCTCGTTTAACAACTAATTTTAAGCACTATTTATGGCCAACGGCAATGAAAACCTTCTGGAGATATTAACGCTTTGGAAAAACAAAAAGCAAATTAAAACAGAAAAGGAGTTAAATCACGCATTACAGGTAAGCGACCTGATTGCATCCTTTTTTTGTCCGGGTGAGTTTTATTACTTTATCCTCAACTTTTATGATGTAAGTTTTGATTATGTGCATCCCGATGTAGAAAAGGTGATTGGGTGCACACCAGAGGCCTATAATTTTGGGGTTATCTTTGAAAAAATGCATCCTGAAGATCGGCTTAGAACACAGCAAAAAGAGACCGCTGCGGCGCACTTTTTTTACGATAAACTCCCGCAGGAAAAAATTCCATTTTACAAATCATCTTACACCTTCAGAATAAAAGACCAAAAAGGGGATTGGAAAACCATATTACACCAGAGTATTGCTTTACAGGTAAATGAGGATGGAAAGATCCATTATGTGCTTTGTGTACACAGTGATATTACCTTTTTGAATCCCAATGCCGATGACCAGATTTCCTTTATAGGCCTCAACGGCGAGCCCACCTACTATGCCACCATTGGGGAACAAGATGAATTCCAACAAAATGGGGACATAATCCTTGTTTCAGATAGAGAAAAAGAGATTATTATGCTTTTGGCTGCAGGATTTTCCAGTAAACAAATTGGCGGGCAGTTATTCATTTCGCCACACACTGTGGACACCCACCGCAGGAATTTATTAAAAAAAATGGGCGTCCAAAACACCCTGGAACTCGTGGCTATTTGCTTAAAAAAAGGATTGATTTAGTAAAATCTTAATACGAAATACTGGTAATTGAGTATTTCCTTGCCTGTGGTATGAACCTACCTTCGCGCTGTATTCCGATTAGGATAAAGTTAATTCATTCAAAAAAAATAAATTTTAAATATTAAAACATGTCATACAGTGTCGAAAATTTAAAAGAAGTTATTTCTTTATGGACAGAGGTTAATCCAATTTATCTGCCCGATGCGGACAATCTTCCTAAGATATCGGACATTATGGCCTCTGTTTTTGCACCTGGTCCTTGTTATTATTATATTTTCAACTTTTTTAACCAAAAATTTGAGTATGTGCACCCCAATATCCGGGAGGTACTTGGTTATGAGCCAGAAGACCTCAATCTGGATTTATGGTTTGGCATCATGGACGCTGACGATGTACAGCGCATGAAATGTAAGGAAGCGGCGGCGGCTGAATTTTTATTCAAAACCATTCCTTTTGAAAAAATCACCGATTATAAAGTGAGTTATTCGTTTCGCTTAAAAACGAAAGATCATAAAATCAAGATGATCCTGCATCAAGTGATCACTTTGGTGACCCAGGGCGATAAAATCCACTATGTACTTGGGGTTCATTCCGATATCACCCATCTCAAAACGCTCCCGGAGGATCGAATTTCTTTCATCGGATTAAATGGAGCACCCTCTTATTTTTCCTTGAGCACCGACCCAGAAACCCTGCTTCAGCCTCCTGCCAAATTAAACTTAAGCGAAAGAGAAAAGGAAATTATTTCCCGGCTGGCGGCTGGTCATTCTAGCAAAGAGATTGCTATTCAACTGCATATTTCAAATCATACTGTGGATACCCATCGCCGAAATTTATTAAAAAAAGTGGGTGTGCAAAATACCCAGGAGTTGGTAGCGGTTTGTTTGAAATTAGGACTGATTTAGGATAAATGCATTATAGAATACTCATATTTGAGTAGTGGTGGTTGGGTTTAAGCCCGTATAACTTTGCAGCGTTGATCGTTTTAAATCCTTACAACAATTTAAAAATGCCCCAGAAAATTTAAACCATTGAAAATATTAATTTAAACTTTGCTCACCTTTTTTAAAAACATGTCATGAAATTACTAAGACTAGCAATTGCAGTTTTGATTCTTTTCTTGCCCATTTTTTTTGCACCATCTTGTGTGGAACCTGATCCTTGTAACTGCCAAAATAATAGAATTTGTGATGGTGATGGCAATTGTAATTGTCCTACAGGTTACATTGGTACAAATTGTGAAACCTATGTCGGTTCTGGGGGGAATACAAATTCTTGTCCAATTACACAATCCCCCCTTTCAGAAACCAAAATTCGGTCGGCTTTACAGAGTTTTACATTCGATGGCACAAAAATTACAACGATATCAGAAGCAAATAAAATGCTTCAATTTATCTGCAGCCCAATAGACCTTCACACTTCTAATAGTGGATATACCTGTGGAAGGTTTTCTAATGGATGGCATATCACCATTTGGATCAATACCTATGGGAAGGCTGATACTTATGGAATTAGGTATAATCAAAGTGACGGTCACACTCACTTTTCAAGTAATAATACCTATTTTGAAATATCAAAAAACAATAGTGGTGGAAATGGAGCTTGTAACAGCACATCTTATTATGGAACGCAAAATTGTAGTTCCGGTTATGTTGCCGTAAGTAGTAATAGTTGTTGTCCATCCTCAAGTCCTTATTTGGGTGTACAAACGGGTTATTGTTATGCTACTTGCGATGCAGCAAAGAATGGAGGAAATACCACCATTGTTTTCGGAACTGGCCAGACAGGCGGAACTGGTGGTAATTGTGTTAGTACTCCTTATTATGGACCGCAAATTTGTAGTTCCGGCTATGTTGCCGTAAGTAGTACAAGTTGTTGTCCATCTTCAAATCCTTATTTGGGTGTTCAAACGGGTAATTGTTATACTACATGCGATGCAGCCAAGAATGCAGGTAATACCAGCATTGTTTTCGGAACTGGCCAGACAGACGGAACTGGTGGCAATTGTGTTAGTACCCCTTACTACGGAGCGCAAAATTGTAATTCTGGTTCTGGTTATGTTGCCGTAAGTAGTTCAACTTGTTGTCCCTCTTCAAGTCCGTATTTGGGTGTCCAAACCAATAAGTGTTATTCGACATGTGATGCCGCAAAAAGCGCAGGTAATACTAGTATTTCTTTTGGAACTGGACAGACTAATGGAGGAGGCAACGGTAATTGTAATTGGGATGCGGCAAATTGTGTTCAAATAACAGAAATAAGTGGAGCCTCATGTGCAGATCCTCAAAGCCTCGACCTAAAAATAAAGAATATTTGCAATGAAAAACTAAGGGTATACGTGTGCTTTCAAAATCTAGATGGAAGTTGGCCTATAATCGGAACGGATGATGGAACCTTGCAAGGTTTACCTCCTGGTTACGATTTTCAGGTTTTTAGATGTAAGAAAGTCGCCTACCATGTTTGGGCAATTCCTTATACCACTTTCAGTGCTAATAACTGCAATTATCCGAGCTGCAATTAAAACAAATGATATGGATGTTATATTGAACAGAGAATTGTTTGCAATTTTCGGTTAATAAAAAAGCATAATAATTCCCAGCAATTTAATGATTTAAATCAAGCAACTGCCTTTATTATTTGAAAATTGATAGATAAAAAGATCCAACAAATAAAGGAGATGCCGAAAATCCTATAAAGAGTAGGCAACAAAAATATTAACCAACAATGGGAAAAAAAATATTAATTTTAATAATCCTTTTTGGTTCAATCTGCAGTATGTCTGCTCAAGATATGACCAAACAACAGACACTAGATTATATCCTCCGAATTTACCGAAAGGTCAACAAGTTCTACCTTACAGAGTTCAATTCTATGAACATCCCAGTGGGTATTGACAGTGCTCAACTGGAATTCGACCAATTGATTTTTTATTACAACGTACCTGGTAAAAATGATGCTTATTCCGGGCCACGCAGTGCAACAATTTCCGGTAATTTAACGCTTGATGAGTCTGAGAATGGCATCAAAAATGCCGATGGTGATTGGGTTTTACGTGTTCGGCAGGAAAATACTGCAGAACTCAAACGTCTTTTCTATGCCCTACAACAACTTCAAGACTTTGTTGAACGTGACCCATTTTCAGGAAAGGTAAACCAGTACGATAATCAGAAAAAACAAGATCAGGCCGAAGCGGAGCGCCGAAATGAGGAGCAACGGCGTCGGCAAGCAGAAGAAGAACGCCAGCAATTGGCGCGTTATCGTGCAGAACAAAGACGGGAAGCTGATAGACAGCGTCAACAAGAAGAGGCAGAAAAGCGTGAACGAGAACGGCGAGGGCAAGAAGCGCTTCGCCAATTGCAGGAAAAGACCAGGGAAGCTACAGGAGGGGGAGGGAAATGAGAACCGTAAAACGATTCAACAATATTCAGTTCTTTGTGCTTTTAGTTATGTTCGTGCAATTTTCTAGTTTGCACGCTCAAACTTCTAAAATCAAATATGATTTTTTTAACGTAAAAGCCGAAAAATTCGGTGACCAATCCATTGTAAATGGTATGCAGGTTACTGACGATAACGGAAATGACTTCAGAATAATTAAAACACCATATACCTTGGGTTTTGAGATAAAAACTCCACAAGGTTGGAAGGCTCACGGAATCCGGTTTAGTGTTTCCAATGGGTTGGTGAAAACCATAGATACTTACAAATATGGTATACTAAATGGGGAGCACAAATCTTTTCACAACAATGGCAAGATATTAATCACCTACTTTAATGAAGATGGAAAAATAGAAGGGAAATGGACTCACAATAACAGTGACGGTTCTGTACACGAGGAAGGAAATTACGAAAAGGGCCTCAAGCAAGGAAAATTTTTAATATATTACGAAGAAAAAGGCATGGAAAGAGGACCTGTTTCAAATGAAACCTATTACAAAGATGGCAAGCCAAGTGGCACCTGGATTGTCTATGATCGAAATGGTAAAAAGACTTTTGAATCTAGGCAAAAGGAAAAGTAACCGATTGGCAACTATTTTGAACATTTTTGAAAAAACATAAAAAAAGGATTTTACTCTTTCTGGTAATTGTAATATGTAGTTCAATGGTAGCATCTGGGCAAAAGACTACTATCCCTGAAAAACCAGCGGAAAAGCCTGAATTTGGGTGTTTGGGGGCTACTAATGATTTCAATGTTAAGGATTATAATTATATCAATAGCAGGCAACCCGAAACTGCTCAAGTAAGAAGTAGGGCGCAACGGCCGAATGCGTTAATATTGGCTATTGCTTAAATTCTAAAGAAATGAAAATCTTTACATTTTTACTGTTGATTGTTAGTTTAAGTTTTTGCATGAAATCTAATGCCCAAACGGCAGTGTATTATTGCGGTGAAACCGGGTACTATGGCTATTGCTATGGAAAGGTAGATGCCCAAAACTGTGCATATAATGCTTGCATAAAATCAGGAGGAAAATCGCCTCGACTCGTGGGATCCGTTGTGTATAACAAAGGTTATGGCGCAATAGCACTCGGCAAAACCAGCTATGGCGGAAATGCCCTTGGTGCATCAGCAGGCCTAGGATCACAAGATGAAGCAGATCGCACTGCAATCAATTTTTGCCGACAATCTGGCGGCCAAACCCCATACATAGATGTCCAATTTTACGATGGCAGTTTCACTTC
>Ga0247844_1006758_pt1 | contig 13564 bp, 11 predicted proteins | sample LaCtaG_FD_192421 | JGI IMG/M metagenome (GOLD analysis project Ga0247844, IMG submission 192421) | Freshwater microbial communities from meromictic Lake La Cruz, Castile-La Mancha, Spain - LaCruzMarch201714.5m_1 | ecosystem: Environmental > Aquatic > Freshwater > Lake | place: Spain: Castile-La... | reverse complement strand
AGAATGTAACCTTGCGAATGACCACAACTTATTGTTGATGGATTTGATGGAAAAAATCGCTCGTAAACATAACTTTAGAATTTTATTCCACGAGAAACCATTCGCTGGTGTTAACGGTTCCGGAAAACATAATAACTGGTCATTAGGCACAAATACAGGTGTAAATTTATTAGCGCCAGGGAAAAATCCAAAGTCAAACTTACAGTTCTTAACATTTTTCGTAAACACAATCAATGCGATTTATGATAATGCAGATTTGTTAAGAGCAGCAATTGCTTCTGCAGGAAACGACCACCGTTTAGGTGCAAACGAAGCTCCTCCAGCAATTATTTCAGCATTTATTGGAACGCAACTTTCTGCTTTATTAGACGACTTAGAGCAAAATGTGAAAGCTGGTAAAATGACTCCACAAGACAAAACGGAATTGAAATTGAATATTGGTAAAATTCCTCAAATATTGTTGGATAATACGGACAGAAATAGAACTTCACCATTCGCATTTACTGGAAATAAATTTGAATTTAGAGCAGTTGGTTCTTCTGCAAATTGTAGCTCAGCAATGATTGTTTTGAATACAATTATGGCAAAACAATTGAAAGAATTCAAAAAATCAGTGGATGCTCGCATTGAGAAAGGTGAATCAAAAGATGAAGCAATTTTGAAAGAACTTCAAGTTTTAATCAAGCGTTCTAAAACAATTCGTTTTGAAGGAAATGGTTATGGTGATGAATGGGTTGTTGAGGCTGAAAAAAGAGGTCTTTCAAATCACAAAGATACGCCACGAGCTTTGAAAATTTGGGATGACAAAAAAGTTGCAGATTTATTTGAAGAAATGAATGTACTTTCTGCAAGAGAGTTAGAAGCAAGAAAAGAAATTGAGTTTGAAAACTACGTTTTGAAAATTCAAATTGAATCGCGTTTGATGGGAGATATGACCCAAAACTATTTTATTCCAGCAGCAACTGAATATCAAAATAGATTGATTCAAAATGTTCAAGGGTTGATTTCAATTTTTGGTGATAAAGTTGGAAAAGAAAACGGAAAAGCAATCATCCAGATAATCGAAGAAATTTCAGGACATTTGAATGCAATGAAAGCTGCTTCTGATGCGATGTTAGAAGAACGTAAATTAGCAAACAAACACGAACACGCTGAAGCTAAAGCACTTGCTTATTGTGATAAAGTAAAACCATATTTCGATGAAATTCGATACCATGCTGACAAATTAGAGTTGCTTGTTGACGATGAATTGTGGCCTTTACCGAAATTTAGAGAAATGCTATTTACGAGATAAAACCGACTACTGTAAATAATCCAAACGTGTGTTAAGCAATTAGCACACGTTTTTTTGATTAAAAAGCAGATGAAAGTGCAAGTTTTAACAATTCGTGGTAAACATTTCTGTTTTCTTTCATTGGTATTAAAATTTCGTATGATGTAGGATTTACTTTTCTAAATTCCACTTTTTTTGTTGTTAGAAGAAGCTTTTTAGTGGATTTGAAAACAGGAATTACTTCAATTAACATTCCTTTCCAACCTGCGTTTTCTAGTTTAGTGAGAAGATTTAAGTTTCCAGAAAGTATTATTGGATTAGTACTTTTAACAATGGAAGGTACACTAGTTTGTGAACTCAAATAAATTGTTTTGGGACTTACTTGTGAAAAATAAAGTTTCTCTTTTCCTAAAATTATCGAGTTTTTATCAATTAAAAAATTAGCATTTAATTGTTTCATTAAGTTAGAAATTAAAGAATCTACTTTCGTGTTGTACTTGAAAGTCAGTAATAAATCAACTTTTGGAATCCCGAGAATTGAATCATTTTCAGTGAATTTAAAGCCATAATAGTTTGCTGAAATATGTCGGATTTCTTTGAATGGAAAATTGATTCTAGGTAGAATTGGAATTTGTTTAAGTTGTTCCTCAACATCAATTCCTTCCTCAAGTGGAAATGAAAAATGGAAACCACTTTCTTTAAGTAAAACGTGTTTTTTATGTTGGTTTTGCTTGTGATTTAGTGCGATTTTAATTTGTTTTTGCTGGATTGAAATTGTACTTGATTGAATTAATTTTTTGTTTTCAAAATTTAATACTGAAATGTCTCTTTTTGCTTTCAATGAATATTCAAATGATTTTAAAAACTCTTTTCGCAAGGATTTAATGTTCTTTTTATTGCCTTCAATTAGAAAACACTTCTCATTTTCTGTTTCAAAATACGGTATTGAAAATTTCCCTCCGATTCCTTTTTCTGTTGATCTCATTCGAATGATTGAATAATTTTCTCCATCTATATTGATATTTATCAATTCAATAGGTGCGGTCACATTTATATTTAAATCTGATATTGAAAAATCATTTTCACTTTGATTTTCAACAATTGATTTTAGTTTTTCGAGTACTAATTTATCTTTTACCACAAAAAGTTCATTGTAAAAAAACTTTTTTATGAGAAGAGTACTTTCAATTCTAGTGTATTGAACAGTGTTAATTGGAAGCGATATTATTGTATTTTGATTATTAGTAGAATTCTTTTTTGTGATTGAATTAACACCAAATAGAATTAAACTGAAAATCACAAAAATGCTTATTTCTTTTAGTTTATTCATAGTAAAGTAAAGGTACATCAAACTTGAATTGATTACTTTTGAAGATGAAAAAAAATATCGCAAGATTTCTTTTCCGAATTTTTGGTTGGAAAATAGATGAAAGAGGCCCTGAAGTTCCTAAAGCTGTTATAGTTGTTGGGCCACATACCTCTAACTGGGATTTTATTATTGGGAGATTATCCTTTGTTTTATTTGGATTAAAAGGAAGATATCTCATGAAAAAAGAACTATTTTTTCCACCATTAGGTTGGTTTTTAAAATGGATTGGAGCAATTCCAGTAGATCGTAAACGAAAAAGTAATTTAACAGAATACGTTGCAAAATTATTCAAAAAACCCGATTCATTATATATTGTGTTTACTCCTGAAGGAACAAGGTCTTATAATCCAAATTGGAAAAAAGGTTTTTATTATATAGCTCAAAATGCAAATGTTCCAATCTATATATGTTTTATGGATTATAAGACAAAAACAGGTGGTTTTCATTCCTATTTTTATCCTACTGGAGATGCTGATAAAGATATTGACTACATAAAAAGCATTATGAAAAATTTTCAAGGACGATTTCCAGAAAAAGGAGTTCGTTAAGAACTACCAGACTTTTTAACGGTACTTGTCTTTTTGTCATAACCATAAGGGCAATGCTTGCAACCACTCTTACAGCAGTAACCACGTCTTAAGTGATACTTTTCTGTAAAAACTATATAGCCTTCTTCACTCAAATAATAATCTTCAGAGTCTAAATTTGAACGTTTTGAGAAAGAGGAAAAATCATCAGACATTTTGCGAGATATGGATTGGATTAAAGATTTAATTGTAAATACAAAATTAGATACATTCGTATATAGTCAGCTTAACGATTTGAATTGTAAATTGTTCGTTAAAAGAGATGATTTAATTCATAGTGAAATTTCTGGTAATAAAATCAGGAAGTTAAAGTATAATTTACAGTTCTGTTTAGATAATTCTTTAAATGGAATCGTAACTTTTGGTGGCGCTTATTCAAATCATCTCATTGCAAGTGCAGCTGCTGCAAAATTAGCTGGATTAAATATTATTGGTCGAGTTCGAGGAAATGAACTTAATTCAGAATCGAATGCTATTCTAAAAAGGTGTAAAGAACTTGGTATGCATTTAGAATTTATGGATAGATGTAATTATGCAATGATTAAAAGTCAAAATGGAATTGTAGAAATAGAAGAAAAATCTTTTTTGTCAATCCCTGAAGGTGGTAGCAATTTGAATGGGGTAGAAGGATGTAAGGAAATTATTACAGAATTAAATGAAGATTTCGATTATTATTGTATTGCGCAAGGAACTACAACAACAAGTATTGGAATAGCTCAATCGATTCCGAAAAATGCTAAACTAATTGTTGTTCCAGTTCTGAAGGGATTTGAAAGTGAAAAGGAAATGGTTTCAATTAGTGGAGAGTATGAATTTAAGAAGTTTAAAAATCAACTAATAATATTAAATGATTACCATTTTGGAGGATATTCTAAATCAAACGAGTTGTTAAATGAATTTGTAACTGATTTCAATAATCAAAATTCATTTGAAATCGAACCAATTTACACTGGAAAAGCGATGTTTGCTTTGGTTGATTTTCTTAAATCAAATAAAATACGAAATAAAAAAGTCCTCTTTGTTCACACAGGAGGACTTTCTAAATGGAAAAATAATTAGATTATTTTAATTTTGTTCTTGAAGATGAATTTTTATATAAGTGAATACTTTTAAAATAAATTTCAATAGCTCCAACACTAGCAGTTGCTTGACTTAAATACGATAAATTAGCATCAAATGCTAATCCAAAACGGATTCCTTTAATTTTAAAACCAAGTGTCGTAATTAAAGCATCATTATGTCTGTAATAAAAACCATAATTTACACAAGTTGTTTTGTTTATTGTAGTTATCTGAGAGCTTTCTCTTAAAACATGTTCAAATGTCATTCCTGTGATTAAATTATAACCTGTTCCAGTCTTGAAATAAAGGAGGCTTGGTTGCAATCTTAAGTCTTTTTTTCTACTTGTGATATCTGCACCTAATTGAACAACAGACTGCATGTAAATTCTATCTCCACCAAAAGAGAAATTAATTTTTTGTCTTGTTAAATGATTTAAAGCTAAACCACCATAAAAACGTGTTTTATTTCTCATTGTGTATTGGTAAAAAACGCCAGCGCCTAAATCAATTGAAGCATACGAATCGTTTAATCCAATTTCAATATCTGCTAAATCAATAAACTGATCTCCATTCCATTGGTTTTCAAATGTTTGAGCAGTTCTGTCTAAAGATTGCTGATAAAAACCAGGAGAAATACCTATCGAGACTTTATTATTTCTATCCAAAGATAGTGTATAGTTTATTGGAATAGAAATGTTAGTTGTCTTTAATTTTGCACTTCCAGTTTGATCATTTAATGCATTTAAACCGATACCAAAATTATTATTTCCGCTAAAACCGTCTGGTATTTTAAATTCTGCAGTTAGTGTATTTGTTCTTAAACCAATTCCAGGTTCGGGGATAGTTAGCCATTGACTTCTAAAGTTTGTAAAAAAACCGTAATCTTCATCTCCAGTAGCTACAGCTGCTGAATTATAAAGCACAGGTGATTGATACCAAGTACTTAAATTTCTATCTTGCTGTGAAAAAACACCTGCTGATAATAAAGAAAATAAAGATGCTAAATATATGTTTTTCATTTGCATTATCTAATTAACGTTACGTTACCTTTCAATTCATCTGATCTACCATCAATCCTTCTATAGCTTACATAATAAGTATAAGTTGCTGGATTAACATTTTTCCCTTTGTAAGTTCCATCCCAGCCTTCATGGGGGTTAGTTGTTCTATAAACCATTTTTCCGTAACGATCGTAAATGCGCATATCAATCTCTGCAATTGCACCACCTTCTTTTGTAAATCCATTATCAAAATCTTGGTCAATGTCAATATTGGTAAGTATTCTAAAAATATCATTTTCACCGTCTTCATTAGGAGAAAAAGAATTTGGAAGAACTACTTTAACAAAATCTCTAAATCTTACATCTACACAGATAGAATCATAGGCAGTACATCCATTTGCTGTGGTGTAGGAAACAAAATAACAGGTATTGTAAAAAGGATTTACTGTCAGTGAATCTCCTCCTGCACATGGTGAACAACCAAATATACTGTCTTCAATAACACCACTTGGATACCACATTAAAGATCCTCCTGCTGGAAAGCCTTCAGCATAGAGGTATGCTTCCTCATACATGTTTATAAGTGTGTCATCTATTTCAACATAACCATAGTCACTTGGATTGTATACTATAAGTGTTGGCGGAATTGGTGGATTTGCCGGATTAGGAATTACAGACTGACTGGTTGTGTCAGATAACGTAGCATTAACTGATGGTATTTGACCAACTGTTACAGTCTGACTTGCAGTGTTTGAACCAAATGTGTTTGAAACAGTTAACGAAATTGTAAATGTACCCGGCGTATTGAAACAAATTAATCCTGGATCTTGTCCTAAATAAGAAGAAGGTATAGAACCCGTTAATGTCCATTCGTATGCAAGGGTATTAGAAGAAGAATTATTTGTTATTGAAATACATTCACCTGCACACAAAATATCGTCTGAAACTATAAAATTTGCAGTTGGAGTCTGTGACCAAGTTAAACTTGATATTAGAATTGCGAGAAACAATAAATAGTGCTTCATGGTTATTAATTTTATGATTTGTTTACGAAAGTAATTAAAAAAGTTTCAAATTAAAGAATTTTCAGGTATTTGCATTTAATAATTGACGAATTTGATTCATTTCTAGAACATCATGAACCCTAAAAATCGAGGCTCCTTTTAAAAATGTTGAAGTATTTAATATTGTTGTACCGTTTAATGATTCTTCTGGATTAATCTCAAGTTTTTTATAAATCATTGATTTTCTTGAAATTCCAACTAAAATTGGTTTTTCTAAAATTTGTAATAATTCAAGATTATTCATTAATTTGAAATTTTCTTCAAGTGTTTTATCAAAACCAAATCCTGGATCAACAATTATGTCATTAATCCCCTGATTTTTTAAATCTTTTATTCTTTCTGTGAAAAATATTATACTTTCTGTCAAAATATTTCTACTTGAATCTAACGGAATAGTATTGATTTCGTTACCATTATTGAATGTTAAAATGTAGGGGATTTTTTTTTCACTTGCGAGTTCAGTCAACTTTTTGTCAAATAATCCGCCACTTACATCATTTATAATTGATATTCCTTCTTCAATTCCTATTTTGGCAACCTCATAACGCATGGTATCCAATGAAATTACTAATTCTTTAAATTCTTTACGTAGTGCTTTTATGGGTTCAAAAACTCTTTTAATTTCTTCCTCAATACTGGGCATTAAAGCATTTGGTCGAGTTGATGCTCCTCCTATGTCAATAATATCAACTCCATTTTCAAGCATTGATTCAACTGTTTTCAATATATCACTTACTACTATTTTTCTACTTCCCGAATAAAAAGAATCTGGAGTGCAATTAATAATTCCCATAATTTTGGGAGAATTTAAATCATATAAATTCCCTTTTAAATTTATGAATCTGTTTTGCTTGAATTGATGTATTTTTGTCATCAGTTATGGAAAAAACTTCTTTAGAATACACAAATGTAATCAATCTTTGCCGAGAAATCTTTGAAAAGAAAACGAGAGATTACGGTACTTCTTGGCGAATTTTACGACCAAGTTCACTTACGGATCAAATTTTTATCAAGGCACAACGCATTCGTACGGTTCAAGAAACGGGTGAGAATAAAGTAGGTGAAACCTTTGAGGATGCATTTATGGGAATTGTTAATTATTGCATCATGGCTATTTTTCAATTGAGAAATGACAGTGGGTTTAATGAACAGCTTAGTTTTGAAGAGGCAATGAAAGTTTACAATGAAATTTCAACGGAAGCTTTTGAACTGATGAAGAAAAAAAATCACGATTACGGCGAAGCATGGCGCGATATGCGTGTTACTTCACTCACCGATTTGATTTTGACGAAAGTCTTACGAATCAAACAAATCGAAGATAATAAAGGGGTTACAGAAATAAGTGAAGGTGTTGAAGGAAATTATTTTGACATGTTGAATTATTCTGTTTTTGCGCTAATACACATTGAAACAACTTGTTAAAAGTGTGTTAAACAAATCATTTTATTGAAGTATCACTTATTTTTGAACAAAAAAACGAATTATGGAAATAGTAAAAAATGTAGTTCCTTGGAGCATCAGAATTTTAATTGCAGCATTGTTTTTGGTTTCTGCTTATTCTAAAATCAATCCCGATCCTTCATTTTATTTTAGCATAACAAAATTCGAATATACACAATTATATCCAATGGGTTTCAGTCCTGAATTGGCTGTTTATTTCTCGCGTGGGCTTATTGGAATTGAGTTTGCTCTTGGTTTTTTACTTTTATTTCCTTTTAATCTCAAGAAATTAGTAATTCCAGCAACGATTATTATGTTGGCTGTGTTTTCAATTCATTTATCGATAGAGATTTTATCTGGACAAAATTCAGAAAACTGCGGTTGCTTTGGAGATCTTTTACCAATGACCCCGCTACAAGCTTTGATTAAAAATCTTCTTTCAATTGGTTTATTATCGATTTTATTGCTCAAATTTTCGGACGGTTTACGTGTTAATAATAACTTTTTAGCGGTCACAAATATTACAACTTTTTGTGTGTTATTTTTATTTATGTTGATTCCTATTCAAAAGAAAACTACGGCTGTAACACCTGTTTCAGTTGAGGTTACAGAACCAGCAATAAATACTGTTACTGATACAAACACTGTTAAAGCAAATCCAGTTAACGGTGAGCCGCAATCAACAGATATAAAACCAGAAGAACCAAAAGGTCCAACAAAAAAAGCATCAGGATACGCTAAGTATTTCCCTAAAATTGATGAAGGGAAAAAAATTCTTTGCTTTTTCGCTCCAACTTGTGAACATTGTATGCAGACTGGAAAAGAATTAACAGAACTTAGGAAAGCAGATCCTACTTTTCCAGAAGTTCAAATTATTTTTATGGATGAAGCTCCTGAAGAAATTCCTGCATTTTTCAAATTTGCTGGTGCAGAATATAAGCACATGGTTATGGATATTGTGGCGTTTTGGACAGCTTTAGGAAATAATAATGACACACCTGGAGTTGTTTATTTATGGAATGGGAATACACTTAAATTCTATAATGGCACAGAAGGAAAAGATAAATTTAATAAAGCAGAACTTAAAAAATTGGTTAAGAAGGAAAGCTATTAAAACGAAAAGCATTACTTTAGTAAATGCGTAAAAAAATCCTAGCAGCCAATTGGAAAATGAATTTGCTTCGCGATGAAGCCGTTCAGTTAATCAACGATTTCAACAAAGAAGTTGAATTATCAAGTACAGAAATTGAAGTAGTTGTTTTTAGTCCTTCGCTTTATATTTCAGATATCTCACAGCATACTGATTTTAAAGTCGGAGTTCAAAATTTTTATTTTGAAAAAAGTGGTGCTTTCACTGGTGAATTAAGTATTCCCCAAGTGAAAAGTTGTGGTGCAAGTCAGTTGTTAATCGGACATAGTGAAAGGAGACAGATTTTCGGTGAATCAGATGATTTAGTAAAAAGAAAAGTGGATGCAGCTTTAGAATCTAATACTCAATTTATATTTTGTTGTGGTGAAGCGCTTGAAACACGGGATGCAGAAAAACATATTCAATTTGTTGTAAATCAATTACACGCTTCCTTGTTTCATTTAGATGAAAAACAAATTTTACTTAGTGCAATTGCTTATGAACCTATTTGGGCAATTGGAACTGGAAGAACAGCTTCTTCGGAACAAGCAGAAGAAATGCACGCTGCAATTCGTGAGTCTTTAAGCTATGTTTATGGTGCTACAGTAGCAAATGAAGTATCTATTTTATACGGAGGTAGCTGTAATTCAAAAAACGCAGCTGAATTGTTTACTTGTCCAAATGTGGATGGAGGACTAATTGGGGGTGCTTCTTTGCAAAGTGAAACGTTTAACCAAATTGCAAAAGCACTTTTATGAGCGATTACATTGAATACAGCTTTAATTTGGCTCCGTATGAACCTTGGAACGAAATTTTAACAGCTTATTTAGCTGAAATCGGTTTTGAAAGCTTTGTGGATGAAGAGCCAATTTTGAAAGCATATATTCAAGCGGATTTGATTGATTATGATGAAATTAATAACATTCAATTTAAATTAGTTATTGAAGAAGATTTAAAAGAATTTAAGGTTTCTTATCTAATAATTGAGCAACAAAACTGGAACGCTCTTTGGGAGTCACAATTTGAGCCAGTTTATGTAAATAATCAACTTTTAATTAAAGCTCCTTTTCATAAAGATTTAGATTTTAATGGTCTGATTGTTGAGATAGAGCCGAAAATGTCGTTTGGGACAGGACATCATCAAACAACATTTCTAATGTGTCAAGAAATGATGGTTATGAATTTAAAAGGTAAAAGCATTTTGGATATGGGTGCTGGAACGGGTGTTTTGTCTATTTTGGCCGAGAAATTGGGTGCTGATTACATTGAAGCTGTTGAAATAGAATCTTGGTCAGCTGAAAATTGCGCTGAAAATGCAACAAGAAATGACTGTTCTAAAATCGTTTCTTTATTTGGTGATTTTGATGTTGTAACCAATCGCGAATTTGACGTAATCCTTGCAAATATTAATAAAAATGTCTTGAAATCACATTTAGCTTTCTATGCTTCTAAACTAAAAGAAAGTGGTCAACTTTTGTTGAGTGGATTCTTCACAACTGATAATGAACAAATGATTGTTTTAGCTGAAAAAGAGGGGCTTAATTTTGTGAAAAGCGAAAATAAAGAGAATTGGTCGATGCTGAAATTTATTAAAAACTAAACTATGAAATTAACTAAACTACTACTTACAATTAGTGCTTTGCTGTATTTTAATGCAACGATTGCTCAAGGTTTTACGAAGGAACGAGAAAAATTCATTAAAGAATGGCAAAAGTTGGTAACTGATCCTGATGCAGCTTATTTTTGTAAAGAAGTATTGCCTAAAATGTTGAAAGGCACAACAATAAATGATGGACAATTTTCTAAAATCGTTGAAAATTGTAACACACTTCAAGCTAAAGAAGTTCCTGTATTTCCAGAGTTGTATCACTATTTAGCTGCTTCTTTGTATCAAATTGAGAATAAATTCCCTTCCGTTTTTAATACTGAATGGTATTCTATTTTAACAGGTTTACAAGCAAAAGATCCTGCAAAATTCACCGAGTTTATGAATTTTTCTTATGTTTTATTTAAGTACAAAGCATTTTACAAAGAAGATGGTTTCAGATGGTTTTTTGAAAAAGGAAACATGACTTGGAATACGGATAAGAAATTGACAATCAAATGCCAAGAAGGAAATTTAGTTTGTAGGGTTTACGACGGAAAACGAGTGGCAGATAGCTCTATAGTTTACAGAACTACGGGTGTTTTAGATGTTTTCGGCCAAAAATGGGAAGGTAAAGCAGGTGTTATTGATTGGCAAAAAGTGAAGTTCGACAAAGAAAAAACCTACGCTAAAATAAGAGGATATCGTTGTGATTTGAAATCAGCACAAGTAAAAGTAGATACCGTTGAATTAACAACTCCTTATTTCAAAACACCAATTCTTGGAAAGTTAGCAGACAAAACAATTTTAGAAATGAACGAAGGCGAAAGTTCACCTCAATTTGTTTCCTTTGAAAAACGATTAAAAATTCCTGATTTAAGAGAAAATTTAGATTATGATGGCGGATTTACACTTGAAGGTGCTGAATTTATCGGTAAAGGAACGGAAGAGAAACCTGCCAAAATCATTCTTAAAAGAGATAATAAAAGACTAATTGAAGTCGCTTCTGTTGATTTTCAAATGGACCCAGCAAAAATCATAGCGCGTAAATCATCAGTAAAAATGTTTTATGCAAATGGTGATTCACTTTATATCAAGGAAGCTTTTCTTTTCTTAGATGAAAACAAAAAAGAAGTGAGTGTAACTGCAGCAAAAAAAGGATATGATTTTGTTCCTTTTGAAGATTATTATTTCAATTTATTTGTAAATGCTCCAGTTTTCGTTTATAAATTAAATACGCCTTTAGCTTATTTTACTTACGAAATTGCCACTTCACAAGAGCAGAAAGTGGCAAGCATTGTTTCTCAAAATTTCTATGATCAAGCCGTTTATCAAAAGTTCAAAGGAATGGGTAATGTTCATCCATTTAATACAATTGCCAATAAATGTGAGTCAACTAAAAAGTATGATTTTTCGGAAGGCGATTTGGCGACAATGATGAACAAAACGATCACGCAAGCAAAACCTGAGTTGGTAGATTTGGCAGCAGCAGGATTTTTAACCTATAACTCAGTAAACAATTTAGTTCATGTTGAAAAGAAGTTAATTAATTATGCAAAATCAGGAACTGGAGAAATGGATTTTGATAATATCAAAGTCGTTTCCGATTTGCGTCCAATGAAACTGACTTATTCTGCACAAGAAATTGCAAATGACCCGTATTTGCAAACAATGAAAGATGAATACGAAAAAAGAACAGCTAAACGTGAGCGAGTTATTGCCTATGCATTAATTGACATTGACAAAAGAACTATGCGAGTAAATGAAGTAGATGAAGTTCTAATTTCAGTGGCTCAAAAAACAGATTTATATCCAGATTCCAGTTACATTATTTTTGAGAAAGATAGAAATATTCGTTTAGCAGGTTGGTTGGTTGCTGGAAAATTAGAAGTTCATTCAAAAGACATGATTTTTGACTACAAAGAATTTAAAGTAAATATTCCTTCTTCTGACTATGCTTTTTTTAGAGTGAAGCCACTTAGAAAAGAGGATGGAACTGATTTTATCCCGATGGTAAGTTCAATAAGTTTAATGAAAGGAGAAGTACAAATAGATAACAAAGAATCTAAGTCAGGTAAAGCAGGAAAAAATGCTGAATTTCCATTCCTTAAATCTGTTCAAGAAACCAAAGTTTTTTATAGTTCAAAAGAAATTTTAAAAGGTGCTTATGATAGCACCCGTTTTTATTACACAGTTCAACCTTTCAATTTAGATAGTTTAGATAATTTTAGTGAGAAATCATTCAGTTTGGTTGGTGAGTTAAATTCTGGTGGTATTTTCCCAAAAATTGCAGAAAACATAAAAATAATGAACGATTACTCTTTTGGTTTTTTCACACAAGCACCAGCGGGAGGATATAGTTTTTATGGTACAGAAACGAAGTATGAAAACAAAATTGTACTTTCTAATAATGGATTACAAGGAGCTGGAACAATCAATTTCTTGCATTCAACCTCCGTTTCAAATAAATTAACTTTCTTGCCAGATTCAACAATTGGTGTTGCGAAATTTACCAATAAAGAGGTTTCCTCAGGCGTACTATATCCAAGTGTTGTGTCCGAATCAGCATTTATCAATTACCAGCCAAGAAAAGAAACATTGCTTGCCTCTTCATTTAGAGAAGTTCCATTGACTATGTTTAACGGAGAAACAGACTTAACAGGAACAGTTTCAATCGATAAAAAAGGAATGGTTGGAACTGGATCATTGAAGTTTAAAGAAGCAATCATGAAATCAGGTTTGTTCAATTTTACGCACGATAATATTAAATCTGACAATACATCTTTCAGTTTATTAAACCGTTACGCCAAATTTGGTGAAGAACCAATAGCTATCCAAGCAGAAGGTTTGAAAGCAGATGTAACTTTTAAAGAAAGAAAAGGAACTTTTAACTCAACTGGTAACAAAGCTCAACGTTTTCCAGCCAATTTATACTACTGTAAAATGGATAAATTTGTTTGGATGATGGATGGTGAATCAATTGAGTTTGAGAAAAATAAAGGTGGTGAATCCAACTTTGAATCTGGTGCTGATTTAGTAAATGACAATTTCTTCT
>Ga0247844_1006757_pt1 | contig 13565 bp, 10 predicted proteins | sample LaCtaG_FD_192421 | JGI IMG/M metagenome (GOLD analysis project Ga0247844, IMG submission 192421) | Freshwater microbial communities from meromictic Lake La Cruz, Castile-La Mancha, Spain - LaCruzMarch201714.5m_1 | ecosystem: Environmental > Aquatic > Freshwater > Lake | place: Spain: Castile-La... | reverse complement strand
GCCGCCTAAACTGACAGCGTAAGTTAAGCAGGCTTGGATAGCTGTGGTATCGTCGGTTGTGCCGTCGCCGGTTGCTCCAAAATCCTTTACGCTAAGTGTGTCTGATATTTTTGCAACAATGGTTCGCGATGTGGCACCCGTACCCGCTGGGGTGTAGGTCAGGGCGCTCTTTCCATCCAATTCCGCCTGCAGCCCTGTCACAGTGCTGATGGCCTGCGTCCCGGAGTGGTTCGAGCGCTGGATGGCGAACGCTTGAACAGCAGCGTCAGCATCGGCCTGTGCAGTGCTAACTGGCTTGGCCGCGTCTGGCGTGTTGTCCGCACTCCCAAGCCCAACATGCGCCTTGGTGACAGAGTGAGGGTTGGTTGTGTCGCTCATGTGCGTGGCTAGTGCTGATTGCGATGCCTTCGTGTTGACCAATGTGGTCAGTGCGACAACGCCTGCTTGATCCGTTGCAAAATGCTGCTCTAGCTCAAGCAGCGTGTCGTAGGCGCTGGAAGCCCCACCCTTAAGATCGTTGATTGCAATCGCAAGATCGCTAGGCGTGATAAACCCAGGGTTAGACGTAGGGCTTGAGATATCTTTCCAGACGTTTTGCGATGAACCGTTGCGAACGCAGATATACGTGATCCCGCCATCCTCCATTATGGAAGCTGGATTGACGGTGTTGGGATCGGTGCCAGCGTCAACGTAAGTCGGAACAACGCTCTTAAGCGGGAGGTCGTTCAGCGCGTCCGCAAAGTCGCCGTCTTGCTCATCCCATTTGACCGGAGAAAACGGCACGCCCTGAACAGCATCAGATACCCAAGACCGTTTTGGGGTGAATACCCCGGCATTATCACGCGGCATTGGCAGCCTCCTTGCGTAGTGCAGTTTCGTAAGCGTTCCAACGCACTTCAAGGACTGCAAGCCGTGGCTCTAACTCTGAAATTACCCTGATAATGTCTAGCACTTTTACGCTAGCATTTGTTGCAGTTTCTGAAAATTCACGAACGGAATCACCAACGTTTTCGAATTGAGATAATCGGGCCTCAATACGCTCAACCGCGTCGACTAAAGACTTTGGAATATCTGTCATTACGGTTTGTGTCGTGTGGACGGTTCCACCGGCTTTATGCCGTGCAATCCGCCAATTCATATGATCGTTCAAATGTCGCCCCATTGGGTGGACGCGAGAACTGAGTTGACGGATTCAATCGACGTGGCGTCTGTGATTGCTTTCTTGGCTGTGAGACGGCGCAACTCAATTGCGCGTGCCTTTGTCGCCCATGCAGCATACCGTGATATGACAAGCTGCGATGCGGTCCACAGTGACGGTGCTTCAATCCCTATTGAGGCAGATAGAACCGGGTAATTTGAAGCTGCATCCGTTGGGCTCATAGCATCGGCAGCCGTTTGCCCACCCGCCGCGACGTGTTCGGCTTGCTCAAGCTTCTCTCGATACGTGAGCTGCATCCCATCGCCAGGGGTAATGTATCTGAGGCGGACACGCTCAGCCGCTGTGTCGATTGTGGCGTTGGCTTTCGCTTTGACGACGGAGATCGTGTCAGCAACCGGAGGGCTGAAAACAGAGCTGTTCCACGTCCAGCCTATGGCCACATCAGACGGCACGTCTGCAACCACTTCGCATCCTGCGGGAAACAACGCCGTAGCGTCATCCGTCACACAGACGACAACACCATCACGAACCTGAGCGCACCTGCTATTTTGCGCTGATCCAACATCGTACCAGTCGCCAGATTGACCAGACAGGAACAGCGCACCGGCCTGTACCATCGCGAGACCTTTCGGCGTATTCGGAGCCTGCGACGGCGTGAAAATTCCAAGACTTTGCATGATGCCCCCTTAAACTTGGCTGACAGTGACCCATGAATCGGACACGTATTTTTGAAGCGGGCGCGCAGTTCCTGACAGCTTAACATCGCTACCACCACCGGCAGAACTATACGTGACGGTTTGCAATTGGCTGCCCGTGCCCGCGCTGACCGTAACTGTTTCGTTTCCAACAACAACGCTTGCACCCAGCCTCACGTCGCCAACTTTTGCAGCGATGCTAGCTAATGGCCCTGAGAAAGACGCTTGCGCCGCGATGTGTTCAGCCAACTTGGCGAGTGCCTGCCATCGAATTGTGCCATCTGTGCCGGATTGGATCGCTATGGTCGCAGGTGCCGTAGTGATGACCTCACCAGCAAAAACACCATAGGGCGCTTTGATGTTTCCGGTTGACCCGCGCTTGACGAGTGTGTTTGGGGTGTTGTCATCCCATAGTGCTTGAGCGGGTGGCATGTTGCCAGGGTGCCAGACAGCACCGTTTGCATCTGAACACCGCGTCCAAGACGCTTCCCAAGCGCCGCCCGTTTTTGCGCGCTGATAAACGTAGTTGTTCCCATCAAGACCTACCGCACGCGCAATCGCAGTATCAGCATCTACCGCCCAAACCTCAGCGATAAATTGCCCCGACGTTTCAGGGCCGTGAGTTGCGTTGTCTCCAAAATAGAGCCCACTTGATGATGCTGCGTCCCAGTCAGAAACGGTCAAAACTCCTACGCCACCGCCTGCAAGCACATAGCGCGCATCCAACTCGTCTCGCGATAGCCCGACTCGGTACCAATCCCCCCACACTCCATCGCTATTGTCTCTCCGATAACTTGCCGTGCTTGTTGATGTGGATGCAGCGTCCCACATGAACGCAAATTGTGAACCAATGGTAGGGCTGACTCCTTTATACTCAAGGATGAAAATGTTGGGCTGTGGCGGAGCGTTTGCCGCCGTTACGCCGTTACCGTAGTAAACGCCGTTTCCTGTTGCCGCGTTGCAATCAGTGACAAGCAAAGCCCCTAGGCCAAGCCGTCCAGGAAGCCTTGCATCGGGGACCGTTCCTGTCGTTAGGTTGGCAGCATTTGGAGCCGAGGCCGCTACAGACGCCGCCGCATTTGCCGCCGACGTTGCCGTGGATTGCGCAGCCGCTGCCGCGCTTGCCGCTGATGTGATAGCCGTGTTTTGCGCCGACTGCGAAGAGTCAAAAACGCCCGTCGTGACATAGCCGGATGGATCAAAATTCGGGTCCATTGCCAGCACGTCCCACTTGCCAAGACCGCGATAAATGTAATCGGGTCCGGTCGAGACGAGTTTAGCGATCTGGCCTATCGTTGGTGACGTTGGAAACGACATTCAGCCTCCTTCTTAACCCATCAGGGCGCGGGCAACTTGCTGGTGGGCGGGATTGGAACCGGGTTGCTGCATTTCATCTTGCTCGGGTGGCAATCCGGCTTCGATGGCTTCGCAGATTTGCTTTTGTGCTTCAGGTGGAAGCGATTGGATGGCTTGGAGCAGTTGAGCGACCATATCGCCGCCCTGTGGGTCGTTCTCGTTCATTTGGAGCCTTTCAATAGCCCATCAGGGCGCGAGCAACGGCAACGTGTGGGTCGTCGGACTGAGACGCGGCACCAACGGCGGCGGCACCAACCGGGACGGCAGAGAACATCCGGTTTCCGGTGCCCGCCTTGTTGCCGATCCCCGGCATTTTGTTGAGTGTCTTGAACTCGTGGGCAAGATCTTTGGCGGTCATCTTGTTCATGTCGTACCCAACATCCATCAGGGCTCGAATGAGCAGCGCTTTTCGTTCGTTGGCCGCTGCAACGCTCACCTTGGAGCCAGCCGCTTCAACTGCAGTTGCAAGCTCGTTGCCCGTCATGTCCGGGAGACGCCGCCCGTTTTTCATCTGCCCAAGCACATAGGATTGCATCGTTGGTGACACGACCGTTTGCAGGCTTTTTCCGTAGCCTGGACTATCGATAACCTCCTGCAACGTCTGTGGCTTAGACTTCTTGTCACCCGCGCTGGTTGGCGCTTTTGGAGGCTCTGGCGGTGGCGTTTTATTCGGTGTCTCGCCCAACGGTTCAGCGACCTTTTTGAGCTGGTCGCGGCGCATGGCTTCAACCTGATCCGGTGCCGTCGCCTTATACTCCAAGGCCCCTTGATTTAATCTCCGTACTGGGTCATCTTGAGGGCCTTGAAGAGCAGGCGCGGGATATTCCGCCCCCGGTTCGATGAAGGGTTTGGACGATGGATTTCCAGCGGGCGCGGGCAGAAGCGGTTGATCTTGACCCGGTGTCGTGCTCAGTTCCCGATTGGGACGCACTGATGAAGCTCCCGCTTGAGAAGAAGAAGCGCCTTCCCGAGTGGCAGCGAGCTGAGCTAATTCATCGGCTTCGGAAGCTGTCTGCCGAGCACCAAGAAGCCGCTGCTGCTCACCGCCGCCGTTTTGACGAAGTTGCTTCACACTATCGCTAGCCACAAGGTTTCGCGCTTCAGCCTGCGAAGCACCAGCAAACCCGTCGTTCACACCCTCCATCACCCGGCCCGGTAGACTACCGGCAATTTTCGGTGCACGTGACATTGCACCGACAATGTTAGCCCCGGTGAGTGCGCCGGGGACGCCTTCGACTGCGCTGATCCCAACCCGCTCAGAGAGCTTCATCGGGTCATACATTTCCTTCTGAGCATTTTCTCGGATCGGGTTTGCATCCGGCAAACCGCGTGCATAATCTGTAAACTCCTGCTTGCGCGGGTGCCCTTGTGGAAGCTCGCGAGCATAAGCCGCATAAGCCTCTTTCTCAGGGTTACTCGTCTCCGTGAAAAACGAGTTGTAGGCGAGTGGAATGCTGTTGGCTGCGAACGCAGCGCCCGTGCCTTCGACGCCTTGGCGGGCGTAATCCCATCCCGATTTGGGAACGCCTTTAGCGACGCGATCAAGGGCACCTGCACCCAATGCCGCGACGACGGCGGCGGCACCACCCGTTTTGTCGTAAACCTTGCCGAAATCTGTTTCGCTGAACCGGCGTGAACGAGCAAGGTTGGTGTCTCGTGCCGTCTCAGCGGTACGAACAGACCTTTCGTATTCAGCCGACGTTCTTGACTTTTCAGCCGCCGTGTCTGCGCGGGCTTGGTCAGCGTCTTTTTCTTCGCGGGCGATCCTCGCAGCGTTTCCAGCCTTTGCCGCATCGGTCGAAATACCTCGCAACCGGTCCAACTCCATCCGGTCTTTGGCTGCAAGGTTTTTGGGGTTGTCCGAATACCGCTTTTCGAGCGCGTCTAGTGTGGCGTTGTCATCCGCTGACAGCCCTGGACGGTCTTTGGCGTTTGCAGTCCCGGCAAAGCTGATCCCGGCGTCACGAGCGGCACCAATTCCAAGGCCACCGGCTAAGACGCCAGCGCCAGCCTGGAACGCTCTCGCTGTCGGGATCGACATGGCCGTCTGAACACCTGCATTCGTCACGTTGGCAAGTGACGGGTCGCTGTAGGCATCACTCACGGCCTTCCCGGCAACGAACGGCTGATTGGCAATGCCCTCACCTACTGCCGTTGCGACTTGTGCCGGGACTGGCGCTGCATCCATAAGCGCACCAACAACGGGCGCAAGGCGATCTGCCGATGACCGTGGCAACACGCCTTGCATTCCGCCGCGTGCAAGTTCTGCGTTCGACGGCTCACGCGACCGCAGTTCACCATCAGACATGCCCCGCGTTGCGTCCGACATTTCAGGATAGCCGCGGTCGATGTTGGCAAACGCTCGATTTTCAGGGCTGTGGTCGATCTGACCGCCCATCTGGTCTGTCTGCTTGACCGTGTAGTTGTTGGGCTCTGGCATCGGTTGAGCCTGAGCCTGTCCGCTCATTGCCCGACGTTGCGCCGCCCGCTTCATTGCTTCTGTGAGGATGTCCATGTGTGATCCTTTAGCGGGGAGGGGCGGAAAGCATGCCGCGACGGCGTGGGGTAGAATCCCCTGCCATCCCAGACAGCGTTCCACTTGCAATCGGGGCCATAAGATTTGGTTGGCCGGCACGGGCCGCGCGCTGTTGTGCATTACGCATTTGCGTAATCCGCTGGGCAACAGCCGCCGTGTCGTTCATTGGGGTGGTGACGATACCGGCCAGCGGACGGTTGCGTTGTTCGGTCAAAAGCTGCGTCAATCGCTCCATCATCCAGCCGCGAACGCCTTGAACGCTGGCGTTGTTGGCAGATGCTAGAATACCCGTGTCGGCGTCCATTTCGCGCTGAACTTGACCGCGAATGTGGGTGCGAGAATTGGCCAGCCCAGCCTTGCTCATCTCCGCAACCTTCTGGTCTCGAATGGCGCGGGTGAAGTCGATAGCAGCGGCGTCACCAAACAATTGCCGGATCATGTTGCGGCTGTGGTCGTTGGCGAACAACTTTGAAACGCCGTGGGTGTCCCCAAGGTTATCCAGTTTGTCGCGAAGCTGTTGCAAGAAGTGGGTCCGCACGATGTTTTGAGCCTGAGGGGCCATCGTGTTGAACTCTGCGATCTGCTCCCGGAATTGAGGACCGGCGCGCTTAGCGAACGCATCCCCCAATTCTTGGGCCTGGACCTCAAAGTTCATGTCTCGCCACGCCCGATTAGCAACGCCCCACTCTGGGCTCATCCGTTCCATCATGGCCGTCATCTGCTGATAGAATGGGCGAACAGTACCTGCCAGGTCTCTGCGACCAGCGCTGGCGTAAGCCTCCATCTGACCGCGTACAGCCGTGCGGGCGTCCTGCAACTGGCGAAGCGTTCCCATAGCAAGGCGTTGGCCGGGCTGGGGTGTCAGATAGAACTGGCCAACCGCACGCCGAATCGCTTCGGCGGCTTCCCCTGATCGTGTGGCTGCACGGGTTTCGTGGGCAGCCAGCAATCGAGGCAACGTGTTCAGCATGAGGTGGTTATTGACTGGAGCGGCATACGCAGCCCGATAAGCTGCCCCTCCAACTTGGGTTGCGTGCTCCACCATGTCGGCAGTGTCTTGAATCGTTGCGGCTCGTGGCGACCCGCCGTTCGGGGTGACACGCGGTCCAATTCGGTCAAGCGTATCTGCCATATGCGGCGCAAGCGCTTCTTGCCGCTGATTGACCGCGTTCCGAACCTGTACCGCAGATCGTGAGTTGCCGCTGTTGGCGAGATAGTCGATCAGCCCTTGCGTTTGGCTATCCTGCGTGCGACCCAACTCGTCCAGATCGACGTTGCCGGGTTGCCGCTGGCGCTGTGCGACGTTTGAGGCCGAAACGCTGGGGTACTCTCCCAGCATCAATGGGCTGTTTTCGTGCACTCTGGTCAGATTGCGAACGTGGGTTTGCGCGGTCTGAGCGTTAACACCCACCTCCCGCTGGATGCGGGCAATGGTTGCCGCTTGGGCCGCGACGCGATCCCCACCGGCCCGCTCCATTTCTTCGCCCAAGATGTCAAGCGTGCGGCGCTGAATACCTTGGTTGCTGCGGGTCGCACCAACGGCAACCTCGTTCGCGAAATCATCCACCGTTCCCGGCAGCTTTTCTGCCATCTGGACAGCCGCGCCGTTCTGGCCTTGACGGGCCATCGCACCGCGTACAGCATTGACGCCTTCCGCAATAGGGGCGAGTGCGCCACCGATTGCCATGCCGATGCCAGCACCTTGCGCCGCACCTTCCGCACGGTTGAGCGCTCCACCTTCACCATCGCCAGCGCCCGCATTCGCGCCATACACGCCGCCAACACCCGCGCTTTGCGCCACACGGCCCGGAACAGTCGCAGCCGGTGTAATGCTCCCCAACGGTCCCCCCGCCGCGATACGGGCCGCGTTGAGCATTACGCCAGGGCCTTGCGTAATCATCGAGCCAACACCGCCCGCGATCCCGCCCGCGATTTTGCCAGCCATCGAAAGAACCGGCGCGTCCTTATCAAGCGCGCGATCCTTTGCCCGCTGATAGGCGAGCGTTTCGTCGTAGTCGCCACCTGCTATGCCGCCCGTCGCGACCTGAAGCGCTTTGTTGCCAATAGCCGTTGCCTCGTCCAGCCACGGGCCTGCGAACGTGCCACGCGCCATTGTGCGAGCCGTGTTATCAATGGCTGATCCAATGCCTGCGTTTTCGTTTTCCTTCGCAACGAAGTGGTCAGCCCACCGGGTCAGCGCTTTTTCACGAAACTCAGGCGTGAGCTTGCCCACGTCGGCCCGCACGGCTTCGGCTGGCCGCGCATAGTCGATCATCTCATCTGGCGTCTTCTGCCGTGGCGATGCAAATGCGCTATACGGGTCTGGCCCGTCTGGCTGTTTCATCACGGCTGGCGATGCAAATTGGCTGTATGGGTCCATCAGTGCTTCACCATTTCACGACCATCTGGGGTGATGAATTTTGTTCCGCTTGGCAGTGAAGCGGCCTCTTCAGGAGAACTGACGCGAACCGGCCCTGATGGGCTGCCTTGGTCTTTGTATTCAGACGGGCCTTGCCCAACTTTGTAATAAGTCCCGCCGCGAAGCTGGTTCGCCTTCTCTTGCTCGAACACAAGCCGCTTCTGTGCAGCCTCTCTTGCCCGCTGCAATATTTTTCCACGGTTCTCAGGTGTCATGTTCACCGACCCTTGAAGATCCATCAGAATTTGACGCTCACCTTCAGTTGGAGACGCGCCGAACGTCGTCTTGAGCTGCGAAAGAGCTTGCCCAACGGTAAGATTTTTGAAATCGACGGTAGCTTGCCCGTTCTGCGGGCTGCCAATAATGGCATCTGGCACCATCCAGTCAGGTAGGTTGTTCGCAAGCATTGCCCGCGTCTCTGGAAACCAACCGGAGTTAGCTTGTGGGTTAAGCTTTTCGGCTTCACCAACCGTCTGAATTGTTGCCCTGTTCGCGGCAACCATCTCATCCGCCTCTTGGATCGACTTGCGATCTTGAGGCGTGAGTTTGGTGGCGTCTTCACCGGGAAGTTTGCCCGTCAAAACGTAAGCCTGATATTGTCCAGTTCCAGGCTTCAGACCAAATCTTTCAGCATCCCGAGACCGCTGCTCTGTCTCGTTGCCAGCCGCGCCAAGGGCCTTCTTGGCCTGTGCTTCGTACAGCGTGGCGTGCGCCTCGTTCATCCTGCGCGACGTTTCGTTTGCTGGGTTCTGAAGCTCAATCTTCGCCATTTCCAGAGCGTTGACCTTGGTCGATAGTCCGTTCAGCAGCGCTAGCCCCTGATCCCGCGTGCCAGGGTTGCGGATAAGACCTTGTGCCGCCTGCATCTGGCCGTTGAGGGTTGCAATCTGCTTGTCGTACATCGCCAAGCGCGGGTCAGCGTTGGGCTGGGCTTGCGCTTGCGGCTGTGCGGGCTGAGTTTCAGGCTGTGGAGCCGCGTTCGCGGTTGCGCCGGTCATAGACCGCATCTGCTCATCTGACGGCTGTGCAGGCTGCTCTGGTGCCATTCCTTGCGCCGGGGCTTGCAACGGTTTTGGCATCGACGGTGGAGCCGATAACATTCCGCCCTTGGCAATAGCAGGCGCGCCAGCATCCCCGTCGCGGGTTGGATCGCTTGCGCCGGGAATACCTTGGGCAACGTTACCACCCGCAGCATTTGCTAAGTCGCCGCCAGCAATGGCAGGACCGGCTTTCATCTCAGGTGCTGGCGTATATCCGTTATTTGGGCCGGTTGGTGGCGTAGGAGGCGACGAGAGCAGCCCTTTGGGTGGCGATGGCGTGCCCGGTGCTGGCGACCCGCCCTGACTGTTCCCACCCGTCAAGGCTTGGGTGTAGTTGCCCCATGCGGCTGCGTCCGCCGTCTTTTGACCTTGCAGGGCTTTTAGGTATTCGCCACGCCAAGCGGCTTCATTGATTTTTTCACCGATGTACGTCAGCCCCTCACCGACGTTGCGGGGCGCACCCGATCCCTTCGGCTTGGCTTGGCTTAGTGCAAACTGCGTATATTCCGGTCCAGCCGTTGTTGGGTCAGCCGCTTGAACTTGATCAACGGGGCTTTGCTGCGATAGGATTTTAGGCAGCTTCGCGATTGCTGGAAGCTGAAAGAATGGCGTCTGCTGTTGCTGTGCCATCAGGTTAGCCCCCAAATCCGGTGAATGATCCGTTTTTCCACGTCACGCCCATCTGTCCGTTGTTCCATCCCCACTGGGGGCCTTTAGGTGGAGCCGAAAGCATTCCACCGGGCGGCTTAGGCTTGGCGACGTTCGCGGGTTGTGGTGCGGGCGTTGGCCCTGTTGCTTGCGGCTGTGCCGGTGGCGTCGATGGTACGGGCGCACCAGATGGCGGTGGAGGCGGTTGCACGGGTTGAACGTCGCCAGCACCCAACGCCATGCGGCCCGAAGTTGGGCCTTGGGCAATCATGGACTTCGGCGGTTCCGTTGGGCCGGGTGGCGGCTGCGGTGGCGCTTCGGTTGGTGGCGTGGCTTGTGCGATGATTGCGGGCTGCGACTTGGCTTGGACGGGCGTTGCACTCGCAGGAGGGCCCGACGATGGACCAGACGCCATCATGCTTCCAGCCGGTGGAGCCGGAAGTGTGCCGGTTGACGTGCCGTCGTCGTAGCGTGAGCCCTTGAGCGGATTGCTGTCTGCCATTGGGCGCGGGTTGGTGCCGTACCCATTTGAGACAAGGAACGTGTTTGCGAACTCTGGACCCGTTTTTTCTGCGCTGCCGGGAAAGCGTTTGTCTGCTGTTGGCCTCCATTGCGCATCGCCAGATCGAGCCACAACACGCGGGTTGTTGTCGTGGACGTACAGCATATCCTTGTTGCCACGGTCAAACGCACCTTGAAGCGTGTCCCGTTGCTGTTCTGGCGTGAGCCCGCCCATGTGCAGGACTTCACGGCCCGCAGTCGGGTGCATCATCGTTCCCGTGCGCTCGTTGAAGCTCGATACGGCCTTGTCGGGCGACGTCTGGCCATACACCGGCATATTTGATGCAAACGACGCTGCAGGCTTCACAACCGGCATTGGTGCCGTGGGCTGGCCGGGAACCGCCGTCATCGGCATCGGCGCTTCTGAGATGATGTTGTTGTACATCGCGACGTTCGCGAACCCGCTTCCCGGTGTAGCAGGTGGAGGGGATTTGATCATACTTGCGTTCCCAGCATATTGCGTCAGCCCCCGTTGGGAGACTGGCACCGGCTGTTGCGGCTGTGTCGATGCTGTTGAAACGATGCCCTCGTTGTTCTTTGGAGCGCTAGCGAACATGCCGCCTTGCGGCGCGGGCGCTGGAATGTCGCTAGCGCTGCTTGGCAGCTTCGTGCGCCACGAAGCCTCATCCAGTCCACGACCGTCTCTTGACGCTTGGCGGCTCGTGCCACGTGTCTGATTGTAGGCTTCACCGTGGCTCAACTGCTGAATGCCAGGGAACCGCTTCTGAATATCAGCCGCTTCGGCCCGTAGCGTTGCGAGCGCGGCTTCTGTCGGCATCGAACCGACCTGACCAGCATAAGAAAGACCCACACTTTCAGGGTTAAACTTGTGAGCGTGCGGGGCTTTTTGACCATATGGATTTTCAGGGTAGCGATACCGCTTCGACCCGTCTGGAAATACAAGCGTATGATACGGGTTAAACATCCCGTCCGAATTTTTCGGGGTGCCGCCGTAGTCGTGCAAGACCATGTATTTCGGCTTGAACTCGGCCATGAATTGGCGGCATCCTTAGCAAAACGAAGGGGGACTCATGATTGGGCTACTGACAGCGACACTGATCTACGCGGCAGCGCCAACGCCTGACCCTGTCTACGTGGAGTGCTCAAACGACACGAAAGCGTGTTACAGCTACGTGCTTGGTGTCATTGAAACGACGCTGTACCTGGGCCGCGCTTGCCCTACTGGGCCTATTGCCGTCGCTGAAGTGACGGAACACGTACTTGCGCTGATGAACGCACGCGGCGACGCAGAGTCAAAAGCGCTCTCATTTTCGGGTCTGACTATCGCCGCCCTAGAGAGCAATTACCCATGCAAATAACAATACCTTAGACCGAATCGCGCACGCAATCGTTTTCGCGTCAATGCGGGCCGTTTACCGCAGCATAATCAACCGCAAGGAAACCGTTCGGCATAAGCGCAACAGCCTCAGGCATGACCCGTGCCAACTCTTGCGCCATCACCCCAACCCGGCGAACAGACGGCGCATCCCAGACATACCGCCAAGCGTACCAACCGAACCCGCGCGCATCGTCCAAGAGGTGCACAATGTCGGCCTTTAAGCGCCGGTCGCTCATCATGGGCAGCGAAATCAGGTTCCCCGCCAAGCCCATCAACCCGCCCATCATCGACTGTTGCTGCTGAACTTTGACCTGCCACTTCTGCATGTCCATTTCAGCGGAGCGGTAAACGCTTTCGGCAACCGGCGTCTGAGCGATGGTGCCAGCCTTGAACGGCTGGAACTGAGGCACTTGGATTTGACCGCCATGCACCAAGGCACCGATCTCGTTCATGGGCTGCGTGCGCTCAACGATCAGTTCCTGCAACTGCTGTTGACGCAACGTGTTGACGTAGTTCGCGGCCTCAACCAGCACCGAAAGTTGCTGAACCTGTGCCATGTTGCGGAACTGAAAGATGAGCACTTGGCGCTGGAACTTCTTGTCTGAAACCCCGTTCGCAAACTCGCCTTTCATGCCCTCAAGCTGTACAATCCGGGTTTGCTCTTGTTGGGCAACCAAGAACGCCTGCAACCGCGCATCGTTGTTCTTGCGGTCAATAGCCAGCATCGCCCGATCATAGGCGACCATGCCGGGGAACAGACCTTGGTTCGCAAGAGACGCAACCGCTGCATCGTGGTCAATCGTGTACTGGTATTCCAACCGCTCTAGGATAGCATCGCGTGTTGCCGTCACATGAGCCGTCAGGTCAGCCGCACCAATCGTCTCGACCGGGAACGTCCCGGCATCCGGCCCGGTCAAGTTCAGCGTTGGCGCAACAGGCGAAGCCCTGCGAGCCGGGAGCGACGCCAAAGACAACCGCTGCGTCACGAGATCGTTCAGCGTCCGAATTTGCTGTAGCGCGTACTCGTTCGACTCCAACGAGATATCCAACTGCTTATCGAAGCTGTCTTGAGCCTTCGGGACAAGAGAAGTCGTCTTTTTCCAGCGCTTAATCATGCGCGTTCCGGTGACTAGGCCGTCAGCATCGTACGTGTTTGTCGCGTACTCATCCGGGAGCTGCTCGAAGGTGACGCCGCCGTCTGGGCGTACCTCGTCAGCATTCATCAGTACAGTGTTCGCGAACGCGACCTCAACATTTGCCATTTGTTGTGCTGCAGCAGTCTTATACGGATCGGGTGTTGGGGGAGGTGACGGGGCTTTGATTTTAACCTCCTGAAGCTATTGTTTGCTGGGCTTTGCGCGGCAAGTCGCGTGGATACGCTGCACGTTGACAACTCAAAATCCTTAAGTTAGTTGGGATGTGCGAGGCTACCAATCCAACAAAAGGGTTCAACAATGGCAAAGCACTCACTCGAAATCCGCCGCCGCTTCTGGTCTAAGGTCAAGAAGAGCGGAGAGCGCAACGGCTGCTGGGAATGGCAAGCGGCCAAGGGAACAAACGGCTACGGCGCTTTTTCTCTGAACGGAAAGCCTATGATTGCAAGCCGGGTTGCCTATGAGATCGCTCATGGCATCGGATCAATTGGAATGCTCAACGTCTGCCACAAATGCGACCGCCCCGGCTGCGTGAGGCCAAGGCATCTGTTTTTGGGAACTCACAAGGACAACCTTGCGGACGCGGCGAACAAGGACCGGATGCCATACGGGGATAACGGACCAGCGGCACGTCACACATCAGAGACAATTGAGGCTA
>Ga0247844_1006754_pt1 | contig 13569 bp, 11 predicted proteins | sample LaCtaG_FD_192421 | JGI IMG/M metagenome (GOLD analysis project Ga0247844, IMG submission 192421) | Freshwater microbial communities from meromictic Lake La Cruz, Castile-La Mancha, Spain - LaCruzMarch201714.5m_1 | ecosystem: Environmental > Aquatic > Freshwater > Lake | place: Spain: Castile-La... | reverse complement strand
AACCCGATCCGGCCAGCCTCGCCCTCCTCGAACGGGAAATCGAATTGTTCGATTCAAACCTCGGTGACATTGGCACAGAAATCGAAATGGTGGATGGCCTCCACAAAGTGGAATTCCAGACCGTCAAGACACTGGAAACCCTGTATGTCCGCCTCGACAGCGTCCGCGTCCCCGAAAGATTCGAACGCCCCGAAAACCTCGAGGCCACAAAGCTCCAGATTTTTCAAGGGTTGCGCGAAATCTCCCCGGCTCTCGGGAAAGCCACCACGCTCGTCCTCACAGAGAAACTCGCCCTCGACGAAGAATGGCTGCCCTCCTTCCTCGAAAACGGACACGATGCCATCTACCAAGCCAAGGCATTCCGCAATCTCATCGTCCTCACCGAACCGGAGAACTCCCTATTCGGCGGACCTGTTGACCCAGACCGCTACCTCCAAGAGGGGGAAACCCTCCGCGACGCGCTCGCGCTCGTCAACCGCGCAGAAGGCAGCATCTACAGCGACCCCGTCCTCAGCTCGTTGAACCAGTCCGACCGGGAAGACATCCTGTTCGCCGCCCAACGCGTCTGCTCCGAAACCATCCCTGACGAAGAGTTGGAAAAACGCAAGCTGCTCAAAGACCTCTCCAAGATGAAAGAAAAAGCGGAGGCAATGGCCAAAGCCATCACCCGCGAAGTCGAAGGATCGGAAAGCAGCTTGGAAACCCTGCCTGCTGCCCTTCGGGAAAAAGAGCAACAGGAAAAGGTTGCCACCTCCCTCACCCGGAGCATCCAGATCCTCTCCACACCCGAAGCCTCCGCCGCTATGGACGCGCTGCTTCTTGAAGAACAGGCACTGCTCAAAACCCTGGAAGAAAACCCTGCCCCGGACGAAAACGACCGGAAGGCCGCCGCACACTGCCAGGAAAAAATTGCCACCCTGCAAGCTCTCAAGGACTTCAGCACCTCCCCAGAACTTCTCGAGGACAAAAACTACGACATCCTCATGACCACGCTCGCGCAGACCACGGTTCCCAGAACCCTCCGCGAACACGCCCTGATCAGCCTCTGCGACAACAAAAGCGCGGACGGGACAAAAATCAAGACCAAGGAAATCCTCGACCGCATGCAACTGCTCTCGGGTATCCCCCACCTCACCAACCGCATCCGCGGAGACCTCGGCACGCTCCGGCGGTGGAAAGACAAAGAAACAGCACCACGCACACTGAAGAAAAAGGATCTCGCCTTTTCCATCTGCCGCACCCCGGAAAATCTCAAACAGACAATCCGCAAAGACCTCAAACACGCGCTGAAAAGCTGCCTCGTGGCAAATCCCTGGAAAAATCCCGCCAACACCACAGCCAAAGAACTCGGGGACTGCAACTCCGCTTATCTCCTTGCCAAAAAAGAATATGCAGGGCACCAGGCGACGTTCCTGCGGCTCCGCGCCCTCCACGCCCGCACCGCCGACCTTCAAAAAGCCTCAGGCAACAGCGTGTGGGTCCGCGCCCAAAAGATCGCGGAGGACTTGCGCTCCAATGACACCGGAAGCCTCAAAGCCCTTGAAGACCTCGCGCTGGAGGCCATCCTCTCCTCGCCAAACCCCAAAGCCGGGATCGACTACATGACCGCTTGGTATACCAGCATCGGCAACGAATACACCCTCCAGAAGGAAAGCATCTCCACAAACGAGGACCGCCCACACTTCGACCCCATCCCGCTCGTGGCCGCCCGCATCCAAACCAAAATCGAGAACCTCCTCGAAATCGGAAGCTACCTCAAAGCGGTCTCCCAAACTCCAGAAGCCCTCGCGGAAACCTACATCCAGCAGCGCAACCATGAAAAACATGGGAAAAAGGAAGAGGCATGGGAAACCCGGATCACCCGCATGATGGCCAAGAACTCCAAGGGGATTGAAGACAGCAAGGCCGAACTGGAAGACTGGAAGTCCAAGTTCAACGCCATCTTCGACGAAGACCCCGACGAAGGTTACACCCAAGAGGAAACCGAACGCCGGGAATCCATGAAAAGCGTCTGCCAGCGAAAAATCGCCCAGAAGGAACGCGAATTGGAAAGCCTTTACCTCAAACAAGAAAGGCTAGCCGAACTCCAGACAACCAGCGCGGCCATCAACCGGGTCACAAAACCCGAGGAAGTCGCCGACGCGCTCCGCAGCCAAAACCGCAGGGAACTCAACAGCATGGACGACGCCCTTGAACAGGCATTCGCTCTCGCCAGCAGCCCCACCAAACTCAACCTCCCCCAAAACATTAAGAAGGAAACCACCACCTTCCAAATGCTTGAAGGGGCCGCAGTCCAAACGGCCATCAATCAAATCCGCAACACCCTCAAGGAAGCGGCCACAATCCTGAAAATCCAAAACCCCGAGGTTGCAGAAATCGAACTCGACACAGAAAACCCACAAGATATTGCCCGGAAACTCAAACAGGCTGCATTCAAAACCCTCAAAGAAGTTGAAATGCACCTCTGGGAGAGCGGCAAATCCATGGACCTCTCCTTCGATGAACAAGAGAGCTTCCTGCGGGAAAACCCGGAACTCATCGAATCCAGAAAAGAGTGGATCGCCACCCTTCTCAAAACCGAGGCAGGAATTGCCCCCGCAGCAGAACTCGCCGACACCCTCCCCCAAAAGAAAAAGGGGAAGGCCAAAGAGCAGATGGCAACAGCCATCGTCTAAACAACCCAGTCCCAACAGAAAAACCCGCCTGCAAAGGCGGGTTTTTCTTTTTGCTATCTTCTGGCTCCATTGCATCTTGATTTTTCCCTCCACAAAAGGGAGAATGACCAACATGGTTCTGTTCCGAAATGAAGAAGCCCTAGAAAAAAACGAACTCCTTGCCGTCCAAGGGGACATCCTCGCGGCCAATCTCATCCAAAAAGGGGAACGGAAAAACGAAGAGCCACTGCACCGGAACAAAAAACTACGCCGTTGGCCCACCGAAGCCGTCAGGAAGGAGATCTACATTGAAACTTTCTGCCGGGAATCCGGGCTCCCCGGCAACCGAGACGCCATAGAAAAATGGAAGTCCGAAAAGGCAGAGGCCCTGTGGCAACAACTGACGGGCACTCTTGGGCCGGAAGAACAAGCCCGCATCCTCAAAGAATACGGGATGAGCTATATCTCCGAGCTAGTCACCAACACCATCCATCTGGAAAACATGTACACTACGATAAAACCCATCGGGCAAAGACAATGGGAAATCGCTTCCAAAGGCCTCAAGGCACTCGCCGATGAGGACGCACTCATCTACCATACCGAACAGCCCGAACTGCTCATGGAAAACGGGAGAAAAAAGAAGCTTCCCGACTGGACAAAAGGCTACATCCTTTATCTCTCCCTAATCGGGAGCCGCACGGGAAAAGAGATGCTCAACCCCAACAGCCGCGCCATACCTGATATGCCCGCACTGAAAACTGCGGCTACCTGGTGCCTCGGAAACCACCTCAAACTCCACGGAGGCCAAAAAAACTTGGAAGAAACCTCAGAGATATTCGAGAAATGGCACGAAAAAAGACAAAGACTCCAACTCCAAATCGTCGAGGTGGAGATCGAAAATATCCCGGAAGAGGTCAAAGTCCCAGACCCCCACGACCTGGAAGGAAACCTCCTCCCTTGGGGACTCGCCTGGAAAATCCTCCCCGTGCTCGAACAGGAAATCCGCGAACTCGGGGAACAGGTGCTCCAGAACGAGGGCTATTTCCACACCATCGGAAACCTCTTCAAAAAGAAACTCTTCGATCGCTGGGCGTGCAACCTCGCCCGCCGGGCCTATCTCAGAAAATTTGAGGAGACACAAACCGTCTCAGAACGCTGGAAAACCGCCACGCTCGTGCTCAACACCATCGACGATTACATCCCCACAAGGATCACGGCAAACTTCCCAGAGATCCGGTTGATCGCCAAAACAGAAGCGACCTGGCTCATGCTCACCGACAACCTTCCGGAACCGGAATTCCTCTGATTACCAGAGCCTACCCACAACGACATCAGCCTTCGGCGAAGTCGAGGCCACCTCCACCAAAGCCCCGGCCTCGGCATCCGAATAATAACGGGCACCTGAGTCCACCGGAGCCACAGGCTCAGCCGGCAAAACACGGATGTTATCATCGCTCAAAACTGGGGCACTCGGCACTCCCGTCGGAAAAGACGGAGGCTGCGGCACAAACGGAGAATCCACCCGAAGGGTAGGAACCACCAAAACCGGCTCACCTGGAGGCTCCGGAGCAACCTCAACCACCGGCTCCTGAGAAATCACCACACCCCCCACCGTAGCCTCCGTCACACACACTGTAGAAGGATGCTCCTCCACGACCGCCGGAGCCGCCATAACAGGAGCCGCAGGCTCCTGAGGATCCTCCACAACCAACTTTGCTCCCAACCGGATCGTGGGCGGCTGGGCCGCACAAACACCCATCCCCAGCAAAAAAATAACAAAGGTTCGAGTCATAATTGCATCTTATCCCACCTTCCCCACCAAGAAACAAGTGGAAAAATTCCTCTTGTTCCCACCCCGCCAAAACCAGAAAAAGACACGTATGGATACGAAAAGCAAAGCCGCCATCAAATTCTGGGGGAAGGTAGGGCTCGTCGCAATTTCCGGACCGATATTCCAAACCATTCAAATGCAGGACGGCGTCACCTCGCTCCTCGACTCCCACCTAGGAAACCTGGGAAAACTGGCGCTCCTCCTCACCGGAGCTTTCAAAATTGCCAAATTCAACTCCACCGGATGGCTCTGGCTCGGAACCTACTGTTACTACAGCGCATTCAAACACCCCGGCACTGTGGCATGGATCTACCTCGGATTCGCCATAGCCACCATACTCACCCACAAACGCTGGCAAAAAAAACCGTAATGTTCTGGACAGAAAGCCCGCCCACCAAACCGGCCCCCACACCGGACATTCCGGCCGCGCTGGAAGCCGGCACAATAGCCGGACCCCGCCGCTCCGGAAAAACCACGCTGCTCCAAGAGGCCAGCATCCAAAAACAACCCGTCGAAAAATGCCTGGTAATCATCCCCTGGCCAACCGAACGGGCAAACTGGGAGGCATTTCTCAAACAAGCCGAGGCAAAAAACGTCACCATCCACACACCGGATAGCTTGGCCCGCCATCTCCTCACCCAATGGGCAAAAACAAAAAAGAAGGAGATCCGGTGGATACTTGACGCGAACACAGAAAGCACCACAGAAGAAGAATTCGCAAAAAAACTTCTCGACCAAGGGGAACTCACGCCCGGCGCAGCCCACTGGCTCCTCCAACAAGAAATGGGGAGCTTCATCAAAAAAAACCTCCTCCCAGGAAAAGTCAGAAAGCTCCTGTTGGACGAACCCGATGAATGGGAGCCAGAGGCAGCGTCCTGGTGCCGGAAAATCCCTGCAGACGAACTCGTGGAAACCACAAGAACCTCCCCAGGAACAATCCAACTCTCCGGATGGATAAACCACGAGAAAAAAAGGAACAAATTCCGGTGGATAGAAACAGAAACAACCCAAGAAGGCGCAGGCGAGTGGACCTGCCGCCAACTCCGGGAGACCCCGGAAAAACAACCAACGGCTGTCATCATACAGGGGGACAAAACCACCTGGGAAAAATATCTCAAAACCCGCTGCAAACCCGCTTTTGAAATACTCCACGCCTCCGAAACAGAAGGCCGAAGATTTCATAAAATCATCATCCCAGCTCTCACCCGAAACTGGGGCTCCCCAAAAAACGCGAGGGATTGGCTGGATCTTGTCGCAGCAAAAACACAGAATTGCCTCGCCAGAATCCAGCAGGGAGAAACCCCTCATTGGATCCCGAAACCCGATCCGTCCAAAAAATATCTTGGATGGGACGCATAATTACTGGAAATCCCCAAGAAGACAGGCCAAATACAAATTCCAATGCAATGGCTCATACTGACAGAAAACCAAGAGAAAGCCGCCGCATGCCGCCGCGCCATCCCAGAGGCCACTTGCATCTCCACCAAAGGGTTTCCCTGGGATGCAGAGGTCCCCTTCGACCCGGATGATCCTCTTATCCAATACAAACGGGGAACCAAAATCCCCAACGACCCTCTACTCCTAAAAATCCAGAACACGGCCGCCGAATGCGACCGAATCCTGCTGGCTTTCGACCCCACCACCGAAGGCGAAGCCTCCGCCGCCGAATTTGAACAGATCCTCGGGCGGAAAAAATGCGCCAGATGGGGGGCGCTATCCCTGCTTCCCTCAGACATCCAACAAACAATCGCTAAATTCGAATCGCTCCCCTCGGGCGAACTCCCTAATGCCAACCAAGGACTGGCATCCAGTTACTGGTGCAAAACCGTCATGGATATCATCTGGACCCATTGCATCGAACACTGGCTGGAAACCCACACCGCACGCACAGAACGTATCACCAGACTCATGGGAGGAATGCTCAGAACCGTAGCGGACGAACAACGGAAAAAAGAAAGATTCCACCCCCATAAATACTGGGAGGTCATCACCACCTTAAAAAAACAGTCCACGGGGAAAAAATTCAGCGCCAACATCATTGTGCCCACCTTCGCCCAGCTCGGGGCCGGCGCCCCCACAAAAACCCGGGAAATATGGAACCGCAGGATGGAGGAAGCCAGAACAACCACCATTCAAGGAACCGGGATCCCCCAACCAGAACCCGGCAAACCCTGGCGCTACAAAAGCTGGGAAGAGGTCGCCCTCCAAAAAACCCACCTCCAAAAGTTCCCGTTCTTCCTCGTGGAATCCAACGTCGAGCACGAAACCGAGACGGAAGTCAAACCGCCGCTCACCACCTCCGCTGTGCTACGCATCGGAACCAAAACAGGGAAAGGCAACCACCAAGCCATCCTGCGTTCCCTCGCAGAACTCTACCACGAGGGCCACATCACCCACCCCAAAACCACCAACCCCAACCTTTGGAAAAAAACGGTGGATGGGCTCCTCCGATTCGGAACGACAAAGAACCTGCCCATGTGCCAAGAAAGCCGGGAATTCACCGAAGAAGACGACAAACCACGGGCCAAATCAACAGAAGCTCTCCGGCCCACAATCTGGTCACGGCACCCCGATGAGATGGAAGCCATCCTTCTTCCCAACAAAAACCGCGAACTCAAATGCTGGCTCTACCGGATCATCCACCAACGTGCGATCGGCAGCCAACTCGCCGCCAAATCTCTCATCAAGAAAAAACATTACCTCATGGGACCGCTCTACCTCACAAAAAAAGGGGCGGAAGAACGGGAAGGAAAATCTTTCAAAATCGCACGGGAGCACTCGCTTCAAGCTCACATGAACGTCATTCTTTGCACAGAAGAAGAAAACCCGAAGGATGCAGACAGTCCCCAAGAAGGGGAAGTCATGGAATGCACCCATACACAAATCATTGAAAAAACAACCGACGCCCCAAACCAACTCACCGAAGAAGAACTCTTCGACCTTATGACAACGGAGGGACTTGGAAAACGCGAAACACTTATCGACCGCCTCGAGCTCCTCAAAAAACAAGGATGTGTCGTCACAGAAAACAACGAGGTGAAACTCACCCCCAAAGGGCGCTCCCTCATCAATCTGCTCAACAATAACTTCGGGCAGTTCCTTGACCAGAATTACCACCGGACCATCGCGGAGAACCTACGGATGATCGAAGAGGGAAAACTCGAAGAAGAAGATTTTCTCCAAGATTGGTGGGCCTGCTTCCGAACCTTCCTCGAAGAAGAAGAAACTCCCAACGCAGAAAACAAAACAAAAAATCTGTGGGGCGAAGAAAAATCCGCTTGATTTCTCAAATCAAAGCCTGCAAAAATAAGATACTATGAAAATAGAACCTCTACTCAAACGCGTTTTCACAATTCTTGGCTACGTCATCTTCACCTGCCAACCCCTCCTCGCCGCAGATCTCTCCTGGAGCGAAGCCACAAGCGGAAACGACAAAATAAGCGCCTGGCTCCGCACGATCATCCTCGCCGTCATGGCCTGCTTCGTCATGGTTTCGATCATCCTCGGCTCCCTCGCCTTCAAGCAACTCGCCGCCGACGGAAACTGGAAAGACTTCTGGAGCAAGATCGCCGGTGCCATCGGCATGTTCGTAACGCCTATCGCCATCTATTGGATCGTCAGCAAATCCACGAACGCCCCAGGCTAACCCACACCGACAAAACGGTAAACCTTCTAAAAATCAACCTCGAAACACGTGCTTGTCCGTATCGAAACTCAATCGCGCAAAAAGGCGAAGCTCAATCGATACATGGACATCATGGATTTCCAGATCCTGCTCCTGAGCGGGCTGGTCCTCCCATTCTCCCTCTGGCTCCTCTTTGGACTCACCGCCTTCGAAACCATCTGGCTCTGCATTGGCTACATCCTTTGGATGAGCTTTTTCAAAATCAATAAACCCAGCGGATATTGGAGCCACTGGCTCTCTTACCAGATGCGAGGAAAACTCTGGACCGGATACAACGGCCAGCTTCCGCATCCGGCCTACCCAAAGATCCGAATAAAAAAACTGCCGGAATAACCGGCAGTTTTGCTTTACAGCCCCGCAGTCATCAACCTCCCAAAAAAAGGTTGATTATCTCCCCACTTAAAAAGAAAACAACCGCATGGTAACCTACGAAGAAAATCTGGAAATCAAACGCCGGGATCCCAAACCAAACCGCGCAGGATACGAAACCTGGAACATCCTTCCTGACATCCCCATCCAATGGCTGGAGGAAATCGATCACAACGGAAACTTCGTAGAAAAATTCGGACCCGGAAACAACTTCGGAGTCGGGTTCTACAAAGACGGATCACTCTCCTGCGGCTTCGAAATCGAAGCCAGCGACCCCCAATTTCTCGGGGAGCGGGAAGCAGACGCCCTCCACAACAACCTGGAGGCCGCACTCACAGGACTCTCCAAAGAAGACAACCTCCAATTCCTCTGGTGTGCGCTCGACGAAGACGAGAACGCGCTGGCCATCTTCGAAAAAGAAAGGGATGGGATCAAAACAAATCCCACCCAACACTACATCCGGTCCGAACTGCTCAAACGTGAATCTAGCCGACTCCACAAAGGCGAGCTCAAAAGCTACCGCTGCGCTTGCTTCGTCAACATCCCCTATGTGGCCAAAGATGAAGCCACACCTGAAAAGCGCAGCTTTCTAAACCTTGTTCTCAGCAACATCAAAACCCTTCCCAACCTCTTCTCCCGGCTCGGAAGCGTCCTCCCCAACCAAGGCATAGAACCCGAAGAAGAACAACTCCGCAGCCGAATTGGGCTCTGCTTGAACAAAGTCAAGCAGACCATGAGCAGCTTCGCCAACTGCCCCGGGATCGCAGTCAAACCCCTCAATGCCACCGAATACTACCGCATCCTGCGTAGAACATGGAGCCCATCGCAATGGAAATGCGACAAGCTCACCCGCGGAAAAACTCTGGAGGGCATCTACGGGAAACCCCGTTTCTCCCTCCCAAGCTATTTCGTCCTAGAAGACATTGACGACCGCTGGGGCTGGACCTGGAAAACAGGGAACCACTGGCACCGGATACTCTCCCTGCGCATCCCTCCGGAATTCTGCGACATAGGCTTCATGGTCGGCTGCATCGTCGCCCACGAAAACACGGAAATCTACAACTCGCAATACAGCCTTACCATCCAACCCACATCGGCCACCAAAGCGGCCGGCGCACTCCAAGCCAACCTCAAACTCTACAAGAAGCAATACGAGGGAAACCCCAAGGAGCACATCAACATCCTCCCCATCATCGAGGACATGGAACAGCAGCTTTTCAAGCTCATGCGTTCCGAGGGCAGCCACGTATTCCAAACCACAGTCATGATCCATATCTGGGACGAAGATCCAGCAAAACTGGACCGTTGGGAATCCGGCCTCCTGCGGACCTATTCCATCCCGCCGCTCAAAGCCCGCGTCTCCCCCGAAGAATTCTCTGCCCTCCCCTACTTCATGGGGTATTTCACACCTGGGTTCACACGCAACAAAGACCAACACCGCGGATTCACCTACCTCACCAAAGAGGTCGCCACCCATATACCCCTGCTTGGGGAATCGGATGGATACATCCAAACAGAACAAAAAGGCCGCCGCGCCCCCATGATGCTGGAGACACACAGGGGAACACTCCTGCTCCAAGACGACTTCGCCCGAGGCCGCGTCAACGCCTGGGGCGGTGTCTCCGTCGGAACCACCGGCTCCGGAAAATCGATGTATTACAACCTCAAAATTGCGAGGACACTCTCCCCCAAAGACATCATCATCGTCTTGGACGGAGCACTCGCCGACGGCTCCTACCGTTTCATGTCCCAAATCCACGGCGGATCCTACATTGAAACTGGACTCCAACTCGGCGAGGATACGTTCTCACAAAACCCCCTGCTCACAGAAGAACTCCCAGACGGCAGCTTCCGGAAGCCCACACCCGAAGAACTCAACCGGTTCACCAACAACATCGAGCCGATGGTCCGCCAACGCGCCACCATGGAGCTCTCCGAACCGGAACGCGCCTGCATCACAGCGGCCATCTCCCTCGCCTTCGAGAACTACCGCAACGACAAGGGCCGTGTCTACCTCCATGACGTCGCCAAAGCCCTCCGGGAAAGAAACAAGGAAGACAAATCCTCCATCAACCTGAAAAGCATTGAGATGGGACAACATCTGGAAGACCAATGGTGCTTTCCCAATGGCCCCTACAAATTCTTTGTCGACCGCGATTCGAGCCGCAAAACTGGAAACCTGACCATCTACGACCTCAAGGGGCTCTCGGAGAACCCGACGCTCAAAGGCGTGATGGTCGCCACCTACCTCAACCAGATCAACATCCTGGTCAACGAAAACCTCAAAAAACGCGAAGAAGATCAAGCCCGAATCTGGGTCATCATCGACGAAGCTTGGTCCGCGCTCATGGACCCCACCATGGTCAACTCCCTCATGGGACTTTACCGAGCCGGCCGCGCCCGCAACATCTCCACCCATTGCCTCTCCCAACAAATGGGAGACTTCAAAAAAGTGCTGATCGCGTCGGACAAAGCAACCGGGGGCACCACCTTCGATTACACCAACAACGCCATCCTCGGAAATACCACATGGTTCAACCTCTTCAAACACGATCCGGACGATGTCAAAATCACCCAAGAAGTGTTGGGACTCCCAGAAAACCAAGCCAAAGAAATCGCCGACCTAGGAACAGTTCCCGGAAAATACCGGGAGATGATCCAATACGTCCGTCTCAACAACGGCAGCGCTTTTAACAAGGTGCTCGTGCGCCCCCTCCCATTTGAGTTGAGCGCCTACACTAGCGACGTCCGTGAGAAAAGCCGCAAAGAATCCACCCGCCAGAAAATCCTTCAGGACTGGAATTCTCCGGAAAACCGTCGCGCCGTTCGAAAAGGGGCGGTCGAGCGCCTCCAAGCGCTCGGATTCCTCGAAGCAGAGCTCCTCCGCGACGACCAGATCGTGGAAATCCTCACCGTCATTGAAACCATCAATTCATAACCATGAACATCCTCGACGAAGAAGGCATAGCGTTTTTCAAAAGAGAACTGCTCGCGGAAACAGAACGGCAACTCCGTCTCTTCGAATCCCAAACAAACCCCTTACAGGAAGAATTCGGGAGAATAAAATTATACGACGACCGGACAAAAATAACCAGGCACTTCACCATCTGCACACCCGATATAGGCGCCTTCCTCTCCAACCACCCCAGCCACGGCCTCCTCGGCAAACTCCATGAAGATGTCACCACCGCCTCTCTCGTCTGGAAAGAACAAGAGGGACTCCGCCACAGCCTTATGGAGACCCTTCACCCCGACCTCCCCTGGAATAAAAATGGAGAACCCCCCAAAGCCCGCTTGACAGAATCCGGGAAAATCACGAAAAAACTATCGAGCCTATAAACACCATGAAAAAACTTCTCGCACTTTCTATCCTTCTGCTCCCCTTCGCAGTCCCACAAGCCCAAGCACAACTCGATGCCACCGGGGCGCTTCTCACCGCCGCCGCAGGTGCCGGCGGATATGCCATCGGAAAACAATTTGAAAACCAATGGCAATACGCTCCCGTCGTTGGTGCCGCCGTCCTCCCTGCCCTCGCCAACTGGGGCTACGGGATGTTCAAAAACAAAACCGATGAGGACAAAATCGAATACTACCTCTCCGGCCGGAACTACGAGCGCTGGATCCACTCCCAAGAAATATGGTATCAATCCACCCTCGATCCCTACACCGGCCGCCCGCAGGCCTTCTCAGGACTCGAAGCCATGAACGACGGCATGCCAGCAGGATCAACCAGCCAAAACCCCACCGAAGAAAAAATCACAAAAGTCTACACCGTTCCGGTGAAGATGCCTGCCGGAACCTATGAAGGAACCCCATATACAGAACGCATCACGGAGTTTCCAAAACTCCCGTAAAGCGATTGCACTGGTGCTCTTCATAGTCGCAGCCTGTTCGGAAGACCGACCCACGCTTACTGCCCCCGCCCCAGAAACCCCGTCCAAGCCGGAAGGGGGCACAGTCACAATCACCCCCAAACAAAATCAAGGTGGGGGAAAACCAGGGATAGAAAACATCACTGTCAACCTGGACGGGGACCGGATCAATCGAGTCAACCAAAGAAGGGACCCGATATACCTCCACAAATTCCCGGACCTCTTCGGGAAAAAAAAGGACTTTGCGCCGCTCATGACTATCGACGCAACCGGACCTGGCATCATCTGGATCGGCGGGGACAACATTACCGGCAACATCTCCGTCCCCATCAAAGCTGGCCCACAATCCGTGGAGATCTACCCCCACTTCCAGCTCGCCAGCCTCTTCCAAGGAACCTCCGGAGACAAAGAAAACCTCTCCATCTTCTTCGAGAGCGGGGGAAAAGCATCCCTCATCGACACATTCCCTGCTACATGGAGCGGGCCGGATGAAATATTCCTGACAAACAACAACATCCATGACATCGCATCAATCGTCGAAAACCAGCCAGTAAAACCAAACACCACAAAACCGGAATTACAGGATTGGATTCAAAAAACCTGCGAAAAAATCATCGCGCTCCGCATAGAATACAACAACGATGGAATCGGGGAGAAAAAAGGTTGGCAGCACATTAGAAACAAAGATGAAATACTCCAAACCCGAAAAGCAAACTGCCTGGACGCAGCCGTCCTTTTCGCCAGCCTCGCCGAAGGGGCCGGCTTCAACGCCTTTATCATGACCACCGAAGGGCACGCGCTCATCGGGGTATCCAAAAAACACGACCTTGGATCGGCCATATACATTGAAGGGACTGCCCTCCTCTTCCAAAAAGGAAAACCAGCTCCCAACACAGAGGCCGCCCTCCGCCTCGGAAAAAAGTTCATCGACTCGGAATTCAAAAAAAACCCCGAGAAAATATTTGCCCTCGACCTCCCAGAATGGGAAATCATCTACAGAGACAACCCGCTCAAACTCACACAATGAAAAACTGGATCAAACTCATCGGCATCGCCGTCGTTGCCACCGCCATCATCCTCGGAATCAACGAATTCTTTTTCTCGGGGCCAAAAGCCCCCGCAGTCACCGCTGCAACCGCAGGCACACCCACACCAACC
>Ga0247844_1006745_pt1 | contig 13585 bp, 20 predicted proteins | sample LaCtaG_FD_192421 | JGI IMG/M metagenome (GOLD analysis project Ga0247844, IMG submission 192421) | Freshwater microbial communities from meromictic Lake La Cruz, Castile-La Mancha, Spain - LaCruzMarch201714.5m_1 | ecosystem: Environmental > Aquatic > Freshwater > Lake | place: Spain: Castile-La... | reverse complement strand
CCACTGACAACATCTTTAGTGCCTATCCTGGTGTCAGGACCCGGGGCACAAAAAACAAAGTAGGCCTACAGGAGGCCTATGCTGATCGAGACAAGAAAGGTTTCAACTGGAACAATCTCATGCTACAACGCTGGACTGATCACAACGGCGTCGAACATCGTGTGCTGGACTGTTATGAGCGCAACTGTACTCTAGTGGATCTCACAGCACAGCCTCGACAAATCCGAGATGCAGTAGATTGTGCCATCGTAGAACAGCGCAGCCACAAGGATGTGGGACAGGTGGGCATACACTTCATGAAGTTCTGTGGCAAGTACGAACTGGTGAAAATATCCGAGCAGGCCGAACAATACAGCCGTTGGCTCAACGAAACCTACAGCGGAGTGCTCAATGATTGACCACAATGTTGAACACACTGTGTTCCAGGCCAAGTACCCCAAAATGGTAGATGAAACTTTTTACTTGGAAACTGGCCCTGGATGGACACGGATCATTGATCAAGTTACCGCTGAGATTTATTCCACTGTGAGTGAACGCAGACTGCAACGTGCCAATGTGCTGAGATACAATCGCGCACTGGCTCGTGGCCTGGCCGGAGACAGTCGTGGGTTGGAATATTATTTTACTAGAATCTACTACAATCGCATACGCCCTGGCACAGAAATGATCGAAAGAAAAGTGGTACAATCTTTGTTGGATGCTGAATATCAACCTGTGCCCGAGGCCTATGTGTATCCACACTTGGTGCAGGTCAAAGAAAAGTTTGGTGATCTCAGATACTATGCAGATTATTTGCACGATGACTTGATACCCTTGGTCAACCTAGCAGAACGACTGTGCAGATATACCTGCGAACACTGCGGCACACCTGGACACAAGAGAGAAAACATAGGATGGCTTCGTGTGTTGTGCGATCATCACTATGACATAGAAGAAAAGAATTTCAAGACACATCAAGCAAAAACAAATCAAGCAAAGGAGACAGTGTGACCAACCTAATAGCCAAACCCATCATTGATAAAAAGTTCTGGATCTTGACCGACGAGTCAGGCAAACGTGGCAACATCGAACAAGAAAACGATGGACAGTATCGTGTGTTGTTTGACAACGCCTATACCATACACAAGAACATAGCCAGCATCAGGAAAAGCATTCCGTTTCAATTCGCGGACAAGATCAAACCAACAAAAGTCAAGAAAAATACACGTGAAGTGTATGGCTTTGATGTTGGTTGCCGAGCATACAATCCTGTGTGGGACGTCAAACGGTCACTGCCAATCTTTACCAAGACAGACAAAAGCCGATCATGGTATGCCGCAGGTTGGTATGCTGTGAGACAGACTGCAGACTTTGAAGTGATACGCAATCCCAAAGTGATCTTGATACAGCGTTACGAATACCAAGGACCTTTCCATAGCCAGCAAGAAGCCGAGTCTGCTTGTGGCTGATGACACCAGGTACCTACACATACGCAGATTCATGGATCGTGTTCGTAGCACAGACATGACTTCAGGAAGGCCAGTGGTGTTTACCGCACAAGAAGTACAAAATCTTGCCTCGGACATTACCAAACTGTTGTTAGACAGCCAACAAACCATACCAGCCGTGACCACAGTGGAGTTTCCAACAGCCATATCAGGTGGCGGTTTTAAAAAATAGCAAAGAATAAACCGCGCGGTTTATTTGATAAATAAACATATGAGCAGACCCAAACCCAAAGTCTTGTTAGAGCAGACCAGCAAAGCTACCTACAAATGCGATCAGGTACTCAGCAGCGAAGGTATCTGGGCTGTGTTCTATGATGGCAAACCTATCAGTCTCAAAAGCAGTCACAGTCTCACCAACGATGTTGGCCCAAGATATCGCAAAACAAGTTTTCCCAACTCAGGCCACGCCATCAATTTGGCCAGGAAACTGAATCAACAGTTTCACACAGACAAGTTCACAGTGGTACTCATGAACTCAGGTGATCTCATCTTTAGAGATGAAAAATAAAGATCTACTGACTCAAACGCTGTACGAAAAAATCCCAGAACCTGGTTATAACCTTGAACAGGCACAACTGATTTGGTGGTGCAATGTGCGTGCCACGGGTGGACTCAGGCTCACACAAGAAGGTTGGAAAGTGCTCAAACGAGATCTTGAACTGGAAAGCTACAGCATCAACTTGGATAAAAAAGAAATCAACAAACAGTTTATCCTTGACCTAGATCGCAAGCTGACCACTCCTTATTTTATCGAGCGAGATCGCATACACTTGTTTGGCAGTCGAGAAGCAGTAATGGCCTTGCTACACGGCAACATGAGCCGATACCTGGAAAGTCTTGCCCGTAGTTAGCGGTTGACCAAAAAATACCATTTTGCTATACTAATGGTAACAATTGCGCACCGGGGTCATTTAACCAGCGTGAGTGATGTTGAAGGGTCAAGACTTTCGAGTCCCGAGTAGCCCGGTGTTTGTGTATGTTTCCTACTCGCCCACTTTCTGCGGTCCTGCTAGATGGGCCGACGAATCACTTGATCTAGCCCAGGTAAGTGAGCGCTAACCACTGTATTTTGCTAGGTTAGCGACGCTAACCACTGTATTTTGCTAGGTTAGCGCACACTTACCTTTAGTTTTTTGTACTTGACCAAAAAATCGTGTTTTGCTATAATATGCTTATGGACAGTAAAAAAACACCCCGCAAAAAACGCTCAGATCGCACCCACATCGTTTACAAGATCATGTCGGGCACAGACTTCTACATTGGTGTCACTGCCAAGACCGAGTCAACTGTGCTCAAGAGTGTGCGTGTTCGTATGAACAAGCATCTGTATCGTAGCCGAAGCGAAGACAAGTCTTGGGCCTTGTACGAAGCCTTGCGTGATCGTGGTGCTGGTGCTTTTGCTTACTCGATCGTGGCAGTGGTGCGTGGCAAGAGTGAAGCACACTCGGTAGAGCGTGCTCTGATACGCGAACTGCGTCCTAACCTGAATACTGATACTCGTGAAAGGAAAACACAATGAACCAAACTTTAACACAATACGACACCCGCCACGGCGGAGCCTATGACCGTGGATCAGCCGATGCTTACTATCGCAGATCCTACGATCCTCACTATTTCAAAGGTGATACTTATTCCAGCGATCGTGTGGAACTGAAAGATATGACCGCAGACGAGATCACTGCCTATACCGCAGGCTATCGGGATCAAGAGGAGTCGGGTGATTTCAAGGACTGGAGTTAAGAACGGATTTTTATCAACAAGGAGAAAATAATGGGATATTTTTCTAACCTAGCCATCGATATCGAAGAGGCATTGTTTGAAGGTGCCACGGTGGAGCAGATCGCTGAACGGTTCAACCTGTCGGTGCCGGCTGTGATGGCCTATATCGAGCAGTTGGAACAAGCGGATCGCGAATTCTATGCCCCGGACTGAATCTTGTTCAATCCCTTGACCCAAAACATCGTATGGCAGTTGCACATGAAAGATCTTCGTAGAGATATGGCCACCTGGACGGATGATCGCCTGCGAGATTTTGAGTCAGGGTTTCGGGGCCGGGATCATAACATAGCCCGAGCATATCTTGTAGAAGTGGAACAAGAATGGCAACGACGAGAAAGGAACCAAGATGTTTAAATTTGAGCATATTGTAAGATACAAGCAGGCCGATGAGCGTCTCCGTAAAAATCGTTACGAAAGCCGATATTACAACACAAAAGGTCATAGTCGAGATGGCGATGTGTTGATACGATTTACTATGGAGAAGTATGCTCTCGAAGAGCATGAACACAATCAGGCTCTGCTGTTAGAGCGTGCTAGATCTCGTGGAGCACAGTATCTCATACAAGGTCAGCGTGGTCCACAGATCGTCATTCCTGGTTTCGTCGACGGCGCCGCTGATATTTTCAAAGACTACAAAGAAGTGTATGAAAAAATCTGGGAGAAAACCGACGATCGATATTATGGATATGCGGATATTCGCAGTTTTAACAGCCACAGTGCCACGGCTGTGAGTTGTCGCGGGTATCGCAGACTACATGGTCATGTCATGCCCGGAGCCACAGGCGTGTACGATGTTGCCACTGGCCGAAAGATCACAGGCAGACAAAACATACTTAGAAAATTATGGGACTTAGGATTCTTAGCCGATCGAGCCGTGGTATTGTATGCCTCCGACTATTGCGATGGATCGCCTGCTGACGTGGAAATGTATCAACAAATGCGGCCGCGAGTACGAACCTTGGCTTGGAACAGTCCCTTGGTCAAAGGATTCACCACAGGCATGAATAAAATAAGGAAGAACTGCGATTGGCCGCAGGAGTTCAAGTGATCTCATATCCACGTTTTCGTATTTTCGAAGATGATTTTGGTGTACGCAATCTAGGTTACACCAAAAGTGTAATGCTAACTGATCTCGTATATTTTGCGGATCAAGAGCAAGAGTTGGATCAGTGGTGCCAGGAAAACGGCGCTGTGAGATCTGGCATGATCATTGACTTTCCCAGAGAGGCTGTGCTATCATTGTTTATTATTAGGTGGGCATGATGGAAATGACCATAGACAGGTATAAGTGGATTGAAATACAAGCCCGGGTATTTGCCACTGATGAAGGAAAAGATTGGTATAATCAAGGTCATCTACCCAGAGTATTACTAAACATTGGCAATGCTTCATTGGTAGATTTAGAGTTTAGATCTGAAAAAGATGCACTGATGTTCTTTTTGAGGTGGCTATAATCAACATGACTAAACCTTTGCGTGACGATCTAATGGTACAGCAACAGATCTCGGGTGCTTGGCAGCACTTTGTGGGAGTGATCATGCTGAACCAAACTGGCAGAAAACCTGTTAAAACGGTATTGCCAGAATTTTTACATCGTTGGCCCACTCCAGAACAGTTCTTGACCGCACACCATATGACAGTGAAACGTGTGATAAGATCCCTGGGAATGGTCACGGTTAGGTATCGCAGACTGCGCGGAATGACCCAGGACTTCTTGACTTGGAACGGTGAAGATGCTACAATGTTATATGGCATTGGCAAATACGGATCAGACTCCTACGAGATTTTCTTTAAAAACAATCTCCTCGTTCGGCCCACTGACAAAGAACTACTGCGATATCTACAGCACCATGAGCAAGGATGAATATTACGCCAATCGAGATGCCAGGCTCAACACAGTCATGGCCGATGACAGCCAAGCCAGAATGCTGAAAAGTGCTTGGGAACAATGGAATCCAGAAAACCGGCCGCCTAGCAAAATCGAACAAGACAAGTTTAGAAGTTGGTTGTTAGACACGTATGGTGTGAGATTGACTCGCAATCACCTGGGTTATCAATTGCCATTTGAAATCATAGATGAAAAGAAATATCTACTGTTTACATTGAAATTCAAATGACGGCCGAACATGATACCTTGCTAAAGCATCTGCGTGGAGTCCAGCACATAGTTATCAACGACTGCCACGGTGGGTTTGGTCTCAGTACCACCGCCGTAAAACGCTATCACGACATCATGAATCGACCCGTCTGGATCGAAACAAATCGTATGTGCAGTCTAGTGAAAACTGTTTGGCTGGTGCCCTTGGACCAGCGTGTGGAACTGCCAGGACCCAAAGAATGGCAGACCATGACTGATCAAGAAAAACTCAACTATAACGATCGTTACAACAATCAGGTTTGGTCAGATCGAGATCTGGTCAGAGATGATCCTGTGCTGATACAGGTTGTGAGAGAGTTGGGTACCAAAGCCAACGCACCTGTGGCCAAATTAAAAATAGTAGAGATTCCAGCCTCGGTAGAATGGCAGATTGAGGAATACGATGGCAAAGAATGGGTAGCCGAGCGACACAGGACTTGGGACTGATATGGATGTCATGATCGATTTAGAAACCTTGGATGTCACGCCCGGCTGTGTGATCTTGACCATTGGTGCTGTGAAATTTGATCCGCACGGCACAGGACACACTGCCGAATATGATGTTAGGCCCAGCGTGGACGAACAGTGCGAGATAGGGCGCTCTGTGAATGACAGTACCATAGAATGGTGGAGCCGACAGAATGCGGCTGCCAAAGAAGAAGCCTTTACAGAACAAGGCCGTATTGCCTTTTACGATGCCATACTGGGCCTGCAAAAGTTCTGTTGGAACGAGCGTGCGGTATGGGCGCACGGAAGTTGTTTTGATATCATAATCGTAGAAAACGCCATGCGGCAATTGGGTATCAACATTCCTTGGAACTTTTGGGCAGTGAGAGATACTCGCACACTGTTTGAAGTGGCCAATGTACGCACAGCCGATGATGGACTCAGTACCAGTCACCGCGCAGTAGATGATGCGGCCAGACAGGCCTTGACTGTGCAACGAGCATATCAACGACTCAAATTAGTTGACCATAGGGTAAATTTAGCATAAAATATAGAATACGGGCCTGTAACTCAATTGGTGAGAGTGTCGGACTCATAATCCGGGAGTTGGGGGTTCAAGTCCCTCCGGGCCCACCAATTTGAAAGGAAGTCCTATGTTAGGCAGAGGTTTATTAACTTTAGCAGTGGCAGTTGCAGTGGTAGCATTGGTTTTTCACTCAGTTCCAGCAGCCATTACCGCTGGTTTATTAGGTGTCTTTGGCGCCACAGCCAAAGGCTTAGAATAAGGACATATCATGGCCGAAGGTCGCACCTCAGAAGTAGCAGTAGAAAAAATTGGCAGCAGATACGATCTAGTGTTGGCTGCTAGCCAGCGTGCCAGAGAACTAAGTCGTGGCGATGCCAGCAGACTAGAAAATCGTGATCTGCACACACCATTGGTACAGGCCATCAGAGAGATTGAAGCGGGCTTGATTGGTAGAGAGTATATAGTAAAGTCCGAGCGCACGTTGTACCAGCGTCCGCGCCAAAGCAATCCCCGAGGAAAATAAAATGACACCACAGAAACGAGCAAAGTTTATCACAAAATGGATCAAAGATTACACCAAGCGACACAAGATTGACAAACTGGTGGTAGGTATCTCCGGTGGTATTGATTCAGCGGTGGTATCAACCTTGTGCGCTGAAACCGGAGTAGATACCATCGTGGTATCCATGCCCATACATCAGCGCCCAGAACAACAGTATCTGTCAGACAATCACGGCAAATGGCTGCAGGGCCGTTACAAAAACGTCACACACGTGACTGTGGATCTAACCAAGACCTTTGATGCTTTCAAAGACAATTTCAAAGTCCTGCCCAATCTATTGGCCTTGGCCAACAGCCGTAGCCGACTGCGCATGGCCTGTTTGTATCAGATAGCGCAAAGCCACGCAGGTATCGTAGTAGGAACCGGCAACAAGGTGGAGGACTTTGGCGTAGGCTTCTATACCAAGTACGGCGATGGCGGCGTAGACATTTCGCCCATTGGCGATTGCATGAAAACCGAAGTGTGGGACATGGGCCGTGCGTTAGGAGTAGATGAAGACATTATCAATGCCGCACCCACTGACGGACTTTGGGACGATGGCCGCACAGATCAGGATCAACTCAAGGGCATTTCCTATCCTGAACTAGAACGTGCCATGATGCAGGACACCACAGGCACCAAACCCGAAGGCAAGCGCGAGCGTGAAGTGTTGAAACAGTATCGAGAGATCCGATCCAAGACACAGCACAAGATGCAGCCTATACCTGTGTGCATGATGCCTGCGGAGGAAATTGAGTACAAAAAACCCGCGAAAAAAGCAGCCAAGAAAACTGCCAAGAAAACCGCAAAATCTTCTCGAAAATCAGAGAAAACAGCTGGTTTTCCCAACATTGTCCTGGTAAAATAATAGCTCCAGATTATTTTTTATGGAGGCGATGGATTAATAAGTACCTAGACAAAAGACATAAAGGTACCCATGGCTAAAGTAAAAAACTATGTAATAGGCGCACATCGCCGCATCAACAGCACCAAATGGGCATGGAAAGATACCAGCACCGAAGGTGATATTTACAAGACCTACAGCGAAATGTACAGGCTCAGCCGTAGCAGCATGTATCATTTCTTGGAAGGTGACTGGGAAGAACTGGTCTGGAACGAAGACATAGATAATATTGGTCAGGCCATGAAGTTGAATTGGACCAATGTTTACAATCTCTGGCACAGTGAGCCCTGCAATATCTTGGCAGTAGGTCCCGATGTACAGATAGTCAAACCCCTAAAGATGTTTGGCGAGTTCAGCGAATTTAGAATGTTCAATTGGACAGATCCCAAGAGTTACAATGCTGCCAATTCCTGGGACATCAAACTGCCCAACTATTTCAATGGTGACTTCAAATACTATCCGCATACCATGAGCGAATCGCTGTGGGACATGGGTCGCAAAATGGCAGAGTCTTGGGAAGGCAACGACACAACTCCTGAAACATGGGGCAATGAACAACTGATTGAAAATGCCATGTTCTGGAGTCAGGGTCTGACTTTTGAACAAGCGCATCGTCCAGATTTATTTTATCAAGCGCAGAACTTACCCTGGAGCAGCATAGACGAGATGAATGCTTGGAATAACTATGACTATGCAGATGCCAAAGTTTTACATTGGCACAGCAGCAGACACAGTCCCACCAAGTTACAGTGCATGCAGCAGATCAATGATGGCTTGGGTATTTCCCGGCATGACTGTTTAGTTTAGGAACTAACATGAGTATTAGCAAACGCGATCGTGAATTATTTGAAAATCTTTTTGTGCTGGAAGTGGCCAACAATCACTTGGGTGATGTAGATCGTGGCGTCAAGATCATACGGGATCACGGCACAGTGGCGCGATACAACAATGTGAAGTTTGCACTAAAACTACAATTCAGAGACAGTGCAGAGTTTGTGCATCCTGAGTTTCAAGGCAACAAAGAACATCGTTATATCAAAAAAACTGAATCTACTTACTTGACCAAGCAACAATATGCTACTTTGGTACGCGAAGTCAAGGCCATGGGCGGTATTCCCATGAGTACACCTTTTGATGAAAAAAGCGTGGATTTGTGTGTGGAATTTGACATGCCTATAATCAAAATTGCCAGTAGTGACATGAACGACTGGCCTTTGATTAATCGAATAGCTGATACCAAGCGTGCTGTCATAGTCAGCACAGGTGGAGCCAGTGAAAAAGATTTAGACGATCTTGTGAGATATTTTGAAAATCGCAACTTACCTTTGGCCATCAATCATTGCGTGAGTTTGTATCCCAGTGAAGATGACGAATTGAATCTAGATCAGATTGATTATCTACGCAATCGTTATCCTGATCATGTCATAGGTCTCAGCACACATGAATATCACGACTGGCACAGCAGCATGTTAATCAGTTATGGTAAGGGTGCCAGAACTTGGGAGCGTCATGTGGACATTGAGTACAACAATGTGCCTGTCAGTGTGTATAACAGCTTGCCTGAACAGTGTGATCAGTGGTACAAGGCATTTTTCAAAGCCAAAGAAATGTGTGGTGGCATGAGCGAGGAACGCCGTGTAATCAGTCGCAGAGAAACCGAGTATTTGGATGCACTGGTCCGCGGTGCTTATGCTAGGTATGATCTAGAGCCAGGCTATGTCTTGACCAAGGATAGTTTTGCTCGTGACTTTTACCTCAGCATACCTTTACGTAAAGGGCAACTTAGTTGCAGAGAAGTGCTGGATGGCGAAAAACTGATCAAGCCCATTGCCAAAGATCAGCCCCTGACCATAGATCACATCAACGGTCCTTACAATGAAAATCCAGCGTTAAAAAAACTTATACTTGCTAGAGGACTGTAGTTGTCCAGTGGTATCCATCTATCATTCGATTTAGATGGCACTATCGTAGATAGCTTGGCCATAACTGTGGCTATATTAAATGACATGATCCAGGACAGAAAGGGCACGCCTGTGTCATTGACCGAGGTCAGGCCTTTGATGGGTGTAGGCGGACCGAATCTAATCAATCGACTGTTGGGCACAGTAGCTCTAGCTCCCCAACAAGACATAGCAGAGTTTAGACAGAGATATTTGATCACTGACACCCCGTGGGAATCTATCTATCCTGGTGTTATTGAAACATTGCCTGTGCTGAAATCTCGTGGCTACACTATCACCCTGTGCAGCAACAAAGCCAGAAATATCTGCTGTAAAATACTGCAGGATCTTGGCATTGATCAATACTTTGAGATCATAGTGGGCGGTGAGATTACCCACAAACCACATGTGGATCACTGGCACGCAGTTATTAACCAACTGACACCTCACGCTCAACATTACTACATTGGTGACAGTGACATAGACCAAGCCTTTTGTCAAACAGCGGATCTGGCATTCGTTCATGCCCAATATGGTTACGGACAGCTTGATTCGCAGATGAATGTGTGTTACACTATCACAAGATTTGACCAACTAACAGAGATATTCACATGAGAGTAGCAGATTACATAGCAGCACGCTGTGCTCAAGCAGGAGCCCGACACGTATTTCTAGTAACCGGCGGCGGCGCCATGCATCTTAACGATGCTTTTGGTCGCCATCCCCAACTGACTGCTGTGTGCTTTCATCACGAACAGGCAGCCAGCATGGCAGCTGAAAGTTATTACAGGACCAGCAACCGTTTGGCTGTGCTGAATGTGACCACAGGTCCCGGTGGCATCAATGCGTTGAATGGTGTGTATGGTGCTTATGTAGACAGCATAGGCATGCTGGTGGTATCCGGACAGGTAAAAAACGAAACACACTACAAAAACTATGCCATACCCATGCGACAACTGGGAGATCAAGAAGTGGACATTGTCAGCATGGCCAAGCCGGTGGTCAAATATGCTGTCACTGTCACTGACCCCAGAAGCATCGGCATAGTCATGGATCATGCGGTGTTCCTGGCTCAGCATGGCAGACCCGGACCGGTATGGATAGATGTACCTGTGGACATATCCAGTACCAAGATCAACATAGACGATTTACCTCGCTGGAACGGCGACATATCCCAATTGATCAACAACCCCGCTGTGACTGACAACACCAGATTGGAATTATCTACACTGACTGCCAAAGATTACACGCTGGAGATACGAGATATTCTTGATAGGCTGGCCCGTGCCAAACGTCCGGTTCTGTTTGCTGGTGCTGGTATTAGACTCAGTGGTCAATATCAAAACTTTCTGCAGTTGGCTCAACGCCTGGGCATACCCACAGTCACGGGATGGAACGCGCATGACACCTTACCTAACGATCATGTGTGCTATGCTGGCAGACCCGGCACTGTGGGCGATCGTGCAGGCAATTTCACTGTGCAGAATGCAGACCTGTTGATAGTGCTGGGCAGTAGACTCAACATTAGACAAGTCAGTTACAATTTTAAAAACTTTGCCAATCGTGCTTTCAAGATACACATAGACGTGGATCGCGCTGAATTAGACAAGCCCAGCTTGTTCACTGATCTTAAGATACAAGCAGATCTGCGCGACTTTGTGCCGCAGTTGATGTCTGCCACAGAGAACTATGTTCAACGGGCCGACCATGGTCAGTATCTCGCTTGGTGCCAACAGCGTGTCAGCAAGTATCCAGTGGTCTTGCCCCAGTATCAGCACAAGCAGGGTCTTGTCAATCCCTATATCTTTGTGCGTGATGTCTACAGGCAATTGTTGCCTACAGATATCATGGTCACAGGCAATGGCAGCGCCTGTGTCATAAGTTTTCAAACAGCAGAGATCAAGGCAGGTCAGAGGCTGTATACCAATTCAGGTGATGCCAGTATGGGCTATGATCTGCCTGCCGCCATAGGCAGTTGTTTGGCAGCCAACACTAGAGTCATATGCCTAGCAGGTGACGGCAGTATCATGATGAATCTGCAGGAACTGCAGACATTAGTGGGTTATGATTTACCGGTGAAAGTTATCATACTCAACAACTATGGTTATCTCAGCATTAAGCAGACACAGCAAAATTATTTCAGCGACAATGTGTTTGGCACCAGCCCCGATGATGGCGTGACCATGCCGGACTTTACACGTGTGGCTCTGGCATTTGGACTACCAGCGCACAAGATCTGTTCCTGGCAAGACTGGATCAGTGAGTCTGTACAACACAGCATGAGTCAGTTAGGACCTGCTGTGTTTGAAGTCATGTGCGATCCTGATCAAATATTTGCACCCAAACTGGCAGCTAAAAAGCTGGCAGATGGCAGTATGTTAGCGCCCAGTCTAGAAATCATGAGTCCATTTCTCAGCGATGAAGAAATGGCAGAAAACATCATCAAGGACTAGCATGAGAAACATACTGATATTGGGCGGCACAGGTGACATTGGTCAGGCCATAGCTGAAAGTTTTGCACAAGATCAAGTCTTGTCAGCAGGATCTCAGCAGTGCGATCTCAGCTGTTCTTCCAGCGTCTCGAAATTTGTTAAGCAACATAACACGTTTGATGTGATAGTTCATTGTGCAGGTCACAATAATCCCAAGACATTTGAAAATCTGTCAACAGATGAAATAGATCATAATCTACAGATAAATCTCCTGGGTTTTTTGCCCATAGTACGCAACAACATTGATCACTGGCGAGTCACAGGCACAGGCCGACTGATCATCATCAGCAGTCTCTATGGTCAGTATGGCAGGCAGGGCAGACTGGCCTACAGTATCAGCAAGCATGGGTTGGTGGCAGTGACCAAAACTCTAGCTATAGAACTGGCGCCTTTGGGTGTCATGGTCAATGCCGTAAGTCCAGGCTACATCCAGACCAGGATGACTGTGAAAAATAACACACCCGATGTCATTGATAGATTGGTCAAAGGCATTCCTGTGGGTCGCTTGGGTCAGCCGCGAGAGATAGCTGCTCTGGTCAGTTTTTTAGCCAGCGCAGACAATACTTACATCACAGGACAAGACATAGCAGTAGATGGTGGATACACCGCAGGAGGATTCCAACAATGATCACAGAGTTCAGCATACAAGACACAGAATTTACAGTCAACATCGACGTTACTGCACGGCGCTTTGAAGTTGAAAGCGTGCCCAGACCTTATGCAGTAAGTTTTGTTGAGTCCGATAATTTTACATGGTTAGCTCAACAAGTCAACACAGCAGCCAACAGCCTGTTGTTGATAGATCAATATGTCAAGGATACCTTATTGTCACATGTTGACTTTGCTGTGCCTACCATGACTGTAACAGCAGTGGAAGACAACAAGGGCATTGATACTGTGTTGAAGATATGTGATTGGTTGCTGACTCAACGAGCCAATCGTGGCAGTCATCTCTATGTGGTAGGCGGTGGTATCATACAAGATTTGGGCGCTTTCAGTGCATACATGTACAAGCGCGGTATTCCCTGGACTTTAGTTCCCACCACACTCCTGAGTCAAGCCGACAGCGGATTGGGCGGCAAAACTGCTGTGAACTATGGCAGCAGTAAAAATGTCCTGGGCCTTTACAGTGCACCTCGTGCTGTGATAAATGATGCTGCCTTTACTGCTAGCCTCACAGAACGAGACTTTCTCAGCGGTGGCGGAGAGATCTTGAGACTGTGCGTCACAGGCGGCGCTGTCAGTTACGGATTACTCAAAACATTTGTCGCTCGGTTCGTGGCCAGAGATGCCCAAGCCATACAATATCTTACCAGTGCTAGCCTACATGTC
>Ga0247844_1006737_pt1 | contig 13595 bp, 14 predicted proteins | sample LaCtaG_FD_192421 | JGI IMG/M metagenome (GOLD analysis project Ga0247844, IMG submission 192421) | Freshwater microbial communities from meromictic Lake La Cruz, Castile-La Mancha, Spain - LaCruzMarch201714.5m_1 | ecosystem: Environmental > Aquatic > Freshwater > Lake | place: Spain: Castile-La... | reverse complement strand
TGAACTGCACCACCGCTGTCCGCTGGTGAGCCGGGTCCAGCCAGGTGACACGATCGAGGCCGAGCACGTAGCCTGTGATCACACCACCCGGCTGGGCCGGACTGATGGCCGTCAGCTCATCGAGAGCGACCGCCGTGAGCTTGCCGCGCAGACACCAGCCCGTCATCAGCGCTTGGAGCGCCCAGCGGGCCATCGTCGCGCGGACTGACCAGAGCCTTGCGGCCCCGTAGACATAGCCCTGTCGCTTGCGGTGACGGTCGAGGATGGAGTCGCCGTCGGTGGCTACGTCGACCTCAGACCATGAACAGGAGAGCAGGGGGATGCCGCCGGGAGGGACGAAGCGGGATGGCTGCGGGTCAACATTGGTCCACGAGTCATCAATGGTGCCCGCCTCGACGCCGAAGCCCATGAGCCATCCGAGACGGTCGTGCCAATCGATGGTGTAGGCGCCTGCGACGTCGTTGAATTGCAGGCGTCCATCGGTGCCGACCGTGAAGCAACCTGCTGCGGTGGCTCCGTCAATTTGCGCCTTGATGTCTGCCATCAGCAGGTCCCATCTGACGTATCCACTCGTTGCAGTGAGATCGATGGCGCCTTGCAGTTCGGTCCGCCGATACCCCACCACCGACGTGTCGACCCACGAATAGAGCCACCCCCTCGCCGTCGGCCACGCCTGGGGAATCTCCATCGGAATCCCCTCCTCGACGTAGACACTCACCCCGTCGCCCCGAACCTCCATCATGCCGGACCGCAGAAGCCGCGAGACAGGCACGCGCCGGAAGCGCTCCACAAACACGCGCCCAAGCATCCGAGCCCCAGCCCACACATCCCATTCGCCAGCAAGTAGCTCGGCGTCCCAAGCGTCCGCGTAGCCCGTCCAGAGCGAGAGCGCGGCGCGGGTCATCTGCTCAGGCCCAGACCATGCCATGAGGCCGTCGGCCGCCGCACTGCCCTCGGACTGCCAGGGCGCCGCGAGGTCAAGCGCAAGCCCCTCCTCCGGGACATAGGCTCCGGTGTAGGCGCCCGCCGCCGTGTAGGTTGAGGCGCCTGTGTAGGTGCCCGTCCAGACGGTGCGGGTCTGCGTCGTGCCGGTCGCCGAGAGGGTGAAGACCGCCGAGCCCGAGAGGGTCAGGACGCCAGTCGCCGAGATGGTCAGCGATAGCGTGAGAGCCGTGCCCGTCGCTGCCAGGCTGGCGACGTAGACCTCGGGGATGACCCGCGCCATGAAGCTCACGACCGACTCGCGCTGACGAGGCGTGACCGTGTAGGCGCTGTCGATGACGAGCGAGCCCGTCCAGCCTGAGAGCACCTGTCCGAGAGCGTCCATTATGCGCCCTCTCTCTGCCGGTAGCCGCTGCGGTCGCGGCGCGCCATGACCTGATTGACGGCCTGGCGGACCTGCTGGCGGTCGGTGACCAGGGTCGAGAAATTGAACACGGTGGTTCCGCCGCCACCGCCCGAGCCAGTGATTTGCCCGTTCTGCGATGTGCGCTGGGTGCCGCCTCCGCCTCCGCCCTTGCCGCCTCCGCCTCCGCCACCACCGCCCGCCTTCGCGGCGGCGATGCCGTAGAGGACGCTCGCCGAGAAGTGGGACGCGGCTTCGGCCGGGTTGGTAAAGCTGGTCGCAACGCCTGCCGCGAACTCGCCAGCGGAGCGAACGATGTACTCTGCGCGAAGCCCGCCGAGCTGCTTGGCGACGCTTGCGGCGATGGCCGTGCCACTGCCAATGATCGTCGTCGTGAGGTTGTCGGTCGCCTTCTTCTGGGCGTCGGTCGCGCTCGCGCCGTTCTTGACCTGCTCGTCGAGCCTCTCCATCTCAGCGCGGTAGCGCTGCATGTGCGCGGTGACCTCGGTGAGCCCAGCGCCGATGTCAGGGAAAGCCGCCGACATCGAGTTGGTGAGTGCGTCCGAGACCGACATGATGGCGTCGGCCGCTTCGAGACCAGAGTCGCGGATGTCGCGGAAGCCGACCGCTATCTCGTCCTTCAGCGCCTTGCCGAACAGGCCGGAGATGTCGAGCCCCTCGCGCGCTGCGATGGTGAGGCCGGATAGGCCCTCTTCGACCTGGCGGATGACGTCCGGGTCAGACATGACGATCTGAGAGCCGGGGCCAGCTGCGCGAGCCGTGGGCCGGCTGCCGCCGCCGCCGCCGACGCCGCCGCCGCCGACGCCAGGCTTTGCGGCCCCTTGGGCAAGCTCTAGCTCGTCCAGATAGACCAGTTCCTCGGAGAACTGGGAGGCGGCGCGGGCCGCTGAGCGGAACGCCGTCTCGGCGATCTGGGTGTTGACTGCGACCGCTGTGAGTCGGAGCGACGCTGCCCCGAGCTGCGACCGGAGCCTCTCGTTGACCATGCCGCTCTCGGCCTCGGTCTTTGCGATCGTGGCATTCAGGGACGCCACCTGAGTGCGCAGGTTTTGCTCCTGTTTGCGGAGGTCATAGACCTTGGCCAGTGTCGTGTTGGCCGCGTCGTCAGCCTTCTGCAAGTCGGCCTCGACTGCCGCAATATTGCCTTGAGTCTGGGCAATGCGCGCCTGCTGCTCAAACGCCTCGGCCAGCTTGGCATCGCCGCGAAGGCGCGCAATCTGAGCGCCAAGGTTGGCGACACGGACCTCGAACCCTTTCGAGGCCGACGACGCCTGGCCTGCCGCCGTTGCCACGTTGCCCAGTTCGCGGGTCAGCTTGGCGCTCTCGCCGACAGCCTTGAACATCTCAGCCGAGGTCGAGTCGAGTTGCTTCTCCGTCTTCACCAGGTCCGATGCCAGGCCGATGATGGTTGTGCCGAGGGCGATGACGCCGCCCGCGAGGAAGCCGACGTTCTCCTTGACCTGATTGACCAGCTCCCGAAAGCCGTTCATCGGTTTGATGTTGGCGCGCAGAGAGTCGGTGAAGCCGGCAGTGATGAGTGAGCTGGCGCGCGTGGCTGCGGCTGCCCTGTCCATGGTCGCCTTGGTGGCGTCCATGTTGGTGTTGACCTTCGCCAGCATCGCCGAGAGCTTGTCCTCGCCGACCGCAACGATGTTGACCTCTACTCGGCCTGCATTAGCCACGGCGTGCCTCCTGGGCCTTGCGGTCCCGGTCCTGCCGGTCCGCGGTCATCTGCATCCAGGTCATTGCCGGACCTGCCGTGTATCGAATCGGCCAGCCTTCAAGCGGGGCCATCGCCGCAGCAGAGCGGAGGGTGAGCGCCTGCTTGATGTCTCGACGTTCAAGACTTCTCTTCGCCGGACAACCCTTCCACTTCAGGTCGGAGTCGAACGGGTCGGCTTGCTCGCCGGCCTCGCAGTGCTCCTCTGCGGCGCACCGTCCGTCCATGCAGGGCAGGCCCACCATCGCCGCCTCCTCTCCCGTCAGGGAGGCGATACGGCAGGCCGCTCGCCAAAAGGGTCAAGGCCGCTCGCCGAAAGTTGGAAGATGGCGCCCGCGATGGCGTAGCGCTGCATCGGCGGGATCACTGCGAGCGAGACCGGAGCGCCGTCGTGCGAGGCCGCGACGAGGCACTTTTCGGTGATGGTCGCGACCCGCTTGTCGTTGTCCTCTTGGGCCCGGACCTCCTCGAACGCAAAGAGGTCGAGGGTCTTGACCTGCACCGCGAGACGTTTCCCTGGCGATGGGACGCGGGTCCAGTCGAAGACCCACGACTCATCATCGAGTTTGCGGGGTCGTGCCTCGATCCAGAAAGGGACGTCGGCGCGGAGGGGGACAAGTTCGGGAGGGGTATCGGTAGCCATGGCGTGCTCTCCATGGTGAAGGGTTGAAACGAGGGTCAGAGCCAGGCGATGCGGACCGGCGTGTCAGCCGGGGCCGTGCTGCCCGTGTCGCCCGTGTAGATGCGCGCGCCGATGAGGACGCGGGTCGCGAGCTTGCCGCCGAGGTCCTGCACCGTCGGCTGCTCGAGGAGCACCGGCGCGGGCATGAGGATTGAGCAGCTACGGCCTGGCGTGATGGTCGCGAGATCGATCTGCAGCGGACCGCCGAGGGCGTTGCCGGGGGCCGAGCCCGACCCAATGCCGATGGTCGCTAGGTCAGCGTCGAGGAGCACGATCTCGATGGTCGCTCGGCGCTCCGTGACCGTCATCGACGAGACGCCCTCGGCACTGCCAGAGCACTCGTTCTCGACGAGCTCCTGGGTGAACTCGATCGTGCAGGTCGCGTAGCAGAACTCGACCCCGTTGATGCTGGCATAGCTGCCATTCACACCCAGCGTTGCCGGGATGAGCGGATACCCGTAAGCGGTCGGAGTCGGAGCGCCGCCCGTGCCAAGGTTCTCCCAGGTCAGGAAGCGCTTGGACGCCTCGACCATCGGCAGAACTTTCGCCGCCAACACCAGGCGGACCGAAGTCGGGAGGCCGTCGGAGTAGCGGATGTGGGCGTTGGCGTCAGAGCCGAACCAGTCGAAGGTCAGCGGGAGCTGGTCGGCGAGCGACTGGTACGCGACATAGGACCCGAAGGCCGTGCCCGTGAGGACGTCGCGGGGAGTCGGGACGATGAACGTTGCGCCGTCCGGCGTGGACACCGTGTCGACATCATCGAGCCACGCGATGGTGCGGAGGCCGGCCGTCGGGTAGCTGATGGCGTGACCCGTCCAGAGCGCGTCCGCCAGGCCGTTCGTGTAGGTCGTCTCTTCGTCCGCTGGCGTGCCGCCGCCGAGGTTCGCCGTGCTGTAGCCGTCGCCCTTGCCACTCCCCAGCACGCAGAGGAACAGCAGCGCATCGGGGAAGATAGTCGGGTCTGCCGACGGGGTCACCGATGAGAACCCGTGGAGCGGGAACCGGAAGGTGAGCTCGGTCGGGGACTTCGAGCCCGGCTCGATCGGGGGCTCCGTGTAGCCCTCGCGATAGGTGTCAGGCCGCAGCGCCTCGCGAGCCAATGGCGGCACGAAGGGCGCCTCCACCTCGAGATAGTCAGTCGAGGCGAACGACGTCTCGGGAGTGCCCCAGGCCGACTGCTGCTTGATGGCGACTCGGCCGCGCTTCGATAGGGTGATGGCCATGGCGTGCTCTCCTCAGATCAGGCTGGAACTCAGGCGGTACAGACAGGTGATGTCCTGGCGGACGATCAGCATCGAGTCGACGTCCTCAATCGAGGGGTCCCCAAGCTCCGAGCTTTGGAGGTCGGCCGCCTGCTCATGGAGGCGCCAGAGAGGCGTGTAGAGCCGCTCCGTGTCGTCGGATGCCCGGTCCTCGGTGGCGTCGCTCGCGGGGTAGAAGCGTATGACCTGATAGGTCACCGTGAACAGGTCGCAAGTGTCGACCTCGTCCTTGGTCGGAGGGGTCAATAGCTTGACCATCACGGTCCGAGACTGGACGCTTTCCGGCTCCTGCGAGCGGCGATAGACGTTGAACTTGTCGGCGCCGGCCGACTTGTAGTCCAGCGTCGATGCCTCGATTGTCGAGATAATCAGGGCGCGGATTTCGGAGGCTCGCATCAGACCCTCCGCGCTGCGATCGCTGTGATCGGGCGAGAGGTCGCGGACGTCTCGGTGATGTCTCCGGTGTCGCCGTCGTCGTAGGGGCGCGAGCCGATGGCGTCGCCGATCTCGCGCTGGATCACAACGAGCTGACGCTCCATGTAGGCATCGCGGTCAATGACTCCCGCAGGGATCATGCCGTCGCAGGCGAGCTCATAACCCAGCGCCGCGTCACCCGCCGATCGGAAGTCGTTGGGATCGCCGATGAGGTCTTGGAACCGGCCCGCCGTGCGGATGCGCTTCCACACCCGCTCGGAGGCGCGACGGGCGAGCGAGAGGTAGTCGCCAAACGACTTGCTCTCGGTCATGTCTGGCCAGGTCCGAGCGAGGTAGTCACGCGCCTGGGCTGCGTCGGCCGCGGGACGGTAGAGCGTTTTGACGACGTGCCCCAGCGAGGTGTAGACACGGACCACGCCATCGGCCCCGGTGACCGTCCACTCGACTCGATAGTTGCGGTCGCGCGTGGCCGTCGATGCGAGCGGGATCGTCGTCGTCAGGCGAGCGCCTCGGATAAGGCCGCCCACATTCGGCGTCGCGGTCGGTGCCGACATCTGGAACAGCCAGTTCGACGACACCACCTCGGACAGCAAAAGGAGCGCCTCTTGAGCTCCCGTGTCTGAGCTCACCCACCAATAGGACCGTCCCGCCTTGGGGGTGCCAGTCGAGCCCGACACTGTGACCTCAAAGTCCGAGGTCACGGAGGCGATGGTGCGAGAGACGGTGTCCACCGCGACGGCCGGTGTCGATAGCTCCGTGCCCGAGGGCGAGAGGAAGCGACACGTAGCCGACGCGGGGCGCTCAGGCGGGTAGAACTCCACCTCGCCAGCGCGGGATTGGAGGAGGAGGAAGTCCACGAGGCGCCTTCTGTCAGGTGTAGGTGATGACGAGCGTGACCGGGCCGCCCGTGGCCGAACCGTTGTTGCTCACGAGCGTCGCCTGGACGGAGTCGCCAGCGACGAGCGAAAGATTGGCGGGCGTGGCCGTGAGCGTCAGCCCCGCCAGCGTGATCGTTAGCGTGGTCGCGTCGATGTTCGCGGTCGAGAGCAGCGTGGTGCCGGCGCCATTGCTGATGGTCAGCGTGAAGGTGCCGGTGGCGAGCGTGGCCCCCACTCGCGCATGGATTGCCGAGATGGTGCGCGCGGTTGGCTTGGCTACGCCTTTGCGGCTGGTGCCGTTGGCGGTGAGCTGGACCACGAGCGTCGCGCGGTTGAGTGTGTCGACCTCGCCCTGGATGGCGTCGAGCGCAGCCTGCGCCGCGATGCGGAGGCGCACCTCTTCGGGGGCGTTGGGCGCCGTGTCGGTGCCGTTCCAGTTCTTTGGGGTGTAGCTGATGGTCGCCAAGGTGCCCTCTCAGAGAAAGGCCCGCCGAAGCGGGCCGTGTTCGTCAGTCAGTGCGGGATGCGATGATACCGGCGGGGTCGGGGCGAACGCCCGTGCCGATGCCGAAGTCGACCGTCATGTCGAGCGAGCGCGAGCTCGAGACGAAGTCGACGGTGTTCTCGGCGGGCTCGCGGATCCAATAGACCAGCGGGGTGCGCTGCTTGCTGACGAAGCCCCAGCGGTTGGTGTTGGTCAGCCGCTGCCAGAGGAGCGGGCGCGGGTCCATGCGGAAGTCCATGGCCGCGTTGACCTGCATCTGGCTCGAGGAGACCGACGAACCGAAGACCCCCTTGAAGGTCTCGTAGAGGGTCAGGTCTTCGGCCGAGCCGAAGAACTTGAACTCGTCGCCGCTGAAGTCCTCCTCCTGGCCGTGGTACGACTTCCAGAGGCCGGCAAGGGCGAAGGCCGCCATTGCCGCCGAGCGGTCGAAGGACGAGTTGAGCTGGGTGTCGCGCAGCGCGCCCGAGGCCATCGGGTGGCTGTTCGAGATGAGCGCGACGCCGTCGCCGGCCGTGGAGGTGATGTCGTAGATGTCGGCCAGGCGGTCGGCCGCGATGGCGCCCATCGTGTTCATGACCGCGATGCCGAGCTTACGCGCGGCGCCGGCCTCGAGGCCCGGCACGTCCTTGCGGTCGTATTTGTTGAGGCGCACGCGCAGGGCGTACTTCTCGTAGTCGATCGTGACGTTCGCGCGGTCGTTGATGTCGGTGGTGTCGATGTCGTTCGAGCCATCCCACACGGGGATGGACCCGATGCCCGACATGGACGCGAGCTTGAGGCTCGGGGCGTCCTCGCGGAGAACCTCGTAGCAGTCCTCCCAGTCGGTGCGAGGGCCTTCGGTGACGCCTTCCATGAAGGCAATGAGTTTCTGGTCGCGGACTTCGGTGAGTGCCATCGTGGGGGCTCCTTACTCGCTCGGGAGGGCGGGCGTGAGGGTGGCGTCGAGGGTGGCGAGCCGGGAGATGTTGCTCGTGCTCTGCACGCTCCAGGTCGAGGTGACCGCGATCACGAGGTCGGCGAAGGTCGAGACCTGCGCGTCGGTCGTGCGCACGAAGGCGCGCGTCTTCGAGACGGCTGTGACGCCGTTGGCGTAGGAGAGGCCGCCTCCGCTGAAGGTGGCGACCGAGACCGTGCCGGTGGCGTCGACCACAAACCAGAACTCGTGGTTGATGACATCGCCGTCAGCCACGTTGATGGCCGTCTGGTCGGAGAGCAGGATGCCGGTTTCGGGCGCCGAGGCCGGACCCAGATAGACCTTGGTCGTCAGGGTGTCCGTGCTGTTGGTCGTGGGGGCGATGACCTGGACATTACCGTCGACCCGGAGCCCCTTGCGGATGCTCTCGGTGGGCAGCGAGAGAACGCCAGTGTGGGCGGTCTCCGCAGTCGTGTTCGTCACCGTGTCGGTCGCGCTGTAGGGTGCGCGCAGTCGTTTCGTTCCGATGGACATTGGCCACCTCCTTTCGACGATCATCGGAGGTTGCTGCGGCAGTCACAATGCACTTACCCTGAATGCCGACAAAGCAGGCTCGCAGCCGCCATTGGTGCGGCTGCGAGCCACCGTCTTATTTGCGCTCGACCTTGAAGGAATGGGTGAACTGCTCGGGCTTGATGGCAAAGTCCTCGAGATGGACGCCGGACTGCTTCAGCATGGCCGCAAGCTCGGATTCACGCCGGGTCTTGCGCATCGCTTTCTCGCGCTGCTTGGCGACCCGCTTGATGTCCTGGAGCTCGGCATAGAAGCCGGGCGCGCAGCCCATGTAGACGCCGAACTCGCCATCGAACGGGAACCGCGTATGCCGGCACCCTGGGATGTGCTTCCACCCCTGCTGCTCGAGCAGGAAGCGTTGGGCGAGGATGATGTCTTTCCGGTACACGTCCGAGAGCGTGCCTAGACGGACGATCACCCAATCGCCGATGCGGTTGCTGATGCGGTTGCGGATGGCCGTCGGCACGTTGTCGAGGATGGGGCTTGAGACCACGTTCCGCTCGAGGTCTCCCATCTGCGAGATGTAGGCGTGGAGCTGGCGGATTGATTCCTCCGTACTCCACTCGTCGACGAACTGCGCGACACTCTCGACCTGGACATCAGCGCCGTCGGTGACAGCGGACGTCGTTGTTTTTGGCGCGGCCATCAGCCACCTCCCATGCGCCGCAAGATGGCGTCTTTGTCGACCAGCTTGGTCGTCTTCATCTGGTCCAGGCGGGGCTTGACGAGCTGCGCCACTTCGGCGTCGCTCAGCACTTTCGGCACGAAGAGGTGGGTGCGTTTCTGCCGCCACTCCTCGATCTTCGCCTTGCCGGCCGGGGTGGACACGTCGACTTTCGGCAAGCTGCCGAGGTCCTCGTCGAGTACCCACTTGTGGAGGCCTTGCGCCCTCAGATAGCGAAGGCGCTCGGTGTCCTGTTCCCTCTCGGCCCGCGTCTGGAGCGAGGCCGAGAGGGCGTTGAGCTGGGCGCGGAGTTCGGCCAGCTCGGACGATGTCCCCACCTCGGGGGCCGGGGTAGCGGCCGGTGCCGGCGCTGCGGTGACGATCGGAGCGCTGGGTGCGGGCTCCGGCGTGGTGGGTGGCACTGCCACCCCCGAGGACTCCTCAGCCCCCGGTGCGTTTTCTTCGTTCATGGTGTGCTCTCTCCTACCTGCGTCCCGCTGAGGCTGGGCGTCGTGCCTTGCCACGCTTCGCGGAGCGCGCGTCTTGTGCCGAGCCCGCCGCGACCAGTGCCTCGAAGTGCGCGATGGTCTGCTGGCGGATCTGCTCGAACTCCTTTGCCGTCGGCATCAGCATTGGGTCGCGCTCGAGCCGTGAGGCGAGCCACGCTACGTTGCTGTTGCTCGACCGCGTCGCCTTGCCGTCAGGGGTCTTCGATGGCGTGTGCGCGCCGTAGTGCTTGATGGACACCCGGCCCGGTCCCATCACGCGAATCTTGCGGGAGGCTCGAAGCTGCCCGGTCAGATTGAAATCGCGCGCTGGACTGCCGAGCGCCTCGGCATATGCCTTATAGCTGCGATACCCAGCCCAACCAGCAAGCTGGCCTTGCGACGGCTTGACGATGTAGCCCGTCGGCTGGGGCTGGTCTGGGCGAACCCAGAATAGCGCGCCTCGGCCCGTCGGCTTGGAGTCGGCGCCGATAGGCCGGAAACTGCCAACGGCTGCCTTACCCCTGTCAATGCGGTCTTCCATCGAATCCAACAGGGCTGCCGCAATGTCGACGAGAGGGATAGCCAGCCCCTTCTCGATCTCGCTCAGCTTAGAGTTGAACTTTATCTCGAATTTCAAGACACCACCTCCGGGGAGGCGGCCTCTTCAGTGGGCATGGTCGCACCGCGGGTGGTGTCTTCTGGAGGCGGTGGGACGGCTGTGGATGCGGGGGCCGGCTTGGGCGGTGCGACCATCGCGTCATATTTGGCGTCTTCGCGCATGCGATCGACAGCCTCAGTCATCGAGATGCCATCGCGCAGAGAGCGCGCCCTCACGCGCCCTGTCTGGCCCATGGCGAGGTCGCGCTCGAGCGCCTGGACGTGATGCAGCGGGTCGGCCGGGATGGCCGGCTCGCGGTACTCGACAACGACGCGAGCCTCTGGCCAGACTTTCGCGCCACGCTGCCAGTTGATGACGGCTCGCATGACGTCATAAAGGCGCTGCTCGGCGCGCTGCATGATCTCGATGTGCTCGCGTCGATACGACTCGCGGTCCATCAGCTCGATCTGTTTCGCTAGCGCCGTGATACCCGACGACTTCATGAACGAGGCGGGGTTCATCCCGTTCATCGCCACGACTTGCTGGACGTACTCTTTGAGCTGCTCGACGTAGCCAGCGAGAGGCGGGTTAGCGGTCTTGAACTCGAAGCCCGCACCGTCGCCACTGGGGATGCCGAGCACCGTCTCGGGGCCGAGCTGGATCTGCTTCTCTGCGCCTGCCGTGAGACCCACTGCGACCGGCTGGCCGTAGCCCTGGACGCGGGCGATGTGCCCGACGTCGGTGAGGTCGTGGTTGACCGCGCGCTGGGCGTCGAGCATGTCTGTTGCCAGTGGTGCCCAGAACTCTCCGGGGCTCGGCTGGGTGCCGCGAATCATCACGACGGGGAGCAGTCCGAAGGGGTTGACCTTGTCCTCGCTGGGATCGCCGTTGGCGGCGCGGGCGTAGATGCTCCGGTTCGCCATCTTGGAGGGCGCGACCTCCCAATAGGCTTCGGTGGGCGTGACCTTGGCGACGGCGAAATTCGCGTTGCCGAAAGTGTCCGGGATGGGGATGGGTACGACGAAGCGCCACGAATGGACGTCATCTTCGTGCGTGGAGAACGGGCCCGAAAGCTCCACCTCCTGGTCGTGGATGGGCATGAGCACAAGGCGCATGTCCCCGCTCTCGTGCGGGTAGACCCAGACCGTCGAGTTGTTCAGCGCGACGAGGTGGCGGTGGGCCTGCCGCATGATGGCGTTGACGTCGAGACGCTTGTAGGCGTCGGCAAGCATCTTCTGCGTGTCGAGGTCGAGGGGCTCGCCGTCGGGCGTCGTGAAGCTGCGCGAGGGCGGCTGAACGTAGGCAGTCGCTAGCTCGCGGGCGATGGCCCAGATGAACGGGACATGCCGCAGGACATGCAGCGACCAGTTGACCGGGTACAGTCGCTTGCGCTCGGTGAGTGCGTCCGACATGTCCCGACGCCAGTAGTCATAGAGGGCCTTCGCGGTGGCATGCCAGTCATAGGGCTGGTTGCGGCGCGAGCGGAATAGGTAGCCTCTGGAGTCGCTGGTCACTCCAAGCGCATGCCGGTCTGCACACGGAAGTCAAGCGATAGGTCAAGCGGCGTGCGAATACCTCGCCGTCAACATCTGCATCATCCCGCCAGAGCCGAAGCGCTTGACCTGTTGCATTCGCAGGGCGTCCGTGCCGTGGTCGTGGATATTGTCCTTGATGATGAGGGTCGTCATGGTCCCGTCCGGCCGCTGCTGATAGCGCAGGTTCTGCATGCAGCGCGTGATGCCGCGACGAGGCGGGCTGTCAAAGAGCCAGTCGCCGAAGAGGATGAGCGGGTCGCCCATCATCGGGTCAAGACGGTTGCGCACGACCTCGATACCGGGCGCGATGAGTTGCTCGGCGCGGCTGTTCATGCGGGTGACGTGCGAGCCCGGGAAGGCTTGGTGCGCCCACTGAATCTCATCCTTGCGGGCTCGGTCGCAGACGATGGTGTCCGGGGCCCGCTTCAGCGCGACACACCGGGCGAGCACCTCGGCGTGTAGGCGGTCGAGCGTCATGCCGTCGGGGCAGAGCTCGTCGAATATGACCGACTTGTCGCCCGCAAAATTGGCAATCCAGAGGACATGCGGGAACTGGTCGCCAGCGTCGTAGGCCAGGTCGTAGGTCACGCCTCGAGCGATGAGCTCACGGATGAAGCCCACGCGCGATGTGCCTCGGTAGCTGTGCTTGGCCCGTTCGAACTCCTCGAATACCGCCGTTGCGGGCCTCAGAATCTTCGCCATGACCTCCTGGTCCCACGCGCGCTTGGAGTAGGTCCGCTTCAGGCCTGGGATGTAGTCGTCGGGGAGGTACGGGTTATCGAAGCTCGTCGCGCGGATGAACACCCACTGCTTGCGGATGTCCTCCCGCTCGTTGTCGTTGGCCGCCTCCCGGGCGTGGTGGAAGATGGCAATGACACCACGCAGGCCTCGGGGCGTGCTGGTCGCCAGCATCTGCCGGAAGGGTGCGGCCTGGCGAACGCGGCCCTTGAGCGTGTTCCAGACGCGCTCGGGGTCGAGCACGGTTTCGCTCTCGTCGAAGTGCACCCAGGCGAACTCGAAGCCAAGGAGGTTGTCGACCTTGCTCACCGAGCGAAAGAAGACCTCGCCACCGCCGACCAGTTCGGCCCGCATTTGCGACCAGCGGAACCGCTTGAGGATGGGGTAGCCGGCCTGCTCGAGCTGCTCGCAGAGTGCCAGGAACTTCGGCAGGAGGACGTGCAGGACCTGGTCGTAGGTCGGTGCGACGATGAGTCCGCGCTGGCCCGGCATGAGCAGCGCGCAGATGATGTCCTCGACGATGCCGGCGTGGGACTTGCCGGTGCCGATGCCCGCGCAAAAGAACTTCTGGACTGAGGACCCCTCGCCGCTCAGATGGAGGGCAAGCTGTTTCTTGTGCGGGGTGTAGCCGGTGGCGGCGCCGATGATGCGCAGCGCTGATTCGCGGTCGTGGCGATGGCCCATGCCGCGCATGGCCTCGACCCACGACACAGGCGAGACGGCCTGGAAGCGCCGCGCCTGAACCTGCACGCGCTTGGCCTGCTCGACCGTCTTCTCGTCGGCCTTGCCGCGCTCCTTCCTGCTAGCGAGCGCCTCGGGGATGAGCTGTGGACCAGCCTTCAGGCGTGGCGCCATCCGCTCACGACATGTCCATGATGTCGTCCGGGTCGTCCTCGAGCGACTTGCGGACGGCGGCGAAAGCCTCGGGACTCATGCCCTCTGGCACCACCACTGGGGAGTCGCCCAGGCTCACGCCAGCCCCGCCCGCGATGACCAGTCCGCGCATTGCCTTGCGACACTGCACCATCGCGGTGATGAGGGTGGCCTTGACGCGGGTCGACTCCTCGGTCGCGAGCATGAGCCGTATGGCCTCGTGCTCACCCATCTCGAGCGCCATGAGGTCGCGCAGGCTGAGACCCGTGAGTGCCACTTGATCCGCGATATTGCGAGCTGGTGCGGACAGCTTGAGGCGCACGAACGACCAGCCCGGCGCAGCCTCCTGGACTCGTCGCGCTTGC
>Ga0247844_1006736_pt1 | contig 13595 bp, 14 predicted proteins | sample LaCtaG_FD_192421 | JGI IMG/M metagenome (GOLD analysis project Ga0247844, IMG submission 192421) | Freshwater microbial communities from meromictic Lake La Cruz, Castile-La Mancha, Spain - LaCruzMarch201714.5m_1 | ecosystem: Environmental > Aquatic > Freshwater > Lake | place: Spain: Castile-La... | reverse complement strand
GCCTCGGCATCCCGAAGGCAAAGTGCTTCAACATTTTTGTCAGCCGCAATGTTCCCGGCCTTTGCGTACTCAGAGAGTGGCCAGAAGAAGATTTGGAAACCGGCTGGCAGATGTTTACTAACCTGCTCTCCTTCTATCAACTGAAGAATGACTACAAATGATTGATATTAAGAAGATTTTTCTTGAGTGCGATCACCGCGATCCGGATGGTCTGTACGCAGATGACGTTGATATCATTGAGTTTGGCAACAAACTGATTGCAGCAGCCCGCAAAGCAGAGCGGGGGGATTGTGTGTCATTTGTGCGTACATTCAACAAGGAGGTTGCGAATGCGTTGCAGAACAGAAATAGAAATTCTTGAAGAGGTTGATGCCCCAGAAAAGGGTGACTACGACCTCGGCTTTGAGCAGGGATATATCAAAGGTTGCGAAGATACTAAGCAGATTATTCTGCAGACCCAAGCGTTCATGCTGATGCCTACATTCGGCAGCGCTTAATACAGCGGGGGTTTAGCGGGCGTCTTCTTGTCCTACCGCAATTGCAGGCGCCCTGTCAATTTGCTGTACTTGCGGAAGGACGCCCCGTCGGCGAAGTTCATCAATACCCATGAGCATTAGCGGGCCGCCGTAACCACCAATAGCGCCAACAGCCTTAACTCCCGGATGGGGGATGGGGGCTGCCATTAACGCAGATCCACCAGCGCTTGCCGCTGCTGCAAGAGCGCCAAGGATGTCGCCCTGTTCATAGCGATTCTTTGCTTCCAGCGCCTCAAGACCAGTCAATGCACCGGGAATCATCTTGGCCAGTGGACGGCGGAAGATTGCACCGGCTCGAGCCAGAGGACCCGGGGCCTTACTGCGCAGTGCATCTAGCTCCGCGTTACGCAGTTGAAGGTTCCGACGTGCCGAGTCAATCTGGCTTTCCAACTTGTTGATTGCCCTCTGCTCTTGACGAGCCTGCGCAGTCTGACGCTCGACAGCCCTCTCCGCCTCTTCAGCGTGCTGCGTTTGCTGCAGTGCAACTTCTGGCGGTGCCAGAACCCCGGTCGGGGTGGCGCCCCAAGTCTGTCTAGTAAATGGATTGTCTGCGCCTCGACGTAAGGCTGCACGCCTAGCGGTTTCGGTGTTGTACGTCTCTTGCCGGGCACGGCCAGTCGTTCCAAACGCTTCGTCCGGAGCGCCTTGTATGCCGCGCTCAAAGGCGCCCTGTTGAAGAGTGCCACCGGCTGGTCCACCCACAGGACCGCCTACCGGACCGCCTGCCGGAGCGGCCGGCATTCTTTGAGGTGCTGCGGGCATTTCCGTAGGAGTGGGCATCGCAGCGCGTTGCCGCAGAAGCTCCTGCAGCGCGGCCTCACCCTTAACAATCCTGTTTTCAAGCCCGGTGGTAGAGGGTCTTGGTAATGGAGCCTCCGGAATGGCAGATCCCAGCACAGCACCCGCGAGAGCACCACCGCCACCAGCAACAAGAGGCTCTGCAGCGTCCCCAGCGGCAGCCTGCATGCCACTCATGGCCTGCTCAACTATGCCGGGTTCTTCTTCTTCTTTCGGTGGTTCATAGATATCACGGGTAGCCTCAAGGGTGTTGGCTAGAGATTCCGCATAATTGGGATCTTCTGCATATGCACCCATCTTGCCGGATTGAAGGCTTTCAGAGAACTTTCCAACATTTGAGCCCGACCCAACCGCATCGGGGAAGTTACGCTTAATCATGTGCGCGTAATAATCCCCGAAGGCTTCTGGATCTTCAAAGTTTAGATAGCTCTCGCCTTTAGCTTTTTTGCCGCCACCGGCAAAGTCCTTAATGTTGCCAAGATTGTGATGGCCGATGACGCTCCGACCCCAGTTTGTCTCAAGCCCCCATTGCGACAGCAGAATGTCGGGAGACACGCGAATCTTTTGGCCAACATCTTCGGCAACTGATGCGTATTCTTCGATGAATTGCTGCTTGGCGTCCATGTTATTCACCTTCGCGCTTTCTGCGAATCACCCTTGTCTCCGGGTCACGAATGTAACCCTCAGGCACATCGCTTTCGCTCCTCTTAATGGTGCCTTTTGGTTGCTTGCGGCGACTTGCTGCCGAGCTAAGAATCGAAGCATTCTGCTGTGCTACAGCACGCAGTGCGCCTTGATAACCCTGCTCAAAATCGCGCATCTGCGGGCTAGTCAAAGCATCGGTAGCGCTCATGCCTTGTTCCCGCAGCTTTGCCCACAGTTCATGCTTTTGCTCAAGGTGACGGGCTCGCATCATCGTGTACTGGTTAATCATGCGAATAGCCTCTGGCGAGGCATTCGGGACGTCAAGCATCTGGTTAGCCAGTTGCGTTTCAAAGTCTGACATTGAGCCTTCACCGACGACCCGAGTCATCTGACGGTTGGCATTCTTTGCAATTGCCATTTGATTGGCAAACACGTTCAACGTATCAAGATCTTCTTGAGAGAGCTTGTACTTCGATAGTTCTGCAGCCGGCAACTTGATAGAGCCGACCAGACCAATCTGGATGCCTTGGTCAGCAGCACGCATTACAGATTGCGCTAGTCCGGGCTTACTCAAAAGCTCAAAAGCTCTTGGGTTGTCATATACCAACCGGTTCATGGTTTCTGCAGTGTTGAACAGAGTCGGCGCGCCCTGATAGGCATTCTGCGATTTGGTGAATGCAGTCACGCCTTCCTTAGCGGTTTCCTTGGCTTCTGTCTCTATTGCAGCAGCCGATGCGGCAGATTGTGCTGCAGTCGGCCGGGATGTGGTCAGCCCAGCAACCGTTGTAGCGGCAGGCGCCTCACCCGCCGCTTTAGTTGGCATGGCCGGCATTCCCGGAGCAGCCCGTTGCCCAAACACCCGTTCCCTGACCATCTGATCATAACCAGACTGATCTGTCAGTTGAAGCTGTGACAGGCGTGCAGCGATATTGGTCGGCACCGAGTAGTTTTCAAAATTGCCCGTGTCTGGATTGCGAATCGGGAACTTCTCAACCACGTCACCCTTAGGCGTTGCGTAGAACGTGCCTTCGGCTTTATTGAATACACCGCCCTCACGAACCTCGATGTTGTCGCGGCGGCGCTTCTCAAGCGCTTCCATAATCTCGCCCGGCTTTTTGCCGCTTGAGTACAGCATGACCGCATACTGATCGTCAGGCATGTAACTTGGGTCTTGAGGCGCAATCTGCACCCCGATACCGCCCATCGGCATACCGGCAGGTGCCGTAGGCTTAGTCGGGTCGGTCGGTTTTTCACCCGGGCGCAGGCGTTGAAGAGCTTGAAGTCCGAGCCCCTGACGCTTCATGTCCAGAATGCGCTCCTCAAGCTCCGCTTGCATTTTCAGAACTTCACGCTGACGCAGGGACTCTTTCTCTGACTGATCTAGAACGGCCTCCGTGGCCATACCAATCGATTCGCCGGTTGAACCCGATTTGGTCGGCGATAACAGCGCTGTCGCCACCCGCATGAGAGTCGGGTCGAACGGCAGGTTGATTCGCCGCTCAAGGCTAGACTGAAGGGCCTTGTAACGAGAGGCCAGCGCAGCCTGAGCCGCTTGCTCTTCTTTGAGCATCTTCTCAAACGGATCGATTGTCTCCAACTCATCCATCGTTCAGATCCTTACGAAACCGGCTGGCTTAAATCAATGATTGGCGCAGGCGATTGACTATTAGATGTGAACAAACCGCCAAGTCCACCAATGAGTCTATTAATGATGTTGCTGCTGCCGCCGCTTGTCCCGCCGCTTGTGGTGCTGCCCATAGCCGAACCGCCCGGGCCATAAAGGAACGCACCCAGACCGGTCAGCAGTCCGCCGAGGGTTGCCAGCTGGCTCGGGCCATAAGTGATACCGCCGCGGACGCCAGTCTCCTGAGCCGTGGTAGTCGTCGGCACCGACGAAGCATATGGCGCCAATAGCCCCGCATACTGCGCTGCCTGTTGCATCGGATAATCAAGAACCTTCTGACCCTGAGCTTGTTCAATGCCACCCAGTTGTTGGAGGGCCTGAAGACCACCCAGTCCAATTTGTTGTTGTTGACCAGCAAGGTTTCCAGCAGCCTGACCAGCCTGAAGCATGCGACCGAGATCCGTCTGCGCAGCGCCGAGAGCCTGACCGTACCCCTGTTGAAGAGCGCCAAGCTGACGACCAAGAAGATCCGACTGCAGGTCACGCATTGTCTGCCCAGCGACTTGAGCCTGACGTTGAGAGCCAAACTGACCGGAGCCAGCCATGGCAGCCTTCAGCCCCGGAATGACACGCTCCTGAATGTTGCGCTGTTGAAGACGACTCATCTCGTCCACAACACCAGCGGTGTAGGGATTCAGGTACTGCTGAATCATCTCTGGATTAACGGCCTGACCGCCTTGGCCGATGAGCTGTTGACCCATGCCAGCAGTGCCAGCGCCAGAAAATGCAGTTGTTGGCGCCAGACCAAAGGCTTGCTGTTGAAGGGGGCTAAATCCCGCGACACCACCGCCAGTAACGGCCTGCTGCCCGAAGTTAGAGATGTTCTGCAGGTAGTCTGTATAGAACTGCGGCGTCTCTCGAGTCGTCGTCGTCGTTTGAGTGCTCGGCGGCGGGAGAGTGCCAGTAAGCCAATCAGCCATTTTTCTTGGCCTCCTTCAAGTACGCCAGAGGGCTCTTAGCCTTTGGCGGGATTTTATCTGCTGGAGCGGCTCTTTTGTGCTGCCGAATCAAATCTCTGAACTCATCCAACACCTTAGCACCTGCTTTGTTAGATCCATCGCCCAAAGCAGCCACCGTGTCGGCATCGATTACATACTCACCGTCACTCAACAGAGCAGGGATGTCATCCGACTGACCAGTTCCTTTTCCAACCACCGGAGCGCCTTCTCGGTAGTCAGCACGACCGCCGACAGCCAACATGTGCGGACGAAGGGCGGTTGCAAGTCCACCCTCAGCCCGACCAAGACCTTCTATGGGAGCCTCTGAAAGGCGTGTAGCAGGACGGCTTTGCGGGGCATAGGTCTCGTATGGCACGACTCGAGCCGGCGCAATCCGCGGCGTCTGAGGGGCCGTGATGTCCCGTACCGTCGGCATGTCAATACCTCGATAGGTCGATTCATCCCTATCAAACAGGCCGAGAAACTCGCGGAGCAGGGCAAGACCCAGAGCGCTAGCAGCAAGACCGCCGATTCCGCCTAAATCAATACCACCGCCGCCACCGCCGCCACCGCCACCGCCACCATCATCGTTATCATCACTATCACCATCCGGCACGTTATCGCTAGGGTCTCGCACACTCTCACCACCCGGCGTTCCGGGCAATGCGGGACCGCCAGTATTAGTGTTAGCCGTACTGCCACCACCGGGGGTGGTGTTGATTCGATCTCGACCGGAAGGCCCTAAAACTTCATCAATAACAAGGGCTTCGTCCCCTACAGTCGTGTGCGCCCCACCAAACGGTTCTGTATCCGTAAAGTATCCGGGCAACAGATCGCCCGCCCCGAATCCGTAGTAATCAAGCCAAGTGCCGGGGGGTTGTTTAAAGTTAAATCCAATCGGCCCAACATCTGGATTGAACCCATCTAATTGGCCGGGAATAGCCGCATCACTTCCGGGACCATAAAACGCGTCGGTGATGTAAGGCAAATCCTCAAACAGGATAGCCTCACCTGCAGCCGGAATATTAAATCCAACTTGAGGGATGCGGCCCTCTGACAACAAAGTATTGACAAGCCAGTCTTCATCCGCAAACAGACTGGTATACGAATGAATACTTGGAATAGCCCCAAGGATCTCTATTTCTAGGCTTGAATCATTATCCATCCATGAAAATGGATCAATAAAATCATCAAGCCCACCGAAGTCAAAACTTCCCGGGTAACTGGTGCTGGTACTCAACCCCCAGTCAGAGAAGCCGCCCATGCCGCTTCTGTTTGAATTGAATGTGTCCCAGAACGAAGCCATTTGACCTTCCCCTTAGCGCGCTCTGCCAAACGCTTGGTTGGCAGACTGCTGTATTGCATTTATGTACGGGTTTATTGCTGCCGCGCCAGCGCCCATGATTGCAGCCTGCGACGGATTACCGCCCATGATTTGAGATGCGGCTGCACTGCCGGCGCCCTGACCGATTACGTCTGCTAGACGCGTGGGCAGGTAAGGCTGAAGACCACCGCTGAACGTCGGGGCTATATAAGAACCAGCGGTTTGTGCGGCACCAATCTGAAGGGCTGTATTGATATCCCCGCCGCTACGAATCAGGGCATCTGTTGCGGTTGCCGCACCCGTTCCTAATGCGTTTTGCAGCCTTGGATTTAATGGCAACCCTCCGGCTGTGATGTTGGCGCCACGAACAGCGCCACCTGCAACAGGGGCGGCACCAGCAGCCAACATAGAAAGAATGTCAAAGTCTGAAAGGATTGCTGTGCTTGCAAGGTTACCAGCACCCTGCGCTACTCCGCGGAGAAGATCTGGATTCAAACCTTGTAGAGACTCAAGACCGCCGACGTAGTTACCAACTCCAGTTCCGAGGCCGCCAGCAAAAGCGCCCTTGAAAAAGTTTCCACCACTCAACGAACTTCTCGCTCCACCCAACAATGCACCGGCAGCAACCTTCCCAACAGCTTGACTACCAAATGCGCTTCCCAAAGCATTACCTAGACCCGGGAGCACCAATGCCGTTGCGCCGGCCAAAAAAAGTTGACCCAATGGGCTGCTGATGAACTTCTTAAACCCGCTCAGTTCTGGGCGGAAGTTTGTAGACGTTCCAACCTGCACAACGTCGCCCGTGCTAGGGTCGGTTGCATACACAGCATAAAGATCAAACGCGCCGGGGTTGCCAAGACGTTTGGTGTAAAAACCATCGCCTACAGGGTTCAACCCCTCAGAAGTAGGAAGTCGTTCGCCTACGTTCAGGCCAGCGTTGAACTGTGCCGCGAAGACATCTTTTTCTGGCTTTCTGCCTTGACCCTCAAAAGTATTGGTCTCAGGGTTGTAGCGCGTTGTCGCGTGATGAAAATTCAGCGTTCCACCAAGCGTACCGGGCTGACCTTGAGACGACTGACTCCACCGATACGTCTTTGCAATGTTGGCCGAATCTTGCTCGTCATACATTCGTGCCGCACGAAGAGCATCTTCTGGAAGCATCTTGCCACCAGACAATGCATATGCATTGAAAGCCTCTCCTGCCTCTTCTGGCGTGTAGTCACGCGACAGAATGTTTGCTTGATTTGGCGTCAGCAATCCACCGAAAGTTCTGTCTAGCGATCTGGCGTACTCGTTGATGTAATCGCCAGTCATGACGTCTTTGTTGCCATCAATTCTGGCGCGTGCGTCATCTAAATACTGTCGAGCAGAAATCTTGGTGTTTGGATCGGAGAATTTTGCGTTCTCTATGTCTTGTTCAATCTGCGCTAATTTTGCGGGATCATCATATGCATCGCGCAATTGAATGCGAATCTTGTCTAGACCCAAGGCATCTTGATTCAGCGCATACGTCTCCCCTGCGGCGTTGCCACGCTTATCAGCAACACCCACTTGAGGGGCTTGAATCAGTTGATTGATGTTGTACAACTGTTCCGCAACAGATGGGCCAACGCGCCCTTTGCGGCCTTCTACTTCCGTTTGAGCAACGGAAGCAAACCTTTGGCGGTCTAGTTCCGAAAGTTCATCTTGACCTAGCTCAGATGTCCAATAGTCAATCGCAGCCTGCGACTCGGGCTTCCGGTCCAAATATTCTTCATAGAGGCCAGCAATCTGTTCTGCCATCGGCCCGGTGAAGGTTTGAGTCGATGGCGGAGCGCTAGCGGCAATCTCTGGTTGAATGGCGCGATAAAACTCCTGCATCTCTGCAGGCGTAATGATTGCCCCTTGTTGTTGTTGCCAATACTGACGACCAGCCTCATCAGGGGCTCTCCCCCCATACGCTTGATACAACAAACCATAAGGGTCTAGGCCAGAGGGTGCGTTTTGAAGATTCAACAGAGCGGCGTTGGCACTCTGAACGTCTTGTAGATACGCAGAGGGATTTGATTGCCTCTTAGCCAACTCAGGCGCCGCAGCGGAGCGGAATGTTTCTAGTTCGGTTGGATCAACGGTTTCGCCAAATTGTTGAGACCAATACTGAGCGCCCGGAGCGTCTGCAGTTCTGCCAAGTACAGAGGCGTAAAGATCGGCTACCGTCATCGGAGCGGGGGCGGCCGCTTCACCGCCTTCAGCAAATGAGCGCCCGACAAACGGGTAATACCTACGCTTCATAGTTGACTCCTTGGGTTCACCGACCCAACTAATGCCTGCGCCCAGTCCTGCCAATCATTGAATGCATACGGCTCTGGAGTGGCTTCATTGGCAAACACTTCGATCGCCTTTAAGCCAGCCGCCCAATCCTTCCAATATTGTTCACCACTAGGGATCTGCAACTGCTGCGCGGCATACAGTTCGCACATAAGGCTTGCCCACGAATCCCAACTATGGAACCGCGGGTCATAGACCAGCGCAACTGGATTAAGCGGACCCACGCTAATAACCACGCACGTCTCCCAGATTTACATTGAGAATGATACGTCCGCACTGGTAGTTACCGCCAGAGACATTAGAGACAAACTTCAATCTCATCTGACGTCTCTGCTCTCTCAAATCAATTTTGTTTGTGTTTGAGTCGAATGTATACGGGCCGGATGTTTCATTTGCGGTCTGTGCGTATGGACTGCCGGTCACAAATAGCTGCATTGAACCAGACAACAAAAAGTCCGGCTCTACCCGTTCAAGATGAACCCAGTAGTTGTCACCAATCAATGAGGTCTCTGCCGGGTTGCCTTGGATGAAACTCAAGTCACTCGTTTCAAAGAACGACTCAATGGCATTGAATTGAGGGCCTATGACCTCGTCGGTTCCATATTCATGCTGCCACAGATTGATGTTCTCGCTGTCAAATGTCTCCCAGCCGGCCATTACCGGATATGGGAACAACTGGGTAAAGTACCCGGCCGATCGCCGCGCTCCCGGCGCTGAACCGGCGTCGTACCAAGTCCCCTCGCGGACGTTGTAGATGATGACGTCAGTACACTCAGTAGCCGTGCCTCGAGGGTAGAACCACCAGATTTCACCGAACCTCGGAACCTTGGTCGCCCATACCTTCTCGCGCTCTGCGTAGTTCAGATTGTCAAAGAAGTAATTCTGGTTCATCGAGTTCGGGATCTCTTTGACAACCCCGTTGTACAACATGAACCGGTCAACACCGATCCAGTAGTAAATACCGTCGTACTCGATGACACACTGCGAAGACAAGATCGACGTCTGCGTCGAGATGGTGTCGTATCGCCAGTAGGTCGGAGGGGCGAAGTTGCCAGTCCCCTCCACCCCGAGAGACTGAGGCGCATAGGACACACGAATCAAACTATCTAGCGCCCAGAACAAACCAGACGGTGAGTTAGAACCACCTCGAACCGGAAGACCTTTAACTACTTTTGTCCCGGCAACACTCACTTCATTTGAGTCGGCGCTGTTCCAGTCGGTCGGATCGCCAGCAGAGCAGTTCTTGATAAGCCCATCGTTACCGTACACAAAGATGTATGGGTGAAGCACACACACCCCACCAGACACCTCAATTACTGCGTTAGTAGGATTCGCGCCACCGGTATCGGCTATGGCAGAAAGAGTCGTCCCGTTGATGTCCCCAATCAACACCGGCGTGTTCACCGAGTTGTTGATGGACGCAAGGTTCTGCCCGGGGTGAGCCAACAGTTTGTTTTGACCGCCACCGCTCGAGTCATAGAACGCATCAAACTGCCACAGGTTGTTGGCATTTGGCGAGAAGGAGGAGGTCTCAGTTACCTCTATTGAGAACCCACTACCACCACCGCCGCCAAGACTAGCGCTAGTCGCGCTAAGGGTGTCACCGGTCTCGTAATCAGTACCGTCGTTGACAATGATTACCGACGTCACCTCATTGCCGGCCACGGTGATATCTGCCGTCGCTCCAGTCCCGCTACCGCCAGTCAGGGCTACTGCTAAATAGGTGCCGTTCGTGTAACCAGATCCACCAACAAGGTTGTCTAGAGCGACGATGTCACCGATAAAAGAGAAGTTACTACTTCCCGCACCAATCCCTGATGGGCTGATTTGTAGCGTCTGAAGACCCACTTCCCAACCGCTGAAGATGTTCGTGTTGTTTTGGACACCATTAAGGAAAATGCCCCTGCTGGGGCCGTTGAGGTTGGCCGAAATCTGCCTGTATCCACCGACCTTCCGCGGTCGGCCTCGCTGGAACCTCACCCACTGGCCGTCGTTGTAGAAGCTCTTGTCCAGCACCGTCCCATCCCTCTGGATGCCGGGCTGTGTATCAATGGCAAAGACTTTCTTTGTCATGTGAAAGTACCGCCGGTGATGCCAGATGTGAAGGTGCCAGATCCGGCGACTTCAATACCGGATGCGTTTACTTCAAGACGTTCAGTTCCCAAAACTGAAACATTCCACTTCCCTGCCGACTGCCGGAAGACGCCGGTGTTTGATTCAGAGGCAAAGTACAGAGACGGGCTAGCGGCGCTACCGTTGCCAATACCCAAAGATCCCACGCTACCGATTGACGAGTTGGCATTCAGAACATTGACCGTGTCGCAAATCAGAATCGATTGCTCGTTGTCCGGAAGGACATAGTCCGCGCCGCCACCAACGTTAGTGGTAAACGTAACCGTAAATCCACCGGCGACCGTCTGATTGCTGACGTAGTAAACCTGCACAGTCGGGGGAACAACAATCGTGACGTTACCTGTCAACGTCCCGGTATAGGTCTGGACGACGTTGCCGGCCTCCGCGGCCGTCAAGGTGTATGTCCCACTAGTAACAGCCTTACTCAGTTGGGTGAAAACAAACTCTGTTGATCGTCCAAGACCTACCGTATAGAACGCAGTACCCGAACAAACAATAAAGCACGACTCGTCCGGTTGTACCGTAAGGGTAAGAGACCCATCAAGAAGATCCACACCGTCAGTGGCTACGGTCAACTGACCGCTACCACCGTTCTTGACCATGATGAACCAGTTGTTCCCAAGGGTCACCGCAGACGTCAGGGTGAGAGTCCCAGCACCGCCGGTCCACACCCACGTCTGAGCACGATAGGTTGCATCAGCCGTCGAGTTATTAGAGAACGTATTGACCGGGTGACTCTGATTAAGAGTCGAGCCGATGGCCAGAATGCCGTAACCCTGCAGGGTTGCCGCGTCTACAGAAGATGACCCAACACCAAAGTCAATCAGACCCCAAGTGCCAGCTTCGGTTGGATTAGTCGTGATGTAGATGTACGCAGCTTCACCTGCGGCTACTGTAACAATCGTGTTCGTGCCGTCGTAAGTCTTGACCGTGAATGAGTTTGCCCCGACGTTACGGATCAGTGCATCGTTACCAACGGACGTCTGGTTTGCTGGAGGCATACGCAGTTCCAAGCCGGCAGACGTTGCCGTGACCTGCATAATCCGCGCCGCATAGTCATCTGTTGCATTGCCATTGATCGGCCACTCTAGTTGAGTGTTGGCAGACAAAGTGACAGCCCGATACGAAACATCCGTCGGCTGCACCACATTTCCCGTGAACGGCGAGTTGTAGCTCATGATTAGGTATCCACAGCAATGGTTTGACGGTCACCAAGACGAGAAACATCTTCCATCTTCAACACATTCATGATGTTTTGATACTGGGCCTGCCACATCGGCATACGCTCATCATTCTTCAAGAACGGCATCGCCTGCAGAAGACTTCCATACAGAAGAGCCTGCGGGGCGTAAATGGTGAACCAATTGGTTTGGTTGCTTGAGTCCAGAGGTTGAATGCGCTCGTAGTACAGAACCTCAAACGTGTACGCACTATCCGGGGTTGGGGCGACTAGCCAATGGGTGTAGTCATAGTCGCAGTAGAACTTCGGAACATCGGTGTCAGTAGGATCCGGCCAATACTCACGCAGATACTCGTACTTGCGGAGCAGGACAGGTTGTCTTACCCCATCCACCGTGACGTTCATTGAGACCGTCTTGTGCCAGCGAGCCGGCTTATCAATGACAGCCTGACCCTGAACCATATTGCTCTGATTCACCGTCAGGTTGCCAAGGAACTTAATCTCCGCGGCAATGACCTGCTCGGCCAGCATGATGAAGGTCGGAATCTTCTCAAGGGTCGCAGTATCCGTCCGCTCGAGGTAAGACGAGATATCGGCGACCAAAGAATCGTAAGTTTGGACAGCGGCTACCGTCATCACCAGCTCCTATGCTTTGCCGTCTTTTTGGCAATCTTCTTGGGTTGAGCCACAAACTGCTTACCTGCGGCCTTACCCTCGCGCTTGGCTCGGGTCGTCGCGGCGTACTCACTTGACGACAGGGATTGGATTGCTTTCTTCGGGAGGTATCGCTCGCCGGTAGCCTCAGATCCCTGCGTAGAGGGCTTGCCAGACTTCGTTCCCCAGTCCTGTTTAGACCACTGAGAAAGACTGTTGTCTGCCTTCTTAGGGCCCTTATAACCGCCACCAGAGGCTTTGTACTTTTGAGTGGCTAGTTGAGATTTCCGGGCCGACCATTCCCCCGGAGAGCCACCCTTTCCGGAGGCTTTAACCGAGGCTACGATCCGCTTCCACTTCTCTGGATTACTTTTGACGGCCGTGCTCATAAATCACCTCGTAGGCAGCTTTGCAGGAGTCGTAGGCTGCTTGGAGTCGGGCTGCGTCGGCAGCGTACCCTGCAAGAAACTCTGCATCTGGCTTTGCCAATCCCTCTCCGGTGCATCCCAGAACATCTCCGGAATTGTCGGGCAGTTGATGTTCACTTGCCCTACCTTCGGGACGGTCCCGCAGGCTGTCAACAAGAGCGTTGTAGCGACGATTAACAATTTGGCTTTCACGAATGCGCTCCTTCTGGATCTTGTCAGCCTTGGCTTGCAGTTGGCGCTCTTTTTCAATCGCCTCGTTAGCCTTGGCTAGCATTTCGCGTTCTTGTATTACTTTTTCAGCGTCCCACTTTTGCTGAATGTTGTCCTTACCGGCTGTATAACCCTTCCAAAACGAAAAGCCGAGCATCACTAGCCCGGCCAGACCGCCCAATACCCAACGGTTCATCAAGAACCCAAGCATTGTTTGTACTCCTCTTGCCTGCGCTTTGTTAAACCCGGCAACGGCCTGCCTTTGAATTTATCCCACCGCAAAATCTCTGTGCACGCACCCGCATAATCACCGGCGTTCAGCTTCTTCGATAGAGTGCTTTTGCAAAATGCACTTTCACCGATATTGTAAGTTAGCGAGACGTATGCGTCGAACTCATGTTGATGCATAGGTACAGGCGCGCAGCGCTTTACGGCTTGCTGAAACTTGTTTGCATCTTGAAGCAGGCGAACTAAAGCCCTCTCCGGGGTGATTCGATCGCCAATCTCTACATCTTCTGTGGTGCCAAAGCCTATGGTCGGCACATCGCCCTTTACAGGAATATAAGCCGTCGGCACAAAGCCCTCATGTAGCGCGATTCCTACTAATGCAGTCGCTGACAAACCTAAAGCAGCGACCTTGATTCTCATAGCAAACCGACAACCTTTGCGATATACATAGCCAACAGACCAGCAGCACCCCATACGGCAGCGAATACCCATGTAGCAGCTTGGTTCTGCTTACCCTCTGACTTCTCAAG
>Ga0247844_1006731_pt1 | contig 13605 bp, 9 predicted proteins | sample LaCtaG_FD_192421 | JGI IMG/M metagenome (GOLD analysis project Ga0247844, IMG submission 192421) | Freshwater microbial communities from meromictic Lake La Cruz, Castile-La Mancha, Spain - LaCruzMarch201714.5m_1 | ecosystem: Environmental > Aquatic > Freshwater > Lake | place: Spain: Castile-La... | reverse complement strand
GGAGCCGGCGGGCCTCGCCGGGCTTGTCGCCAAAAACTTTTCCGCCGAGCCGGAGAGCCTCGCGGGCGGTTTTGCGCTTTTTCGCGGCGAGGATCATCTCAATTTCCTCGTCCTCGTGCGGCAGGCTCTCCCGCAGGACCGCCAGGTCATGGAGGGTTCCGAGCGTTGTGGAGAGGAGCTGGGCCGCGCTCGTGATGGCTTCGGCCGGCGGCCCGAGTGCGGCGGACTGGTAGAGGAGCTGCTTGACGCGCTTGCGCCACTCGTGGAACAAAAAGTCGTCGCTGCGCGCGGTCTGGCAAAGGGCCAGAGCGCGGCGGCCGGCCCGGTAGCTTGCGACCCAAGCCTCAAGGATTTCTCCCGGCTGGAGCGAGCTGAGGTCGAGGCCGGCGACGAGTGCGCTCAGCTTGGCGGAGGCCCGGATGGCTGCTGCGGGGGCGGAGTCCGCCGGCGGGCCGGATGCCTTCCAGTGGGCGGCTTCCGCCTGGCGTTGGCCGACCAGCTGGCGGAGCAGGTCCCTCGAGACCTCCAGATCCCGCTCGGCACCAAAGGCATCCTTGATCACCTTGGCGAGCTCGTCGATGCGGGCAAGCGGCTTCGAGGCCAATGAGGGATCTGCCAGCCGCAGGAGGGCCCGGAATTTTTTCATGCCGACGCGCAGCTCGTGGATGCGGTTGGCAGCATCCTGCGGCAGCGCGGAGAGGTCGTCGCGGGCGGCGTCAGCCAGCTGGCTCAGGGCAGAATGGAGCGCATTGCCCGGCGACCCGGCAGAGAGAAGAAACAGGCTCACGGGGTCAAACCTACAAATCCGCCTCCCCCGCGTCGATTTCCGTTTTTACTTTTCCGCCGGGTTGGGGCAAGAATCCCGGATGAGCCCACGCGACACCCTGCACCCCGCCGACCGTCTTGTCGCAGCCATGGAGCGGATCTACGGATACCGGATGACGACCACGTCGGGAGGCAACCTCTCGATCCGGGACGACGAGGGCACGGTCTGGATCACGCCGGCACGGGTCGACAAGGGGTCGCTGCGCCGGGAGGATATTGTCGCGGTGCTCCCCGACGGCACGGTGAGGGGCGCGCACAAGCCCTCCTCCGAGCTGCCTTTCCACCTCGGGATTTATGGCGTCCGCCCGGACCTCCGCGCGATCGTGCACGCCCACCCGGTGGCGCTCGTCGCCTTCAGCATCTGCGGGCGGACCCCGGAAACCCGCCTGTTTCCGAAGTCGCACGCGATCTGCGGCGAGGTCGGCTTCGCGCCGTATGCCCTGCCGGGAAGCCGCCTGCTCGGAGAAAAAATTGCGGAGGTTTTTTCGCGCGGGCCCAACTGCGTGATGCTGGAAAACCACGGCGTGGTGGTCGGCGGCGGGACCTTCGAAACCGCCTTCACGCGGTTTGAGACCCTCGAGTTCACCGCAAAGACCCTGATCAAGGCCGCAGCGCTGGGCGAGGTGCATCTCCTGGACGGGCACGGGCTTGACCTGGCTGCCGCCCGCAGGGTTCCCACCCTGACCATCAACCCCGGGACCGCCTCCTCGCGCGAGCGCGACCTCCGCCGCCAGCTCTGCGAGTTTGTCCGGCGCGGATACAAGCAGCGCCTCCTCATCAGCAGCCAGGGAACATTTTCGGCACGGGTGGAGGGCGAGGAATTTGTCATGACCCCGGCCGGGGCGGACCGCGCCGGAATCCGCCCTTGCGACCTGGTCCTTGCACGCTCCGAAGGGGTCGAGCGCGGGAAGCTTCCGAGCCGCGCCCTTCCCCTCCATGCCGCCATCTACCGCGCACACCCCGCCGTCCAGGCCATCATCATGGCAACCCCGGTCAACGCCACCGCGTTCGCCGTCACCCGCGCGGCGCTCGATACCCGCACGATTCCGGAAAGCTACATTTTTTTGCGCGACGTCGTGCGCATCCCGTTCGAGGCCGCCTACCGGGCCCCGGAGGATTTCGCCGCGCTCTGCCATCCCGACGCCCCGGTCAGCCTCCTTGAGAATGACGGTGTCATGGTCCTCGGGACCTCCCTGCTCGACGCCTTCGACCGGCTGGAAGTCCTGGAGTCCACCGCCGAGGCCGTCATCAACAGCCGACCGCTCGGCCAGGTGCGCCCGATGTCCGACGCCGTCATCAGCGAGCTCGTCCGCGAGTTCCTCGCTCCCAAACCGCAGTGACGCCACGCCTGCCCCCTCGCCGGGGAAACCGGTATTGCCAGCGGGGGGCTGGGGAATCATGATGGCGGGCGATGCAACTCGCCGAACTTCTTCCTGCCCACCCCGAGCTGGCTGCGCTGTCCGCGCATCTGGACGCCGGTTTTTTTTCTCCTTCGCAAGCTGACCTGATTGCCGCGCTTCTGGCTGAGGACCAGGCGCATCTATTTTCGGGGTGGGATCGTCCCGGGGTGGGGGATTCGGAGAAGCTGGCATTTCTTGAGTCGCTGGCCACGGCGCACGGGGCCTATCCCGGGGGGCTGCCGGGATACATCCGGAACGCCCGAAACCTGCTGGCGGCTGCGTCGGTGGGGGCGAACCCCTTTGAGGGCTGCACGCCGGTGAAGCCGGATGTGGTGGACCTTTCGGAGTTTGGTCCGACCTACCGGGAGGCCGAGGCGAAGGGGCTGGAGTGCCTGGGCGAAACGGCCGTGGTGCTTGTCGCCGGCGGGCTGGGCGAGCGCCTGGGGTATCATGGCATCAAGCTGGATATTCCGGTCGAGGTGACCCTCGGCACGTCGTATCTGGGGCATTTTGCTGAGGTGCTCCGCGTGGCTTCGCTGCGGGTGGGGCGCCCGGTCCCGCTGGTGATCATGACCAGCCGGGAAACGAATGCGGGGACGCTGGCCACGCTGGCCGAACACAAGAACTTCGGGTTGGAGGACGGACAGATCACCGTGCTTTGCCAGGAGCTGGTTCCGGCGCTTTCCGATATCGACGGGCACCTTGCGATGGACGGCAATTACCACCTGGTGCTGAAGCCGCACGGGCACGGGGACATCCACATGCTGATGCACACGACCGGCACGGCCAAAAGGCTGGCGGCCTCCGGGGTCCGGCACCTTCTGTTTATCCAGGATACGAACGGGCAGGTCTTCAACGCGGCGCTGGCCGCGATCGGGATTTCGGAGGCGCACGGGTATGATTTCAACTCGATTGCTGTGAACCGGATCCCCGGCGAGGCAGTGGGCGGGATTGCGACGCTTCGCAAGCCGGGTGCGCCGGACATGACGCTCAACGTCGAATACAACCAGCTCGACCCGCTCCTGCGGGCGACCGTGAGCCCCGAGGGCGATGTGCCCGACGAGCGCGGGTTCTCGCTTTTCCCCGGCAATATCAACCTCCTTGTCCTCCGCATGGATTCCTACCTCCCGGTGCTGGAATCCTCCGGGGGGATCATCGCGGAGTTCATCAATCCGAAGTTCTCCGACGCGGCCCGCACGCAGTTCAAGAAGCCGGCGCGGCTGGAAACCATGATGCAGGATCTGCCCAAGCTCTTCACCGATGGCGAGCGGGTCGGGGTCACGGTTTTTGACCGCCCGTGGTGCTTCAGCGCGTGCAAAAACAACCTCGCGGATGCCGCAGCCAAGGTCGCCCAAGGGGGGCCGCCGGAGAGCGCCTCCAGCGCGGAAAACGATTTTTACGCAGCCGGCCGTTTCAAGCTGCGTGCGGCCGGCATGGACGTGGTTGAAGAGCCTCCGGCCGCAATCCGCGGCGTGCCCTGCTGCCCCGGGCCGAGGGTCCTCCTCCGCCCTGCGTTTGCCCTGACGCTGGAGGAGGTTTGCGGGAGGGTCACAGGCGGCCGGATCCGCGGGACGGCCACGCTGGTCCTGGACGGGGACGTGCGCCTCGAAAACGTGACGGTCGACGATGGCGGGGCTCTGGTCGTTTCTGCGGTGGCAGGGGCCTCGGTTGTGGTGAGGGACCTTCATGTTCCGGCCGGGCAGGGGTTTGTCATCGAGCCCCTGAGCGACGCGGAAATGGCCGATGAGGCGGTCCCGGAGTTCCTGCGGATCCGCGGCTACCGGATCGTGGACAGGGGGGCTGCCCGCCACCACGCCGGCTCACCGGGCCTCTGGATCCTCGGGCCCAATGGCCGGTTGGCTCCCGCCTGATCTTCTGATAGGCTCGCTCCATGCATTCCACCACCCACCTGGCCGAGCGCGCCGCCAGGGCGCAAAAGATCATCGATGCACCGGATGGCTACAAGGTCTGCGAGGGGTGTGAGTCGATTGTGACCGCCCGCGTGGTGACGTGCCCAAACTGCCACGGCTACCGGTTCGACGAGTCCGCCGTGCGGGTCATCGACCAGGCCCGCCTGCTCGCCTCGCGGCCCCAGCAAAGCGTGACCGCCTCGGATCTGGAATAGACAAGGCGGTAAGGAACCCAAACCCCGCGATTACGAAACGGGCTGCGAGAGCACGGGCAGTTGCTCGAAGCAGAAGTCTGAAGCGCGGGCGCGGGTTTGCTTTCGAGGATCCCGCGCCGCCGGGCTGGATGTGCGGGGGGGGATTCAGCCTGCGGCGTGGGCTTTCAGGTCGGCGAGGTCCACGAACTCGATGGCCGAGCTGTGGGTGGCCTCCAGGTCAACGAGGGGGGCGCAGCCGGCCTCGAGCGCCTCGGCCCAGCGGGAGACGCAGAGGCACCACCTGTCGCCGGCGACCAGGCCTGGGAAGTGGTATTCCGGCACGGGGGTCACCAAATCATTTCCGCGCATGGCGGAAAACTGGAGGAACTCGTCGGTCATCACGGCGCAGACGGTGTGGAGCCCGTGGTCGCCCGGGCCGGTCCTGCAGTAGCCGTCCCGGTAGTAGCCGGTGAGGGGATCCTTGCAGCAGCACTTGAGCGGAGTTCCTAAAATATTGGTTTTCATGAGTTGGAGGATGGCGCAGGCTTCCCGGATGTCCGGCAGGGCAGGCCATTTGGTTCTTCCGAGCGGAACTTATCCCGGCAGGTTTTTGAGCAGCTCGGCGTTGGTCGGGTATTTGCGGATGAAGAACAGGAGGCGCTCGATGGCTTCGATCGGCTTGTGGCCGGCGAGGCCGCGGCGGATGACATTGATTTTGTGGAGGTCCTCCTCGGGGAGGAGAAGCTCCTCGCGGCGCGTCCCGGAGAGAAAGATGTCCACGGCCGGGTAGATGCGCTGGTCGCTGATCTTGCGGTCGAGGACGAGCTCCATGTTTCCCGTGCCCTTGAACTCCTGGAAGATCAACTCATCCATCCGGCTGTTGGTCTCGATGAGGGCGGTGGCCATGATCGTGAGCGAGCCGGCCTCCTCGGTGTTGCGGGCCGCGGCGAACAGCTTGCGGGGGATCTCGAGGGCGCGGGCATCCACGCCGCCCGACATCGTGCGCCCGCCGCCACCCTGCGCGTTGTTGAATGCGCGCCCGATGCGCGTGAGCGAGTCCATGAGGACGAAGACGTCCTTGCCCATTTCGACGAGGCGCTTCGCGCGGTCGATGGCGAGCTGGGCGATGCGCGTGTGGGTTTTGATATCGCTGTCGTTCGAGCTGGCGAGGAGCTCGGCCGTGGGGACGGTGCGGCGGATTTCGGTGACCTCCTCGGGGCGCTCGTCAACGAGGAGGATGATGAGCTTCATCTCGGTGTGGTTCTTGACCACCGCGTCGGCGATGTGCTGGAGGAGGGTGGTTTTCCCCGTCCGGGGCGGGGCGACAATCAGCCCGCGCTGGCCTTTTCCGACGGGGGTCATCAGGTCCATGACGCGTGTCGTGTAGCGTTCGGTGGTCGTCTCCAGGCGGATCCGCTTGTTCGGGTTGATCGTGGTGAGCTCCTCGAAAACCGGGAGGTTCTGGAAGTTGTCAGGATCCTCCCCTTCGAGCTCGGTGAGCTTGTAGAGCTGGGGTCCCCGGTTGCCCCGGCGGGTCTCGCCCCGGATCCACATCCCGTCGCGGAGGGCGTATTTGCGCACCACTTCCGGCGTGACAAAGATGTCGTTGTTTGACTGGGCGTAGTTCCGTCGGGCCTCGCGGAGGAAGCCGAACCCTTTTCCGGAGACCTCGACGATGCCCTCGGCGAAGGTCGGGGGGGCCGGCGGTGGCGGGGGAGTGGCCGGCTGAGCGGGCTCCTGCGGTGCGGTGGGAGCTGGTGCCGCGCCATCAGGCGAAATCTCCGCGGACAGCTCAGCGGCGGCCGGCGCATCCTGGGGGTCGCCCCCCTCGTGCGCATCCGAGTGGTTCAGAGAGGCTTCGGCCTCCTCCTTGACAGCAGGTTTCCTGCGGCGGGGAGGGCGCGGTGTGCGGACGCGGCGCGGGCGCCTGCTTTCGGCAGGTTGCTGGTCGGGGGATTGCGCCTGGGGCGCGGAGGAGTTGGGTTCTTCGGTCATGTTGGTAAATTCAGCTGAGCCTCGCGAGGAGGTCCTCGGGGATTTCAAAATTGGCGTGCACATCGAGGACGTCGTCGATGTCCTCCAGGGCCTCGCAGAGGCGGACGACCTGGGAGGCGGATTTTTCGTCGTCGACCGGGGCGGAAGTCTGCGGGATGAACGTCAGCTTCTGGCTGGCCGCTTCGAGCCCCGCATGGCGCAGGGCCTCGGCAACCGCGTAGAGGCGATCCGGGGCCGTCGAGATGACATGCTGGTCGTCGTCCACGGCGAGCTCTTCGGCGCCGGCCTCCAGGGCCAACTCAAGCAGTCGGTCCCCGTCCACCGCCGAAAGCGGAATCGCGATCTGCCCGACCCGTTGGAACAGGAACGAGACGCTTCCCGGGCCGCCCAGGTTCCCGTGATACTTGGTGAACAGGCAGCGCAGGTCGGCCGCCGTCCGGTTCCGGTTGTCCGTCGCCGTCTCAACCAGAACCGCCACCCCGCCCGGGCCATAGCCCTCGTAAACGATCTCCTCGATCGCCCCCGACGCGATCTCGCCGATCCCCTTTTTGATGGCCCGCTCGATATTGTCGTTCGGCATGCTGTGGGTGCGCGCGGCCTGGATCGAGGCGCGGAGGCGCGGATTGAACGCGGGGTTTCCGCCTCCAAGCCGCGCTGCGACGGCGATCTCTTTGGAGAGCCTTGAAAAAAGCCTGCCGCGCTTGGCGTCCAGGGCTCCTTTCAAACGCTTCACCTTCGACCATTTATTGTGGCCGGCCATGAAATAATCTTCTCAGAATAAAGGTGCTGTCCGCATTCGGGATCTATCTCTCCCCGGGGAAACGGACAAAAAGTTGATGCGAAGTCTCGCGACTCTTTGCGGGTTGGGGCGACCAGCTGCGGGGAAATTTCCTAGCGCACGTCGCTCGACAAGGAATGCTCTTACGGGGGAGCGGGGGTGGTGTCAAACAAAATTCTCTGCGGCTTGAAAATCGGGGGGACGTCCGCGCCGGTGCGGGCGCGCGACCCGGGGGTTCCCGCTCCTGCGTTTTCGCTTGCCTCGCCGCCCGGGGGAACTAGGTTCTTCACCTTCTCTCTCAACGAAGGTTTCATGTTTCTGCAATCACTGGAAATTATCGGCTTCAAGTCGTTCGCGCCGAAGACGGTTCTGAATTTTCACCGCGGGGTGACGGCCATTGTCGGGCCGAACGGCTGCGGCAAGTCGAACGTCCTGGACTCGATCCGGTGGGTGCTTGGCGAGCAGTCTGCGAAGGCGCTGCGCGGCGGGGAGATGGCCGACGTGATTTTCAGCGGGACAGACAGCCGGCAGGCGCTGGGCATGGCCGAGGTCTCGATGACGTTTGCGGACTGCGAGAAGGAGCTTGGGGTGGAGTGGAACGAGGTGCGGATCACGCGCCGGGTCTTCCGCGACGGGAAGAGCGAGTATTTTCTCAACAAGACGCCCTGCCGGCTGAAGGACATCCACCAGCTGTTCATGGACACCGGGGTGGGCCGCAGCGCCTACTCGATCATGGAGCAGGGGAAGATCGACCAGATCCTCAGCAGCCGCCCGGAGGACCGGCGGGCCATTTTTGAGGAGGCGGCGGGCATCACGAAATACAAGGCGCAAAAGAAGGAGGCGCTCCGCAAGCTCGAATACACGGAGGCGAACCTCGTGCGGGTGCAGGACATCATCAAGGAGGTGAAGCGCCAGATCGGCTCGCTGCAGCGCCAGGCGGGCAAGGCGCGCCGGTATCAGGCCCTGATGCAGGATCTCAGGACGTTCGACACCCACCTCTCGCACCGGAACTACCGAGCGCTGGCCGCCGAGTTCGAGGACCTGCACGCCCAGATCGGGCAGGGAGACGAGGCGCGCTCGGTCCACGAGCTTGAAATTGCGCGGCAGGAGACCGAGCTTGCGGGGTTCCGGGAGCGGATCGATGAGCTGGACCGCGAGGCCTCGCTCGTCCGCGACGGGCTCCAGACGCTGCGCAACCGGATCTTTTCCGCCGAGAACCGGATCCAGACGAACCGCGAGCGCAGCCAGGAGGCCTCCGCGATGATTGACCGCCACCGCTCGGATATCGCCCAGGCCGAGGAGAAAATCCGGACCCAGCAGGAGCAGATCGACCAGACGGATTCCCTGCTGACTCAGATGATCGAGACCCTGCAAGGTCACGAATCCACGCTGAACGAGCACAACGACCGGGTGCGGGCGGCGCGGGATGAGCGCTCGGCCATCGAGCGTGAGATCCAGGAGGGCAGCGCGGCCATCTCGCGCGTTGAGGCGCGCATGGGGTCCCTTCGCAACGACATTTCGACGGCTGCGGGGCGGCGGGAGTCCGGCGAGACGCGCCTGCGGCTGCTTCAAGGAGAGTCGGAGGCGGCCACGCGCATTGCCGGAGAGCTGAGCTCCAGCCTGGAGGAGCTGACCCGGCGGTGCGAATCCTCGCGCCTCGGGCTCGAGCACGCGCAGGCCGAAGTGGCCGAGGCGACCGCCACCTACGATCTCGCCGAGCAGTCCCGCCAGAATGCGGAGGCCGTCCTCGGCGTGGCAGGCAAGGAGGCCGCCGGCATCGAATCCCGTCTCGAGGTTCTGCGTCAGCTTCAGGACCAGGGGGAGGGGTTTGATGAAGGGACGCAGGCCATCCTCCGCGGCCTTGACAACCCCTCCTTTTTCTCTCCGGCGATCCAGGGAGCGCTGGCCCAGAACATCCAGGTCGAGCCGCGATTCATCCCTGCGGTCGAGGCCGGGCTGGGAGCCGCCTTGCAGGTGATCATTTTCAAGGACCCCGGTGTGGCGGAGTCCGCGCTCCTGACGCTTTCGCGCAACAAGCTGGGACGCGCCGCGGTGATTCCCGCGAGCTGGATCAACCGGTCGGGGCACCAGGTCCAGGATCTCCCCTTTGGCGCGATCGGGCGGGCGTCCGAGTGCGTCGGAGGTTCCGGCGACGCCGCCGACCTCGCCCGACACCTGCTGGCGGATGTGCTCATCGTCGATCAGTTGGAAACCGGATTCCGCCTGCGCACCCAATTCCCCGGGTTCGCCTACGCCACGCTCGGCGGGGAGCTGATTTCTGCGGAGGGCATCGTCCATGGGGGCCTGTCGAGTGACAACCCGGGGCAGTCCGCGCTCCAGCGCAAGGCGCAAATTGCCCAGCTGGATATCGAGCTCGGCGCGGCAACCGAGCGGCTGGATGCCCTGGCAGCCGAGCGGGCCCGGGCCGGCGAGGCCCTCGATGCCGCAGCCGAGCGCCTCAAGTTTGCCAGGGAGGCCGTGCAGTCTGCGCAGGTCGAGGCCGCCTCGCTGGAAAACGAGCGGCGCCACACCGAGCGCCTGCTCTCGGATGCGGAGGCGAAGCGGGGGTCGTTCACGCGCGAGACGGCTTCCATTGAGGACGCCCTGCGCGCAAGCCTCGCGCACCTCGGCGAGCTGGAGTCCACGATCGCGGTGGCCTCGGCCGAGCTGGACTCCCTGCGAAACGCGCGGGGCGAGGGGGAGGTCCGCGTGCAGGCCGCCCGCGAAAAGGAGAGCGCCGCGCTGGATGCGCTCAACGAGATCCGGGTGCGCGTGGCCACCGAGCGCCAGCAGCAGGAGAACCTCCACCGGCAGCGCGGGCCAATGACCGCCCGCCTCACCGAGCTTTCCGAGCTTTTGGATGTGCGGCGCACGGACATCCGGAACTACGAGGAGCGGATCGCCTCGCTCGAGGCGGAGGACGCCTCGCTCCAGATCTCGATCTCCGAGTGGCAGGAATCGCTTTCGGCCGAGGAGGCGAAAATGGAGGCGCTGACCGCCGCCCGCGCCGAGGTCCACCAGGGGGCCGACGCCATCGAATCCGCGCTTCGCTCGGCGCGCCAGCAGCTCGTCCGCCTGCAGGATGAGCGCGGTCGCATCGAGGTCCGCTGCACGCAGGCGGAGATGCGCAAGGAAAACATCCGGGCCCACGTCTCGCAGCGCTACCAGATCGACCTCGATGCCTTCGAGCCGGATACCTATGCCCTGCTGGTGGCCTTCCGCGACCGCAACAAGCGCAAGGCCGATTCCGGCGAGCCCGAGCCGGGCTCCGAGCCGGCCCCGGAGGTCACCTCCGAAGGCTCCGATCCCGCTCCCGAGGTCCCGGAGATCTCCCCGGGCGAGGGGGTCCCGTGGGACCGCATTGCCGGGATCGTCTCTGAGCTGACCGAGCGCGTGGATGCGATGGGTCCGGTCAACGTCGAAGCCATCCAGGAGTTCGACGAGCTCGAGCAGCGGTTCATCTTTTTGGAGAAGCAGAATGCCGACCTCGTCAACTCGAAGGCCGAGCTCCTTGAGGTCATCTCCAAAATCAACCGCACGACGAAGGATCTTTTTGCCGAGACCTTTGAAAAGATCCGGGTGAACTTCCAGGAGATGTTCACCGAGCTCTTCGGCGGGGGCCGGGCGAACCTGATGCTGACCGACGACGCCGACCCGCTCGAGTGCGGCATCGAGATCATCGCGAAGCCTCCGGGCAAGCAGCTCCAAAGCGTGAGCCTGCTCTCCGGCGGCGAGCGCACGATGACCGCCGTCTCCCTCCTCTTCGCGATCTACATGGTCAAGCCGAGCCCGTTCTGCGTGCTCGACGAAATGGACGCCCCGCTCGACGAGTCGAACATCAGCCGGTTTGTAAAAATCCTCGACCGCTTTGTGGCCCAGAGCCAGTTTGTCGTGATCACGCACAACAAGCGGACGATCAGCCGCGCGGACATGCTCTACGGCGTCACCATGGAGGAGCATGGCGTGAGCAAGCTCGTGAGCGTCAAGTTCAGCGGCAAGGCGGAGGCCTCGCACCCGGAGCACTCGGTCGCCGACTCGTTCGGAAAATCCCGCCAGCTCGCCAGCGAGCAGAACGCGCCCGCTCCGCCTGAGGCGGAAGATTTTCTGGACGAGCCCGCTTCGGCGGACGAGCCGGCCGGGCATCCTCTGGTTGAGGGGGCGGACGCCGGGGAGCTATTGGAGGCAGAAGCGGGCGGCGCGTCGCCTGAGGCCGACGCCGCCGGGACAGGGCCCGAAGCCGGAAGCGCTCCGCAGGCCGAAGCGTCCGATGACCCACCCCACAAGCCCGATGAACCTGCATCCCCTTGAGACCGCGCTCCGCCGCCGCCTCGCCGTCGTTGCAGACCACGCGCTGAGGGACCGGGATCCCGCCGCGCACCTGGCGGCCCTCAAAGCCGCCCACGCGGGCCTCGAGGAGGCAGTGGCTGCCCTGCCCGCCGGCGCCGATCCCAGGCTCCTGCATTTTCTCGAACGACAAAGCTACGAAAAGGCCGTCGCATTTCTCGCCCAAGCTGGCGGAGCGGCTGGCGCGCAGTGACCGTCCGGGCCTTGCGCTATCGGATCTGCCCGGTTCCGCGGAGGAGGTATTTGTAGGAGGTGAGCTCCTCGAGCGCCATGGGGCCGCGGGCGTGAAGCTTGTCGGTGCTGATGCCGATCTCCGCGCCGAAGCCGAATTCGCCGCCGTCGGTGAACCGGGTGGAGGCATTCCAGTAGACCGTCGCGGAGTCGACGGTGCTGAGGAAGGATTCGGCGGTTGAGGGGTTGGCTGTGATGATGGCGTCGCTGTGGTGGGATCCGTATTCCTCGATGTGGGCGACGGCCTCTTCCAGGGATTCCACCACGCGCACCGAGAGGATGAGGTCGAGGTATTCGGTGCGCCAGGATTCCCCGGTGGCGGCGGCGAGCTTGGGGTAGGCCCGTGCGGAGAGGAGGCTCCATGCGCCGGGGTCGGCGCGCATTTCCACGCCGGCCGAGGCGAAGGCCGGGGCGGCCAACGCAAAAAATTCTTCGGCGACGGCGCGGTGGACGAGGAGGGTTTCCATGGCGTTGCAGACCCCGGGGCGCTGGCATTTGGCGTTGATGGCGATCGACAGGGCCATCCCGAGGTCGGCTTCGCGGTCCACGTAGACATGGCAGATCCCGTTGTAGTGCTTGATCACGGGCATGCGGGCATGGCTCACGACATTTTCGATGAGGGCATGGCCGCCGCGGGGGATGATCAGATCCATGAACTGATCCATTTGAGCCATGATCCGGACCGCATCGCGGTCCGTGCTGGGGATGAGCTGGACGGCTCCTCCGGGGAGGCCCGCAGGGGCCCCGCCGGCCTGGAGCGCTTCGGCGATGGCGAGGTTCGAGGCAATGGCCTCCGATCCGCCCCGCAGGATGACGGCATTGCCGGTCTTGAGGCAGAGCACGGCCGCGTCGGCGGTGACATTCGGCCGGGACTCGTAGATGATCCCAATCACGCCGATCGGCGTCCGGATTTTCGTGATCCGGAGCCCGTTCGGACGCGTCCATTCGCGCAGGATTTCCCCGACGGGATCCGGGAGCCCGGCGACCTGCCGAATGCCATCCGCCATTCCGGCGATGCGCTGCGCCGTGAGGCGGAGGCGGTCGATCGAGGCGGACGAGAGGCCGGCCGCCTCGGCGCGTGCGACATCGGTGGCATTGGCCTCGAGGAGGGCAGGGGTGCGGGCGACGACCTCCTCCGCCATGGCGTGCAGGATCGCGGATTTTTGGCCGGAGGTGAGGGCGGCGAGCTGGCGCGCGGCGGTGCGCGCCCTCGCCCCGATGGCGTGGATGGTTTCGCGGAGGTCGCTCATGGCTGGAAGGGCACGAGAGCGAGCCCGTGCGCCTCTGCGACCGCCCGGCAGGTGACCTGGCCCTCGTGGATGTTGAGGCCGCCTCCCAGCCCTGGAAGGCGTTGGAAGGCCTCTTGCAGCGGGAAGTCGGCGAGGGTTTCGATATATTTGTAAGTGACGTTGGTGAGGGCCTGGGTGGCTGTGCGGGCGTAGGCCCCCGGCATGTTCGCCACGCAGTAGTGGGTGATGCCCTCCTCGACAAAGGTCGGGTCGTGGTGGGTCGTCGGATGCGAGGTCTCGACGCATCCGCCCTGGTCGATCGCGATGTCCACCAGGACGCTTCCCGGCTTCATGAGGCGCAGCATTTCTCGGGAGATCAGCTTCGGGGCCTTTGCTCCCGGGACGAGCACGGCCCCGATGAGCAGGTCCACGCCGGGCAGCATCTCCAGGATGCTGGCCTCGCTGGAAAAGAGCGTGTGCGCGGTCTGCATCGTGATGTCGAGAAACCGCATGCGCTCCAGATCAACCTCCAGGATCGTGACGTCCGCCCCGAGGCCCGTGGCCATGCGCGCCGCGTTCACCCCCGAGGTTCCCCCGCCGATGACCATCACCTTGCCCGGCAGCACGCCCGGAACTCCGCCCAGCAGGACGCCCTTTCCGCCATGGTGCTTGGCGAGGAAATATCCGCCGACGAGGACC
>Ga0247844_1006724_pt1 | contig 13615 bp, 14 predicted proteins | sample LaCtaG_FD_192421 | JGI IMG/M metagenome (GOLD analysis project Ga0247844, IMG submission 192421) | Freshwater microbial communities from meromictic Lake La Cruz, Castile-La Mancha, Spain - LaCruzMarch201714.5m_1 | ecosystem: Environmental > Aquatic > Freshwater > Lake | place: Spain: Castile-La... | reverse complement strand
CAAATGCTCTTGGGACATGCTGATATTTCCACCACCACGATTTACACCCATGTGGCGCGGGAACGCTTGAAATCCTTGCATGCCCAGCACCATCCCAGGGGTTGAGCACTGCGCAATGGGGGATGTTGCGATCAAGCCGTGTCCAAGCGCTGTGCCATCAACCAATCGATTTCATCCGCCGTGAACCCCGCCTTCAACCTGGCTTCGTGGTTGAAAGGCGGCTTCAAACGCGGTGCGGCATGGTGTTTCACCAAGGCTGGGTAATGCACCAAGGGGTCCAAGCCTTGCTGGCTGCAGAGCCAACGGAACCAGTGGTTGCCGACCGCCACATGCCCGACCTCGTCACGCAAGATGGTGTCCAAGATGGGTTCCAGCGCCCGTGCATGCACTGAGGTGGACAGGTGCAGCTTGGACTGGATCAAGGGTGTGGCATCCAAGCCTCTGGCTTCCAAGGTTCGAGGCACCAAGGCCATGCGCGCCAGCACATCGTCGGCGGTTTTCTCGCACATCGCCCACAAACCGTCGTGCGCCTCGAAGTCGCCATAGCGGTGCCCCATCGTTTGCAGCAAATGCGCCAACAGCGCGAAGTGGGTGGACTCCTCATAGGCCACCTTGAACCAATCGAGGTAATAGGCCTCAGGCATGCGAGGGTACCGCCAGATGGCGTCCAAGGCGAGGTTGATCGCGTTGAACTCGATGTGGCAAATCGCGTGCACCATCGCGGCCAGCCCCGCCTCGGTATGCACCGAACGGTTAGGTACTTCCTGCGGTGGGCACAGCACCGGGCGGGCCGGACGACCGGGAATCACCAGGCCTTCGATGCTGAAAACCGTTTGGGTGTCCAGCGTCAATCCGCCTGGGTGCATCTTCCACAGCGATTGCAGCGCCTGTACCTTCGAGGGCGGATCGCTGAGGCACAAGACCTCCAAAGCAGCTGAACGCAGTTCCATCCCTACAATTGTAGAAAGGTCTTACAAAAGCAAACCCCATGGCGATTTACCAACTCGACGAACACATCCCGCAGATCGATGACAGTACCTGGATCGCGGACAGCGCACAGGTGATGGGCGCGGTCAGCTTGGCGGCCAACACCAGTGTCTGGTTTGGTGCGGTGATCCGTGGCGACACCGAAACCATCACGATCGGCGAGGGCAGCAACATCCAAGACCTGGCGGTGATCCATGCCGACAACCGCATGCCGGTGGTGGTCGGCAAACATGTCACCGTGGGTCACCAGGTCATGTTGCACGGCTGCACGATTGGCGACGAAAGCCTGATTGGCATCGGTGCGGTGGTGCTCAATGGTGTGCGCATCGGCAAAAACTGTTTGGTCGGCGCGGGCGCTTTGGTCACCGAGGGCAAAGCATTCCCCGATGGCTCCATGATCCTCGGCAGCCCGGCCAAGGTGGTGCGTCAACTCACCCCCGAGCAAATCGAAGGCTTGCGCATGAGCGCCAAGCATTACATCCACAACGCCAAACGCTACCGCGCGGGATTGAAAACCATCGCATGAGTTCCCTGCATCCTTTTTTGTTCGAAGGCCTGCCGGTGCGCGGCCTGCTGGTTCGCCTCACCGACACCTGGCAAGACATCTTGCGCCGCCGCGCCAACAACCTCGAAACCGGTCCTTACCCTGAGCCGGTTCGGCACCTCTTGGGTGAGATGACTGCTGCAGCGGTGTTGATGCAAGCCAACATCAAATTTGAAGGCGCATTGGTGCTGCAACTGCACGGTGAAGGCCCGCTCAAGCTCGCGGTGGTCGAGGTGCAATCGGATTTGGCCTTGCGCGCCACCGCCAAAACCATTGGCGAGGTCAGCCCCCAGATGCCCTTTGAAGACATGGCCAACCAAAACAACTTGGGCCGATGCGCGATCACGCTGGACCCAGTGGGTCGTCGCCCAGGGCAGCAGCCTTACCAAGGCGTGGTGTCTTTGTACGACGATCACCGCCAGCCGCTCAAGCGTTTCAGCGATGTGCTGTCGCACTACATGCTGCAAAGCGAGCAACTCGACACCACCTTGGTGCTCGCCGCCAACGACCAGGTGGCCGCCGGCTTGTTGATCCAGCGCCTGCCCATGGGCGGCATTGGCAACCTCGGAGGCCGCAAAACCATGGCCGATGAAGACGCGATTGGCCGCAACGAAGACTACAACCGCATTGCCATCCTGGCCAACAGCCTGACCTCGGATGAGTTGCTCAACCTTTCACCCGAGAAAGTGTTGCACCGTTTGTTTTGGCAAGAGCATGTCAGGCATTTCGTGCCTCAGCCTGGCGATGCGACACCGCGCTTTGTCTGCAGTTGCAGCCGCGAGCGGGTGAGCCAAATGATCCGCGGTTTGGGCCAAGCCGAGGCCGACAGCATCTTGTCTGAGCGGGAAAACATCGAGGTAGGCTGTGATTTTTGCGGCCAGCAATACCACTATGACGCGGTTGACGCCGCCCAGCTGTTTGCCCAGGCTGCGCCGCCACCCCCCACACCCTCAGGTCTTCAATGAGCCATTGAGCAGGCGCCCAAAAAGGCGCTGCTCGCAGCTGGCATCCCCACAAGCTTCACACACGCCCACCCAGCGCGGCGGTGCTTCTTGTCTGGCCCAGCCCTGGGCTTGCTCGGGTGGCAAGAGCGCGTAAACGGCTTGTTTCAAGGCTTCTGTGGCATCCCCTTGAACCACCTGATAGGGCACGCCCAGCGCATGCAAAGCTGAACGCCAAAGGGCATGCTGCCCAGCGGTTGATTGCCACAACAGGTATTGGCAGGGCAGAGGGCTGAGGCCGAGTGATTCAGGCGCGTCTGGGCAGACCAGTTGCGCCTTGTGCCCCAGGGATTGCAAGACGGGTTGCAAGGCAAGCGCGAGTTTCTGGCGCGCAAGCAAGCTGCCGCCGGTCAACACAACCGGTATGTCAGGCATGGACAAAGTTTATTTAGCGATTTGAACGAAGATTTCATTGGGCTTGACCATGCCGATTTCGGCTCGGGCCCGCTCTTCGACCATCTCCAAACCGTCGCGCAGGTCTCGGATCTCGGCGCGCAAGCGCTCCACGTCTTGCTCTGCGGCTGTGTTGAGCTGCAATTGTGTCTGGTGCTGCTGGTGTAGACGCCACACGTCAGGAATGCTGCCCCGACCAAACCACAGCTGCAGCTGAAGCACCAGCAACATGCCTAGCAAGATGGTGGGAACGGGACGACGCATGGGTACAACTTGGTCGGTGGTTATTTACGTAGATTGTAAAAGGTTGAGCGGCCAGGGTAGCTGGTCATGTGGCCCAGGTCTTCTTCGATGCGCAACAACTGGTTGTACTTGGCCAAACGGTCAGAGCGGCTCAAGGAGCCGGTTTTGATTTGACCGGCATTGGTACCCACCGCGATGTCAGCGATGGTGGTGTCTTCGGTCTCACCCGAGCGGTGGCTGATGACCGCGGTGTAACCGGCGCGCTTGGCCATTTCGATGGCGGCAAAGGTTTCGGTCAGGGTGCCGATTTGGTTGATCTTGATCAGGATCGAGTTGGCCACGCCTTTGTCGATGCCTTCTTGCAAGATCTTGGTGTTGGTCACAAACAAATCGTCACCGACCAACTGCACTTTTTTGCCCAAGCGGTCGGTCAGTGTTTTCCAGCCGTCCCAGTCGCCCTCGGCCATGCCGTCTTCGATGCTGATGATCGGGTATTTGTCAGCCCAAGTCGCCAGCATATCGGTCCACTGACCCGGGTCGAGCTTCAAGCCCTCGCCGTCCAAATGGTAGAGCCCGTCTTTGTAAAACTCGCTGGCCGCGCAGTCCAGGCCCAGCACGATTTGCTCGCCAGCGGTGAAACCGGCTTTGTCGATCGCATCCAAGATCATTTGGATGGCCGCTTCATGGCTGGGCACGTTGGGTGCAAAACCACCTTCGTCACCCACGGCTATGCTCATGCCCTTGTCGCTCATGATTTTCTTCAGGGCGTGGAAAACCTCAGCGCCATAGCGCACCGCTTCGCGGAAGGTGGGGGCACCCACCGGGATGATCATCAACTCTTGCAGGTCAAGGTTGTTGTTGGCATGCGCGCCGCCGTTGACCACGTTCATCAGGGGTACGGGCATTTGCATGCGACCCATGCCACCGAAATAACGGTAGAGCGGCAGACCTGATTCTTCGGCCGCCGCGCGGGCAACCGCCATGGACACCGCCAAAATGGCATTGGCACCCAAGCGGGCTTTGCTGTCGGTGCGGTCTAGCTCGATCATGGTGTGGTCCAAGAAAGCTTGCTCGCTGGCGTCCAAACCAATCACCGCGCTGGTGATGTCTTGGTTGATGTGATCAACCGCTCTCATCACGCCTTTGCCCAAATAGCGGTTGGGGTCACCGTCACGCAACTCAATGGCCTCTCGCGAGCCAGTCGATGCGCCAGAAGGTACAGCCGCACGGCCCATCACACCACTCTCCAGCAGCACATCACATTCAACCGTGGGGTTGCCACGGCTGTCCAAAATTTCACGACCGACCAGGTCGACAATTGCGCTCATGTATTTGCTCTCTCGTTGGTGATTCGCTCAGGCCACAAGGCTTGGCTGGTTGATACAAAAAAATCAGGCGGAGAAACCGTTCTCCAACCAAGGTTTGGCTTTGACCACACGGTCCAGGGCTTGCAAGGTTTCCAGCAGGGCTTTCATGTGCTTTAAGGGCACGGCGTTGGGGCCATCTGACCAAGCGTCTTGGGGCTGGGGGTGCGTTTCCATGAACAAACCCGCCACACCTGCGGCCACGCCTGCTCGGGCCAGCACTGGCACCATGTCACGTGCGCCACCGCTGCTCGTGCCCTGGCCACCGGGCTTTTGCACCGAATGGGTCACATCGAACACCACCGGTGCGCCCGTGTGGCGCATCTCGGCCAAGCTGCTCATGTCTGCCACCAGATTGTTGTAGCCAAAACTGACACCACGCTCACAGGCCAAAAAATTGTCTTCGGGCAGGCCAGCCTCGCGGGCTGCCGCGCGTGCCTTGTCGATCACGTTTTTCATATCCCAGGGCGCCAAAAACTGCCCTTTTTTGATGTTCACCGGTTTACCCGAGCGGGCCACAGCGTGGATGAAATCGGTCTGGCGGCACAAAAACGCCGGGGTTTGCAACACATCGACCACGCTGGCCACTGTGCTCACCTGGGATTGGTCATGCACATCGGTCAACACGGGCAGCTTGAGCTGGCGACGCACCTCGTCTAAGGCCTTTAAGCCCTCGTCCATGCCGACACCACGTTGGGTGCTGCCAGACGAGCGGTTGGCTTTGTCAAACGAGCCTTTGTAAATCAGGGGGATACCCAAGCCTCGGCAAATATCTTGCAGCTGGCCGGCCACATCCAAAGTCATCTGCAGGCCTTCGATCGAGCAGGTGCCCGCGATCAGAAAGAAAGGTTGGTCGAGCCCGACATCAAAGCCGCAAAGTTTCACGCCACAACCTTGAGTTTTTTGCGCTCAACTTGGTAGATCAGCGCGGCGTGAACATAGGCGTTAAAGAGTGGATGACCGTCCCATGGTGTGGACTTGAACTCGGGGTGGAACTGCACGCCCATATACCAAGGGTGAACGGTTTGGGGCAACTCGACGATTTCGGTCAGTTGCTCTTGCTGGGTCAGGGCGGAGATGACCAAACCAGCTTTGCGCAAGCTGTCGAGGTAGTTGACATTGGCCTCGTAGCGGTGGCGGTGGCGCTCGGTGACCTGGTCGCCGTAAATCTGATGCGCCAGTGTGCCCTTGGACACATCGGAGGTCTGCGCGCCCAAACGCATGGTGCCACCCAGGTCAGAGTTGGCATGGCGTTGTTTGGTGCTGCCGTCGGCGTCTTTCCACTCGGTGATCAGAGCAATAACCGGGTGGGGGCTGTCGGCCTCAAACTCGGTGCTGTTGGCACCTTTCAAACCAGCTACATGGCGGGCGTATTCGATGGTGGCGATTTGCATCCCCAAGCAAATACCCAGGTAAGGCACTTTGTGCTCGCGGGCATAGCGGGCCGCGCAAACCTTGCCCTCGATGCCGCGTTTGCCAAAGCCGCCGGGCACCAAGATCGCGTCAAAGCGCGACAGCTGCTGCGTGTTGTCGGGCGTCAAGGTTTCCGAGTCGATGTACTCGATCTGCACCCGCGCATGGTTTTGGATACCCGCATGGCGCAGCGCCTCGTTGAGCGATTTGTAACTGTCGGACAGGTCAACGTACTTGCCCACCATGGCGATGGTGAGTTCGCTTTTTGGATGGGCCAAAGCGTCCACCAGGTCATCCCAGCGTTTCAAGCTGGCAGGCGGTGTGTTGAGCTTGAGCTTTTCGCAAATCAGCGCGTCCAGGCCTTGCTCGTGCAGCATGCGCGGCACCTTGTAAATCGTGTCCACGTCCCACATGGAGATGACACCCCACTCGGGCACGTTGGAGAACAGGGAAATTTTGGCGCGCTCTTCCTGCGGGATCGGGCGGTCTGCGCGGCACAGCATAGCGTCGGCTTGGATACCGATTTCGCGCAGCTTTTGCGCGGTGTGCTGGGTGGGTTTGGTTTTGAGCTCACCGGCTGCCGCGATCCAGGGCACATAGCTCAGGTGCAAGAAAGCGGTGTTGTGTGGCCCCATGCGCAGGTTCATTTGGCGAGCGGCTTCCAAAAACGGCAGGGACTCGATGTCACCCACGGTGCCGCCAACTTCAACGATGGCGACATCCACCGCATCAGGCGTGTCAAAGCCCGCGCCGCGTTTGACGAAGTCTTGGATCTCGTTGGTGATGTGTGGAATCACCTGTACCGTGGTGCCCAGGTAGTCGCCTCGGCGTTCTTTTTCCAGCACGCTTTTGTAGATCTGGCCGGTGGTGAAATTGTTCGAGCGGCGCATGCGGGTGTTGATGAAGCGTTCGTAGTGACCGAGGTCCAGGTCGGTTTCCGCGCCGTCTTCGGTGACAAACACCTCGCCATGCTCGAACGGGGACATGGTGCCGGGGTCCACGTTGATATAGGGGTCGAGCTTGATCAGGGTGACTTTGAGGCCCCGCGATTCAAGAATCGCTGCAAGGGAGGCGGCGGCGATTCCCTTGCCCAGGGAGGACACCACACCGCCTGTGACGAAGACAAATTTGGTCATGTCGTGATGGGAGGGGCCGTCTCCCAAATGGTGATCATGCGAAATTATAGGCTCTGCTACATTGCGCCCAATGACTGACTTGTCCAACAAACATCTGGTGCTGGGTTTGAGCGGAGGGGTGGCTTGCTACAAAGCTGCCGAATTTTGCCGCGCGCTGGTCAAGCAAGGGGCCACAGTTCAGGTGGTGATGACCGAGGCAGCGGCCCAGTTCATCACCCCGGTGACCATGCAGGCCTTGTCCAACCGCACCGTGTATGTTTCGCAGTGGGATGCCCGCGAACCCAACAACATGGCGCATATCAACCTCAGCCGCGAAGCCGATGCCATCATCGTGGCACCCGCCAGTGCGGACTTCATGGCCAAGCTGCTGCACGGGCGGGCTGACGACCTGCTCAGCCTGATCTGCCTGGCCCGGCCTTTGGACACCGTGCCGCTGGTGCTGGCGCCGGCGATGAACCGCGAGATGTGGGCCCATCCTGCCACCCAACGCAACTTGGCTCAGCTGCGCGCCGATGGAGCCCATGTGCTGGGGGTCGGTCAGGGCGAGCAGGCCTGCGGCGAAACCGGCGACGGACGCATGCTCGAGCCAGATGCCTTGCTGCAAGAGGTGGTCTCGCTGTTTCAGCCCAAGCTGCTAACAGGCAAACAGGTGCTGATCAGCGCAGGCCCGACCTTTGAGGCGCTTGACCCGGTGCGTGGCATCACCAATTTGTCCAGCGGCAAGATGGGTTTTGCGCTGGCGCGGGCCGCGCAGGAGGCAGGCGCCCAGGTGAGGCTGGTGGCCGGGCCGGTCGCCTTGCCCACGCCTCATGGCGTGCAGCGCACCGATGTGCGCTCGGCCTTGGACATGCAGGCAGCTGTGCAGTCGCTGGTCAACCAGGCGGACGTGTTCATCGCCACGGCGGCGGTGGCCGACTGGCGGGCGGCCCAGGTCAGCACCGACAAAATCAAAAAAGACGGCAGTGGCCAGATGCCCACGATCGCTTGGCAAGAAAACCCAGACATCTTGGCCGAGGTGGCTGCCAGCCCCCGTGCCGAAAGCGGTGCTTTGTTTTGTGTGGGCTTCGCCGCTGAAAGCCAAGACCTCAAAGCACACGCTCAAGCCAAACGATTGCGCAAGGGCGTGCCTTTGATGGTGGGCAACATCGGTCCTGCCACCTTTGGCGCTGATGACAACGCCTTGCTGCTGATCGACGAACAGGGCAGCACCGAGTGGCCGCGTGCCTCGAAAATCGCCTTGGCCAGGCAGCTTGTGGCCGAGATTGCGCGCCGCCTGACTTAAACCCAAGGACCCTAAATGAAGTTGGATGTGAAAGTCTTGGACCCGCGTTTGGCCGATCAACTGCCCAGCTACGCCACGCCTGGCTCGGCCGGTCTGGATTTGCGTGCCTGTTTGGAGGCCCCGCTGACCCTGCAGCCCAACGCCTGGCAACTGGTACCCACCGGCATGGCGATCCATTTGAAAGACCCGGCCTATGCCGCGCTGATCCTGCCGCGCTCAGGCTTGGGCCACAAACACGGGATCGTGCTGGGCAATTTGGTGGGCTTGATCGACAGCGACTACCAGGGGCAGTTGATGGTCAGCGCCTGGAACCGCAGCGACCTGGCTTTCACGATCGAACCGATGGAGCGCATCGCCCAACTGGTCATCCTTCCGGTGGTGCAAGCGCAGTTCAACCTGGTCCATGAATTTGCCGTCGCCAGTGAACGCGGTGAGGGCGGTTACGGCTCGACAGGTAAAAAATAAAGCGCCTCTGCTTGCCATTTGCATGCGTTTGAGCAAGCTGCGCCGCGGATGCCAGGCCGGTCAATGCAGCGTGTCTGTCCCCGGCGCAGGCGGCAGGGTGAAAAAGCCTGAACCACAGCTGCCATGGGCTTTTTCTTGGCTGGTGGCGTGGCGTACACCCGTGACCTTGAGCGAAATGCGCAGCGCCATGCCCGACAGCGGGTGGTTTCCATCGATCACCACATGCTCGGGGTAGATGTCAGTGATGGTGTAGATCACGTCCTTGGGGATTTCCAGGCTGCAGTCTTTGGGCAGTGCATGGCCTTCGATGGTCATGCCCTCCTCGATCTCGCTGGGGAACAGGCTCCGCGGCTCCAGGAAAATAAGTTCTTCATCAAAATCGCCAAATGCGTCAACGGGTTCGAGGTGCAGGTCGAGTTGGTCGCCTACTTGGTGGTCTAACAACGCATGCTGGATTTTCTCAAGCAGGTCGTGACCGCCCAAATAAAACTCTACCGGGTCGTCCAACTCGTCTAAGAGTTCGCCTTGAGTGTCTTTAAGGACCCAGGTGAGGGCCACTATGCAATCAGGTGTGATGTTCATGGGGCAGAATTGTCGCAGTTTGGAGAAACGCATGAAAAAACAAGCCTTGCTCAGCGTCTTGGGTACTGTGTCGCCTGAGGTTTTCATGCGCAACTACTGGCAGAAAAAACCTTTGTTGATTCGCCAAGCGGTTCCCCATCAACAGCCTTTGCTCAGCCGTCAAGCCTTGTTTGCGCTGGCTGGCCAAGAAGGTGTTGAATCGCGCCTGATCACTGGCGATATTCGCGGCAAGCACTGGACCTTAGCCCATGGGCCGTTCAAGCCACGCGCTTTGCCCGCACGCAAGCAGCCCCACTGGACCTTGTTGGTGCAAGGTGTGGATTTGCTCGACGAGGCCGTGGCGCGGTTGCGTGACCGTTTCCGGTTTGTGCCCGATGCCCGTTTGGACGATGTGATGATCAGCTATGCCAGCGATGGCGGCGGTGTCGGGCCGCACTTTGACAGCTACGACGTGTTTTTGCTGCAGACCCAAGGGCAACGCCGCTGGCGCATCAGCCCGCAAACCGATTTGCGCCTGCACGCTGATGTGCCTTTGAAGATATTGAAAGCCTTCAAGCCCACCGAGACCTTTGTGCTTGACCCCGGCGACATGCTGTATTTGCCGCCGCATTACGCCCATGAAGGCGTGGCTGTGGGGGAATGCATGACCTGCTCGATTGGCTTCAAGGCCGAGTCCCCCGAGGGCTTGGTTGCAGAGTTGTTGCCGCGCTTGGCTGACACGGTGCCCGAAAAGCATGCGCCTTTGTACCAAGACCCGTCCCAAAAAGCGACACAGCACCCAGCACAGATACCGCCCGCCTTGCAGGTGTTTGCCCGCCAAGCGGTGCAAGCCGCCGTCAAGCGGTCCACCGACCTGCATTGCGTCTTGGGTGAATCCTTGACCGAGCCCAAGCCACAGGTCTGGTTTGATGCACAGCCCGCGCCTCAGAACTTGAAGGCGGTGCAACTCGACCGCAAAAGCAAAATGCTCTATGACGAAGAACATGTCTACCTCAATGGCGAGAGCTGGCGTTGCGCTGGCGCGGATGCAGACTGTTTGCGCCTGCTGGCCAACCAGAGGGAGCTGACAGCAGCGCAAATGGCCAAGGCTTCCAAAGCAGTCAAAGCGGTGTTGAAGGACTGGATGGCAGCGGGTTGGCTTCACCCAAAATGAACTCGTTTGGTGACTGGTTTTCACCTTACGGGAAATCACCTATAATCTAAAGCTGAGTTGTAGGCCCTTGAGTCCATCGGCTCAGCTGCAATGGATGACTTGTGTCAATCATTGTGGCAACCCATCGAAAACGTTTTCGCATCTTTAAAAGGAAATTCCCCATGAAAAAGTCACTCCTGTTGGCAGCATTGTTGGCCTCCGCTTTGGTCGCTTGCGGTAAAAAAGAAGAAGCTCCAGCACCTGCTGCTGAAGCGCCTGCTGCTGCACCCGCCGCACCTGCTGCTGAAGCGCCTGCTGCTGCACCCGCCGCCCCTGCCGCTGACGCACCTGCTGCTGCGCCTGCTGCCGACAAGAAGTAATTTTTTGCTTCCTTAAAACGCCACCTTCGGGTGGCTTTTTTTTGCCTGCTCAGTGCACCCGATACCAGCCGGTGCCGGTGAGGGGGTCAGCCACCTCGATGTCATGCGTCTGGCACCCAGCAGCATGAGCCAACACGCCTTGCGCCAAATCGGGGCGGTTATTGCGTTCGCTCAGGTGGGCGGCCACGATCAGGTTGAGCCTGGGGTGAAGCAGGGCGCGGGCCAGGTCAGCCGACTCGAGGTTGGACAAATGGCCTTGCGGTCCAGCGATGCGTTTTTTAAGGAAGTCTGGGTAGCTCGAACTGGCCAACATCTCAGGGTCGTGGTTGCACTCGAGCAGCAAAGCGTTGCAGTGTTGCAGCGCCTGCACGACGTGCGCGCTACCGTGGCCTAAATCGGTCAACACCCCAAAATGCACATCACCGTCGGTGCAGCGCAACTGCAGCGGTTCACGTGCATCGTGCGGTACCGTGAACGGGCTCAACTGCAGGGCGCCAATCGAAATCGCTTGTCCATCGCGGGCGAGTTGGCATTGCCCATGGCGCAAGCCCCACTGGGCCACATCGCAAGCCAATGCCGTGCCTTGACTCATCCATAGCTGCGCACCGGTTCGCAGCGCAAAGCTGCGGGCGTGACCGACATGGTCGGCGTGCTCGTGGGTGATGAAAACCGCATCGATGTCCTCGATGCCCAAGTCAGTTTGGGACAGGCGTTTGCCCAGCTCCCGCACACTCAGCCCGCAGTCGATCAACAGGCGTGAAACTTGGTTGCCGCAGTGGGCTTCGACCAAGGTGGCGTTGCCCGCGCTGCCGCTGCCCAGGTTTTTGAACCGCAGCACAGTGCTTTATTGCAGTTCGGTCACGAGCAACTGGGCAATCTTTTTGGCGTTTGGAGAATCATCCGCCTGACCAGCGGAATTGAGGATTTGGATGGTTGAACTGGTGTTGTTCGCGCCCTCAATCTTCAATCGGTATTGCTGCGGCCCTAGCGCAGCTTCTTTGGAGCTGCCAAAGAGTTTGCTGAAAAAGCCTTCTTCTTCACCGTTGCCCACGTCCACAAAGCGGACGTAGTAGATGCCTTGCTTGCGGTCACGGTCTTCGACCGTGAAACCATTGCGGTCCAGGGCCACACCCACACGGCGCCAAGTGATGTCGAAACCCTGGTTGAAAGTGACAGCGGGTTTACCGGCGACTTCGATGAGCTTGCTGGCACTGTTGACTGAGGCTTGATCTAAGGCGTTGACCGCGTTCGGGTTGGCCGGGCCGAGTTTGACCATGATGCGGCGCAAAAACTCTTTTTCCAACTCAGGGTCGTTCGGGCGCGGCTGCCACTTGGTTGAGCGGGACAAGGTGTCAGCGTAAACCTCGATCATGCCGCGATGGCTGACAAACAGCTCGGTGTGGTTGTTGGTGGTGCGCTCCAAGCGGATACGGAATTTGTCACGCTCGCCGGTGGAGTAAAGGCTGTCGAGCACCTTGCCCAAATTGCGGCGGATGAAGTCTTGCGGGAGCTTGGCGCGGTTTTCAGCCCAGTCTGTTTCCATCAACCCGAGTTTTTGTTCTTCGCGAACAAACACAAAGCCCGACTCTTTCCAAAAGTCGCGCACCAAAGGCCAGAGCTCTTCAGGGGGCCGGGCGATTTCAAGCCACATCTGGCTGCCAGAACGCTTGACCTGGATATCGGCCAGTTTCAAAGGGCTGGTGTTGTCAGCGGTGCTGACCGATTTGTCCGTGTTTTGCTGGTTGGCGCTGAAAGAGCCATTGGGAAGTTCATAGCGCTTGTTGGGGTTGACCTTGCTCAGGTCGGGCGGGACTTCCAAGGCGGTTTTGACGGGTTCATCGGTTTGGGATTTGTAGTTGACCCTGTCGGTGTCCATCACGGTACCGCAAGCAGCCAAGGTGGCGCAGACCACCCACACACCGGCGAATCGCGCGGTAACCAACATCGATTGAGTCATCTGTTTGAGTCCTTCAGGCATTGTTCAGATCAAACCATTCTTGCGAAGGGCGGCTTCCAGCAGCGGTTCAAGCTGACTGGACAAGGGAGTCATGGGCAAGCGCAAGGTGCCACCGCATTTGCCCATGCGGGCAACAGCCCATTTCACGGGGATGGGGTTGGCTTCAATGAACATGTGTTTGTGCAGATTGAGAAGTTGGTGTTGCAAGGCCATGGCTTCTTGCGCCTTGCCGGCCATTGCGGCCACGCACAACTGGTGCATCAACTTGGGCGCGACATTGGCGGTCACGCTGACATTGCCTTGGCCACCGCACAGCATCAAGGCCACGGCCGTGCCATCGTCTCCGGAATACACCCCAAAACCTTGGGGCGCTTCATGGATCAGCCACTGGGCTCGCTCGATGTTGCCGGTGGCTTCTTTGATGCCGATGATGCCGTCGACCTGGGCCAAGCGCATGACCGTGTCGTGCTGCATATCAGCGACGGTGCGACCGGGCACGTTGTAGAGCACCATGGGCAATTCAACCGCTTCAGCGATCGCTTTGAAATGGAGGTACTGGCCTTCTTGGGTAGGCTTGTTGTAATAGGGCACGACCTGCAACTGGCAGTCAGCACCCACGCCCTTGGCGAATCTCGCCAATTCGATCGCCTCAGCCGTGGAATTCGCGCCGCAACCGGCCATGATCGGCACGCGCCCCTTTGCCTGTTCAACCGCCACGCGGATGATTTCACAGTGC
>Ga0247844_1006719_pt1 | contig 13622 bp, 8 predicted proteins | sample LaCtaG_FD_192421 | JGI IMG/M metagenome (GOLD analysis project Ga0247844, IMG submission 192421) | Freshwater microbial communities from meromictic Lake La Cruz, Castile-La Mancha, Spain - LaCruzMarch201714.5m_1 | ecosystem: Environmental > Aquatic > Freshwater > Lake | place: Spain: Castile-La... | reverse complement strand
AGAATTGGCCGCAGCGTAGGTTGTCGCCCATGCCTGACCTCGCCAGAGACCGATCAAATAGGATGTGTCAGCAATTAAATCCATGGATCTTGCTTCGCGCTGGAACAATTCTCAACAGCCTCCTCGAACGCTGCATTGGATGGTAGTGACCGGGTCTGATGTGTCTCAACGAAATTCAGGAAAGCACCAAGTGTTGCTGGCTCGGGTAACACTCGCTTTACAACCGACGAAAATGATTCATTATCACTTCTTTTCCAAGATTTTAGCCTACAATAAGCGATATCATCAAGCGTGATGGTTTTCATAGGTTCATGTATACACGAATGAGGACACGAGGCAAGCAGAAAAGTTTGTGAAGAGCAAGGAGAAAGCAAATCGAAACTGAGGGGGTGCCGGTCACTGGAATTTTTGTAAGCCACCCACCAGAAGGCGTCTGCGCAGGCCGTCGTTTTTTAGGGAACGTAAGAAGGCCACAGAGTCGAAATCAGGCGGAGTGCCCCAATCGGAGCAGAGCGACTCGGCGAGTTACCGAGTCATTTTCGGGCGGCTGCCGACAGGGGAGACCACGAACTTGGGTTTGCCATTGGCGATGACAACGAGTTGGTCTCCAGCGTGGAGATCGTCAACGAGTTTCGAGGAATGGTAGAATTCTCGGGCGGTGACAGTTTTCACGGATGTCTAACACTATATTTGACAAAGCAGGGATTCAATGAGGCGGATTTCGCAGGCGTGGGCTTCGAGGTCGGAGTTTGATAAATAATTTACCAAATATAGTTTACTGGATATTGGTGAAGGAGTGGGTCGGGGGTGATTATGGTAAGCCCGTTGATAATGGCATGGCAGATCAGAAGTCGGTCGAAGGGATCGCGATGGTGCATGGGAAGGCGTCCGAGGAAGTGGATATCTGCATCTGAAAGTGTATGGTAGAGCACTTTATGCTTGGCAATAGACTCGGGAACAAACTTATGCGGAGGAACGCCAAGAGGGAGATTTCCTTTGTCATATTTGATTTGAATTTCAAGCGTGCTTGCCTGATGGAGAACAATTTGATTGTCGGAATCTGTCAATAAAGCATGAACATGCGATGAGAGGCAGTCTGTTTGGTCGCTCATCCAAAGAAATGCACAAGTATCGAGGAGAAGTTTCACAACGCAGAGTGAGTGGCAGAAGTTGGAAAAATTGAACCATCATTGAAATCTTGCGCAATCTCCACATCTTCCTGCAAAAAATTGAATCCCACAGGGCAGAGACCTTTCATTAATCCGATTTTTCTTTTAGGGCGTTTTGCAGAGTGACGTCCGAGGGGACGAATTTCTGCAATAGGCTTATTCCTCTCACAAAGAACAACAACCGTTCCGTTTTTAACAAGCCTTGTGTAATGGGCAAGATGCTTTTTTGCCTCAGCTAAATTGGTCGATACCATGTCAACATGACTAACTCAAGCGGTAAATAAAGTCAAGAAGTAAACCTACTTTCGGACTTACTTTATCGCCAATCATTGAGTTGCAGGAAGGCTTAGCCGAATTCGCTATGGATTTTTTTCAAGGAGACTTCGGCGCGATTCCAAGGTGCTCGAAAAAGCCGGAGGCGGCGGCGTAATCGGAGGGAATGCCGATGTCCAAAAAGGGCGCATCCGTTGGAAAAACCTTCACGCGCCGCTCAAGCACAAGCGTAGGCAGAACTGCCCTCTCGAGCAAAAGAGGTTCAACACGGAGAGACGCCAAAAGTTTTTGGGAAACGAAATACACCCCCCCATTGATGCTGCCTGAAGCGGGAGAATCGGATTTTTCTTTGAGTAGAGGAGGGAGAGACGCACCGGTGGTTCTGAACGCGCCGCTGTGGGGATTTTGAAAAGGAATGCGAAATGGGAACGCCAGCTTCCCCGTTGGCATCGCTGGCCGGTGCGGGCGAGGGGGACCTCGGCGGTCGCGGGTGAGAAGAATGCGAGGGGCTGCTGCCGTTACTTCCTCGATGCCTGTGGGCCTGTGTTTCACCGGTTGCAGGCGGTCTCCTGCAGATTCGATTTTCCTTAGGCTTCCGGAGTCAAGATGCGCTCCAACTCGGCCATGCGGCTGAGGATTTTGGTGCGCTCCTCGCGGTGCTCGTCCATTTCCATCGGAGGAAACATGCTTTCGGCGTAGTAGGGGAGGTGGCCGGAGGTTTTATACATTTTCTCCTTGGCGAGGTGGGGGCTACGGACGCGCACATACCCGGCGGCGAATTCGGCTTCTTTCGCAAGTTTTTCCAGTTCCTCGACCAGCACGGTGCCCTTCGGTAGCCAGAGCGGCATGCCAGGGCCGACGTATTCGGAGTCGATCGCGTAGAGTCCCATCTCGGCGCCGATCTTGCGGTGGTCGCGCTTTTTGGCCTCCTCGAGCATGGTGAAATACTCCTCCATGGCGGTCTTGTTTTTGAATGCTGTGCCGTAGATACGCTGGAGTTGGGGATTCCGCTCGTCGCCTTTGTAGTAGGCGCTGGCGACATGCGTGAGCTTGAAGGCGCCGATGTTGCCGGTGCGCATGACATGCGGTCCTGCGCAGAGGTCGGTGAACTCGCCGTTGCGGTAGAGGGTGATCGTTTCGTCTTCGGGGATATTCTGAACGATATCGAGCTTGAACTTGGATGCCACGCCACGCGGGGCGAGGGATGCGAGTTCGCCACGCTCGGCCATGGCGAGGGCGTCTGGGCGGGAAATCTCGACGCGTTCGAAGACATGGTTGGCCTTGATCTCGCGTTTCATCTCCTCCTCGATGCGGGCGAAATCTTCCGGCGAGATGCGGTGGGAGAGTTCAAGATCGTAATAAAATCCGTTCTCCACCGGCGGACCTGCTGCAAACTGGGCCTCGGGCCAGATTTTCGAGATGGCCGTGGCAAGCACGTGGGCGGCGGAGTGGCGGATGCGTTCGAGTTCAGTCATGGGATGTCGAGTTGGAAGGATTCTTAACCAAGAAGGTCACGGAGTGGATAGGAGAGGGGATGCCATTAGGCTGAGTGGAATCGCGGCGGATGGGATGAGTTGCGGGATGCCGTTTTGGACTGGGTAGGCCATGGCGGCGTCTATGCGAATCCACGCGGCTTCCAGCTTGGCGTGTTCTGGCATTTTCCGAAGTTTAGCCAATTCCCCACTCGTCGCCTCGCGCAGCGGTTGACGCGTTTGCGCGCAGATGAACGGGGATTTGGCGACTTCCATAGTGGCGCAAGCTCAATATTTCGGCATCGAGGTATCCACGCGGTCGGCCCACGCGAGGATTCCTCCGGCGACATTGAGGAGTTTCGAGAATCCGGCCTTTTGCAGGTGCCGCACTGCTGTGGCGCTGCGAGCCCCGACTTTGCAGTGGATGATGATTTCATCCGCCGTGTCGAGTTCGCTCATGCGCGAGGAGAGTTCGCCCAGCGGAATGAGCTTGGCTCCGGGAATGCGGGAGATATCCCACTCGTAGGGTTCGCGCACATCGAGCAGAACAAACTTCTCGTTCCGGTCGATACGGGCCTTGAGCTCTTCCACTGTGATCTCCGGCACCGGCAATTCGGCTTCCTCCTCGGCGCGTGCCTGGGGAATGCCGCAGAAGGTCTCGTAGTCAATGAGGTCGGTGATCGACGGATTTTCCGAGCACACGGGACAGCTTGGATCCTTGCGGATTTTGAACTCGCGGAATTTCATCTTCAGCGCGTCGAAGTGCACGAGGCGGCCGATGAGTGGTTCGCCAATACCCACAATCAGTTTGATGGCCTCAATCGCCTGCATAACGCCGATCACCCCCGGCAAAACGCCCAGCACGCCACCCTCGGCGCAGCTTGGCACCATGCCTGGCGGTGGAGGCTCTGGGTAGAGGCAACGGTAGCAAGGGCCTCCCAAGTGCGGGGCAAAAACCGTGCACTGTCCGTCGAAGCGGAAGATCGAGCCGTAGATGTTTGGCTTCTTGAGAAAGACACAGATGTCGTTGCTTAAATAGCGTGTGGGAAAATTATCCGTGCCATCGATCACGATATCATAAGGCTCCACAATCTCGCGGGCATTCTCCGCCTGAAAGAGGGCGTCGTGGAGATTCACCTGAACATTCGGATTGATTTCTTTGATGCGGTCGCGGGCGCTGTTGAGCTTCTTGCGGCCGACATCCTTCGTTCCGTGCAAAATTTGGCGCTGCAGGTTCGAGTAGTCCACGATGTCGAAATCGACAAGGCCCATGGTGCCAACGCCTGCGGCTGCCAAGTAAAGAGCGATTGGCGAGCCCAGTCCGCCGGTGCCGATGCAGAGCACCTTTGCGGCCTTGAGGCGCTTCTGGCCCTCCATGGTTACTTCAGGCATGATGAGGTGCCGCGAGTAGCGGGCCACCTCATCGTTGCTGAAGTCGATTTTTTCCACACGGGCCGGATCAAGAATACTTTTCATGTTTGATTAAAAATGAGCCTGCAATCATAGCGTTCATGCGTGTGATTGCAAGAGACCGCCCTGCCAAATAAAACATCCCGCCTTGCAGAGATGCCCGCTGTGCGGCAACTATTTCCACTTTCACATGATCCCGACCGAGCACCACGACCCCGTCAACGCCCGCATCCTTGCCGTTTCCGAAGACAAGATTTCCGGTTTTCCCCGCGAACCTTTTCAGGAAATTTCCCGACTGAGCGGTGTCGAGTTGCCCGTTGTTTTGGAGCGTATCCGCGCCATGGTCGAAGCGGGAACGATCCGCCGTGTTCGCCAGACGCTTCTCGCCACGAATCTCGCCGAGGGCGCTCTCGTGGCTTGGAAAGTGCCTGCCGAAAAGCTCGAAGCCGCCTTTGAGTTCATGTTCCGCGAGGATCCCTTCTCCGGGCATGTCGTCATCCGCTCGACGGATGCCAAAATCCCCGGCGAGGCTTACAAACTCTGGACAACCCTAAAAGTGCCCGCCGGCCAGTCGCTCGATGAGCATTGCCGTCTTCTCATGACCCTCACCGGAGCGGAGGCCTACCGGCTCATGCCTGCCAAGGGCATCTTTGCCCTTGGTGTAGGCCACGTGCGCCGCAAGAGCATCGAGCCCGGCGACAAATCCGAAGGGCTTGCCCGAATGCTCAAAACAGGTGTCGTGCATCTCACCGACCACGAATGGCGCGTTCTCATGACCCTCAAACGCGAATTCGCCCCCGGAGAAATCCGTGAGCCCGCCTGGGTCTCCCGCGCTGAAGAGGCCGGGGTGACACTCGAGGAGTTCCATGCCGTTGCCGAATCCCTCCAAGAACGCAAGTTGCTGGGCCGTTTTTCCACCTTCCTGGAACATGTGAAACCCTCGCAGACCGGCGTGCGCGTGACCCGTTTCAACGCCCTTTTCCATTGGGCCGTTCCCGTCGGGCGCGAAGAAGAAGTCGGCGCACAGATCGGCCGCCACGAATGTCTCACGCATTGCTACTGGCGCGAAGGCGGTCCCGAGTTCAACAATGTGAACATCATGGCTGTCTCCCACGGCACGGAGAAGGACCGCGTCATGCAATTCAAAGCCGCCATCGATGCCCACCTTGTCGAGGCAGGCATCCCCGTTTCCTATACCAATGTCTTCTGGGGCGGTCGCAGTGAAATCAAACCTTCCGAAATCTCACCATTCGCCTACAAAAATTGGCATGAAAAACACCGCGCCTGATTGGGGGCGGGGAGGGGAATCCATTTTTAGAAACACTATGAATCCTACAACCACAGCATACGGAACATGGAGCGGCGGGCGGTTCATGCACTTCGGCGAGACGCTCGGCGAGGAGCGCTTCATCCAATGCATCGAAACCGCCTACCAGGCCGGGATACGAACATTCGTCACCTCCGATGTGTATGGAAACGGCAAGGCCGACGAGTTGCTCGGACGCGCCCTTGCTGGGATCGATCGTTCCACCTACAGCCTGGTCGGAATGATCGGACATGATTTTTACGAGGGGCAGCGCCTCGGCTCTCAAGGATACCCCCGCTTCACCGACCCCAAACTCCGAGGGCCTGAAGGCTTCGCCGATTTTGTCCGCATGGCGGTCACCAAAGAACTCGAGCGCTGCGGATCAGACCACTTGGACCTCTTGATGCTGCACAATCCCGACGAACTCGGTTACACCTCCGAGGCTGTCTGGGGCGCGCTAAAAACCGCGAAAGACGAGGGATTGACGCGCTTGCTCGGCATCGCGCCGGGCCCCGCAAATGGCTTTTCCCTCGACTTGGTTGGCGCATTGGAGCGCTTCAGCGATCTCATCGACTGGGCCATGCTCATTCTCAATCCCCTCGAACCTTGGCCGGTCGGATTGACCCTGCCCGCGTGCGAGAAACACGGGGTCAAGGTCATGACGCGTGTGGTGGATTACGGCGGCGTCTTTCACGGCGATCTCGGCCTCCCGGGCCATGGATTCAAGCCCGGCGATCATCGCACCTACCGACCCGAGGGCTGGGTTCAGCACGGCATGGAAAAAGCAGAGCGCATGCGGCCCCTTGCCAAAAAATACCACCTTACCCTGCTCCAGTTCGCCGCGATCTGGAATCTCAGCCATCCCGCCGTGGAAAGTGCGGTTCCGACTTTCATTCAAGAGTCCGGCGAAACCGCCAGGCCGATCGAGGAAAAAATCCGCGAGTTCGCCGCCCTTCCCAATGTGCGTTTCACCCCCGAGGAGGTCGAGGAAGTTCGCCGCATCGGTGACAATACCGGTTGCATGAAACTCAAGGGTGCCAGCAAGCGGCATGCGGTCAGCGAGCGAGTCGACGAATGGCCGATGCGCAACGACCTGCTGGAAACCGCCTCGCGCTACGAACTGGGAACGGATTGGTAGCCATCCGCCCGCTGTTGCTTCTCCTACGAATTCCCCGCAGAGATCGAAGCAAAAGGGGGGAGATTCCGCCCTATACCAACGAGCCTTACACGGAGATTTTGGAGAGTCTTGATGGGGGCGCTTTCCTGAACTATAATTCTGCCCTCAAGTGACTCCCGCTTTTAACTCTCCAGCGTCCGCGAGTGTTGTTGTCACCGCCCACCTGGACGGGCCGATGCTCCGTGAATGCCTCTCGGCTGTTGATCGTCTGAATCCGCCCCCGTTGGAAGTGATTGTGCCAATTGACACTTAGAGTCCCGGGATTCGGGAGGTCTCTGGGTTCCTGGGATTCCATCCCGCGGAAGGGTCGTCGGCGCTCCTGGTGTCTCCGCGACGCGGGATACGGGAGCCGCCAGTGCGAGCGGTCGTTGGCTGGTCTCGCGGGAAGTAGTCGAAATTTCAAATGCCGCATTCGCCGAGACCATGGCGCTGCCGCGCCTTTGGAGGGGTGGGGTCGCCCGGCTTCGCCGGAGATTTTCATTACCGGCAGAATTTGTGGCCCTTCTCGAAATTCGCGGTTCAATTTTTCACCGCTTGCCCATCCATGCTGGGCGGGCTCTTTCCATTTCCCAGCGAGTCAGGATGTTTTTTTCGAAGCTTTGATTGCGATTCTTAAAACTAAAAGGTTTACTTTCTCTTAAAAAAGTGTATACTTTGCAAATATGGCTGATACTTATACAATAAAAAGCGCACAACAACATTTTTCTGAAGTAGTTAAAGTTTCCGAAGAACATCCGGTGACAATAACAAAGCAAGGGAAGGCGGTGGCGGTGCTTGTTTCGATAGAAAGGATGGAGGCCATCGCCGAGACTATGGAAATTCTCGCGGATTCAAAAGCCATGGACGCTATACGGAAGCATCGAAATGGCCAAGCTACTTACCATGATGTGTCGGTGTTGGATGCTCTATGATTCGGGTCAGGATTCAAGAGGAGGTGCTTGACTATTTGCGGAGTCTTCCACCTCAACCTCGGCATGCTTTGAAACTTGCGATCAAAAAATTATCAGAGGAGCAGGGGAATATCAAATCCTTAACCGACGATTTAGAGGGGTTTCATCGTTTGAGGGTGGGATCGTATCGCGTGATCTTCGAATATTCCGTAATTGCTGGAGAGCGAGTTATAACTTGCGTGTATGCGGGTTCAAGAAAATGGATTTACGAAGTTTTTCAAAATAAAATTATGGAGTGATGAGATGTCAAACAGTTGGCCTCATACCAAAGTTTCCAAGGTTAGAGATTTGAGAATGGCAACCTTCGCGGCTTGTTCTCGGGGAGCGCGTCCGCCCTCGGGCGCAGTCGGGTGAGCCTCGCGCCCGACATGGGAAACAAGTCCAAAAGCTACCGGCTTTTGGTCGCAATTTTTTTGAGTCACCCCGCGAGGGCGCGGGCTTGTGCGCCCGGGGGAGGACGCGCTCCCCGAGACCACTGGCTGTCGCAGGCAACCTCTGCAAGAACAATGAGACGCAATGGCGGATTGCTTGAGATTCCACGCAGTTTGCCGTGAGCGCCTTTGTTTTTAAAAAGCATGGCGCTGATAACGGAGAATACTCCACTCGCTCTCAAACGCTTTCATGTGGAGGGGCCTTTTCAGAGACAAGGATATCCATGCCCTCGCGCTTTTTGTCCGAGGAGAGAACCTGCTCCTCGTAGTAGTTACGCTCGGTGTTGACTTCCCAGGGGTCGAGTTTGGGGCGGCCGAGGAGTCGCAGGGCGGCGTGATGGCCGGCGAGCATGGAGTGGTCCTGGTTGTTGTAGCGGTGCATGCCGTTGCGGCCCACGGTTTGGAGGTTGGCGAAGCCGTGGAAGAAGGTGCGGTAGAGACGATCGCTAAAGCGGTTTCGGACCCAGTCCTTAAAAGAATCCTCGGGCAGGAAGGGCTTGATCCTCGCCTTCACATAGCTGGCGAACATCATGAAGCTCTCGAAGACGCCGAGGTTGCCAACGGTGTTCAGGATTTGGAGCGGGTATTGGTAAAACTGATCTCCGTAAAAAATGCGGGACATCCGTGGCACCTTGAGCATCGGCTCATCCATCATGTCGGCCCACAGACGCTGCACATCCTCGCTCTTCGTGAAAAACCGGCGGCCACCAATGTCGATGCGGTTCTCGCCCCAGCAGTGGGTGCGCGAGATGCCGCCGATGTGCGGCGAAGCCTCAAGAAGGAGTGGGTTTCTTCCCTCCTTCGCCAACTCGAAAGCCGCAGTGAGTTAGGCGGGGCCAGCACCGATAACGAGGCGGTGGGCGGTCGTAGGAAGAAATTGCACTCGGTAATTACGAGAGCTGCGCGCTCCTCGGTGCAAAAGGGGTTTCCAACAAACTAAGCCCTACTCCTACTGAATTTTCTTCCGCAGCACGGGGTAAGCGAGTCACCCGCGTTTCTGCGCAGTCGGCGGGAAGTATCACGCCTACTCACCTGCCTTGTGGCCTCTCAAGCTATCGGTTTTTTGAGTCCGCTGGAAAACCGAAATAGTCTCTCGCGTTGCCGTGGCAGATGGCTCTTACGAGCGGATCAAGCAGGTTTCTATCACTCGGAAGGAGACCCTGTTCCGCTTCGTTGCCGAGAATGTTGCAAAGGATACGCCGGAAATATTCATGGCGGGGGTAGCTCATGAAACTTCGGGAATCCGTGAGCATGCCGACGAAGTGGCTCAGCAGACCGCAACTGGAGAGGGCATCGAGTTGCATCTCGATGCCGTGCTTCTGGTCAAGAAACCACCATCCGCTTCCAAATTGGATTTTGCCGGCGATGGATCCATCCTGGAAATTGCCAATCATGGTGGCGAAGGCGTAGTTGTCGGCGGGGTTGAGGTTGTAGAGGATCGTGCGGGGGAGATCGCCGTCGCGCTCGAGAATGTCGAGATAGCGGGCTAACGACTGGACTTGCGGGAAGTCTCCGATGCTGTCGAAGCCGGTATCGGGGCCAAGATTTTTCAGCGCCCGTGTGTTGTTTCCCCTCAACGCGCCCAGATGGAGTTGCTTTGTCCAACCCTTGGCGCAGTCGAGGCGGCCGAAAAAAATCATCAGATTGCCAGCAAAGCGCTTCTGTTCCTCGTGCGTCGGAACTTGGCCCTGGCGGGCTTTCTCGAAAATGCTGGCAGCTTCGGAGTCGGTCGCAAATTCACCCGGGCAGGATTCCAGGCCGTGGTCTGAGAGGCGGCAGCCCATGGCATGGAAAAAATCATGTCGCTGGCGCAGAGCAGCCACGAAACCCTGGAAGGTCGAGGTGTCCAATGCCGAGACGCCTGATAATCGATCGCACCAGGCATTGAATGCGGAGGGGTCCGATAGCTTCATGGCCATGTCGGGGCGGAAGGTGGGCAGCACATGGGTTGCTATTTCCGCGTTGGCTGCAACCGCTTCGTGGCTTGCCAAGTCGTCCGCCGGATCATCCGTGGTGCAGAGGACCTCGACTTGGAATTTTTTAAGAATGCCCGATACCGAGTGCTCGGGTTGGGCCAGTTGCCGGTTGGCTTCATCCCAGATTTCCGAGGACGTTTCCTTTGAAATTGGGCAATCGATGCCAAAGTGGCGTGTGAGTTCCAGATGGCTCCAGTGGTAAAGGGGATTTCGCAGGGTGTGGGGAACGGTGGCGCACCAGGCGTCGAACTTTTCCCTCGGATCCGCATCTCCCGTGCAGAGGCGCTCGGAGATTCCATTGGTCCTCATGGCCCGCCATTTATAGTGGTCGCCTTGAAGCCAGATTTCAAAAACGTTTGCGAACCGCCGGTCGGTTGCGATGTCCAGCGGCGGAAGGTGGCAGTGGTAATCGATGATCGGCAAGTTCGCCGCCACCTCATGGTAGAGGCGCCTTGCCGTGGCGCTCTGGAGCAGAAAGTCGTCGTGAAGGAATTTCATGGATTCAGGCGCGTGCCTCGAACTTTAGCACTTCGTTTTAAGAGGCGTCTTCATGCGAGCAATCTATCGGACGACCCTTGCGCCGCCGCCTTTCATCAGTTTCTCTACTTCCTTCTGAGTAGCCATAGAGGTGTCACCCGGTGTGGTCGATGCGAGCGCGCCGTGCGCCGCTCCATAGTCCACCGCAGCCTGAGCATCGTTTTGCGAGAGGAAGCCGAAAGCGAGGCCACTGGCAAAACTGTCGCCCCCGCCAACACGGTCAAGAATATCAAGCTCTGGGTATTTCCGGCTTTCGTGGAAGGCCCCGTCATGCCAACAGATCGCGCTCCAGTCGTTCCGTGAAGCCGTGATGACTCGGCGCAGTGTGGTGGCGGCGACTTTGAAATTGGGAAACTCTTTCACCGCCGTTTCAATCATCCGTTTGAAGGCATCCGTCTCGATGGCGCTGATATTGTGATCGAGGCCCTCCACCTCAAAACCGAGGGAGGCCGTGAAGTCCTCTTCGTTGCCGATCATGACATCCACATACTTGGCGATCTCGCGGTTGACCTCACGCGCTTTTGCCAAGCCGCCGATGGATTTCCAGAGCGAGGGCCTGTAGTTCAGGTCGTAGCTCACGATGGTGCCGTGGCGTTTTGCAGCCGTCACCGCTTCGATGGTGATCTGCGCCGCCGACTCGGACAACGCGGCAAAAATGCCGCCCGTGTGAAACCACCTGGCTCCGAGTTGGCCAAAAATGTGATCCCAGTCGTAGTCGCCGGGTTTCAGCTGCGAGGCGGCACTGTTCCCGCGATCTGGATTTCCGACCGCGCCGCGTATTCCAAAGCCTCTCTCGGTAAAATTCAGGCCATTTCGCACGGAGCGGCCGATGCCGTCATCTTCGCGCCATTTGATGAATTCGGTATCCACGCCGCCTTGCATGATAAAATCCTCAATCAGGTGGCCGACCTCGTTGTCCACCAAGGCGGTGCAGACAGCTGTGCGGAGACCGAAGCATTTGCGGAGTCCCCGCGATGTGTTGTATTCGCCGCCGCCCTCCCAAGCTGTGAATTGGCGGGCGGTTCGTATGCGGCCCTCGCCGGGATCGAGGCGCAGCATCACCTCACCGAGGGAGATTTGGTCGTAGAGGCAAGTGGAGGGGTCGCGGAGTGGGAGTGACATAGTGTTTTGGTATTACAAAGTTACGGATCTGAAGTTATTAATGTCCCAAGCAGCTTCGCCAAGTTCTTCTTGGATGTGTGCGAAGCCTTCGACCTCGGCTCGGGTGAAAAGCAATCCCCCATGGATATCGGTGAGTTTGGCCGCCTCGGCCTCCAGTTGACCCGGCAGGATGCAGGCCTCATTGCCATGGCCGAGAATATCCTCCAGGCACGCCTTGAGGTTTTCCGACTGGGAACGGGCGGATGCGTAATCGTGGCCGCGCATGGCATCGGGATGGATGCATTGGAAGAAAAAGGTCGAGCCCCTTTTCTCGTTGACAGGTCCACGGTTCGTTCCGCGAAGGGAAGGCAGGGATCCACCGATCAATGCGGCGTAGATTTCGTCAATGAGGCCGAGTCCATAGCCTTTGTGGGCTCCGAATGGCAGGAGGGCGGTCGCTTTAGTGGGATCGGTCGTCGGCTTGCCTTCCGCATCCACCGCCCAGCCAGGAGCAAGTTCCCGCCCCTCACGGGCGAACTGCTGCACACGGCCCATGGCCACCGAGGAGGTGGCCCAGTCGATGACAATCGGAAATCCCACGGCGTCTTGGGTCGGGAATGCCCAGGAGTGCGGATTGGTGCCCATCGTGGGAGTCTTTCCACCGAAGGGAACAACCTCGGAAGTTGCCGAAGTGCAATTTGTGTAGGCGATGTAGCCCTTCAGCGCGGCGTCGATCACGTAGCCTCCGCCCCAGAGATAGTGGGTGGCATTATCCACGCTCACCATGCCGATGCCGAACTGGTCGGCGAGCTCCATGCAACGCTGCATGGCCTTGTAGGCGACGGCCTGACCGAGTTTTTTATATCCATCCCAGATCTCCGCTGCGGCAAAACGGGAAGGCAGGACCTCGATCCCAGCTCCTGGCACCCATTGCCCAACCTTGCTGCCGAAGAGGTCATCAAGGTGGATTGCTTTCAAGGCATTGTGCGTGCGAATGCCATGGCGCGAGGCGCTGTGGCAGAATCGCGCGGCGTCGGTGGCTTCCTCTTCGGAGTATCCACGCTGGAGATAAGCCCTGCGGACAAGGTCGTCGTGGAGATTCGCATCCACCACGAAGTATTCATTGCTGGTGTTCATGATTTTTAAATTTTGTTGGCTTGGGCGAGTGCTGGACGGCCTTCCAGGACATTGATCATATTTTGCACAGCCATTGTGGCTTGGCGCACCACACTTTCAAAAGTGCGGGAGCCGATGTGAGGAGTGATTACCGTGCCCCGGCAATGGAGGAGCGGGTGGTTGGGCTGCGGCGGCTCCTCGTCAAGGACATCGGCGCCGTATCCCGCGATACGCTCCTCGTTGAGGGCTTGGGCCAAGGCAGCGCTGTCGACCAGTTCACCCCGGGCGCAGTTGAGGAGAACGAGGTTCTTTTTGCAAAGTTTGAGGCGTTCCGCATTGATGAAGCCCTTGGTTTCGGGGGTGAGGTTCATGTGAAGCGACAAAATATCGCTGAGCGAAATGAGTTCGTCGACATTCTCCACCCGCCTCACGCCATGCTGCTCCGCAAAAGCCGCGTCCCAATAAAGGTCGTAGCCCAAGACCTGCATGCCGAAGGCGCGTGAGCGCGTGGCGACCTCCTTGCCGATGCGCCCCAAGCCGGCAATGCCAATGGTCTTGCCCATGAGTTCATGGCCCGTGAGGCGCTTCCATTTCCCTGCGTGAACAGCAGTCGTCTGCTCCACTATATCGCGGTAAATCGCAAGGAGGAGTCCGAAGGTGTGCTCGGCCACAGTGGTGTGGTTCACTCCAGGACAAAAGGTCAC
>Ga0247844_1006714_pt1 | contig 13631 bp, 18 predicted proteins | sample LaCtaG_FD_192421 | JGI IMG/M metagenome (GOLD analysis project Ga0247844, IMG submission 192421) | Freshwater microbial communities from meromictic Lake La Cruz, Castile-La Mancha, Spain - LaCruzMarch201714.5m_1 | ecosystem: Environmental > Aquatic > Freshwater > Lake | place: Spain: Castile-La... | reverse complement strand
GACAACAGAACAGATCGAAGTTTGGATCCGCGCGGGGCTTGATTGCACGCATCTCGCTGTTGATGGGGATGGCCGGCATTTCGAGGCCTTGATTGTCAGCCCGGTTTTTGATGGCCTGAGTCGTGTACAGCGCCAACAACGAGTCAATGCGGTCCTGCGCGAGCATTTCGAAACCGAATTGCTGCATGCGCTGTCGATGCGCTGCCTGACCCCAGAAGAATTCAAAGCCCGTGGATAAGTTGCTGATCGAAGGCGGTACGCCGCTTTCGGGTGAAATCGCCATTTCCGGGGCGAAGAATGCGGCCCTGCCCCTGCTCTGTGCCGCCTTGCTGACGCGTGAGCCGCTGACGCTGACCAATGTGCCGGCACTTAACGATATCGGCACCATGCTCAAGCTGCTGGCGCAGATGGGCGTGAAAGTTGAAAAAGTCGGCGTTGGCGGGACGGCATCAAATACCGTCGTTCTTGATGCCTCAAATCTGGACAATCCGGTCGCGCCCTACGAAATGGTCAAGACCATGCGCGCCTCGGTATTGGTGCTCGGGCCGTTGGTGGCGCGCTGTGGCGAAGCCCGTGTGTCGCTGCCGGGCGGCTGTGCCATCGGGGCCCGGCCGGTCGATCAGCACATCAAGGGCCTGACGGCGATGGGGGCCGAAATTGCGGTCGAACAAGGCTATGTTCAGGCACGCTGCCCGCGTCTCAAGGGTGCGCGTCTCTTTACCGACATGGTGACGGTAACGGGTACCGAAAACCTGATGATGGCGGCCTGTCTGGCCGAGGGCGAGACGGTGATCGAGAATGCCGCGCGCGAGCCCGAAGTGGTTGACCTGGCCAACTGTCTGGTGGCCATGGGCGCGCGCATCTCGGGAGCCGGTACCGACGTGATTCGCATCCAGGGTGTCGAGCGTTTGCACGGCGCCACGCATCGCATCATGCCGGATCGCATCGAAACCGGTACTTACCTTTGCGCAGCGGCAGCGACCGGCGGTGATGTGCGCCTGACGCACACCTCGGCAAGCTATCTGGATGCCGTGATCGACAAGTTGATGGATGCAGGCTGTGACATTACCCTCGAGCGTGACGCGATTCGCCTGAAAGCGCCTGCACGACTCAATCCGGTGAGCATCCGCACCTCCCCTTATCCTGCTTTTCCGACCGACATGCAGGCGCAGTTCATGGCGATCAATTGTGTGGCCGACGGTACGGCAGTCATCCGCGAAACGATTTTCGAAAACCGCTTCATGCATGCGGTCGAACTGATTCGTCTCGGTGCAGATATCAAGATCGACGGCAACACAGCGATTGTCAAAGGGGTCACCCAGCTGAACGGCGCTACCGTGATGGCAACCGATTTGCGGGCGTCGGCGAGCTTGGTTGTTGCCGGTCTTGCCGCGAAAGGCGAGACATTGGTGGATCGTATCTATCACCTGGATCGAGGCTATGAACGCATGGAAGAAAAGTTGATCGCGTTGGGTGCCAGAGTACGACGGGTAAAATGAGCGCCATGATTACCATCGCGCTATCAAAAGGCCGTATCTTCGAGGAAACCCTGCCCCTGCTGGCAGCAGCAGGCATTGTGCCGAACGAAGATCCGGAGAGGTCCCGCAAATTGATTATCGGCACCAGTCGTCCCGACGTTCGCGTCGTCATTGTGCGGGCTTCCGATGTGCCGACTTATGTGCAATATGGCGCCGCCGATCTCGGCATTGCCGGCAAGGATGTGCTGATCGAGCACGGCGGTGCCGGCCTTTACCAACCGCTGGATTTGAAGATTGCCAAGTGCCGCATGTGCGTGGCGACCCCCGCCGGCTTTGACTATGCGGCGGCCGTGCGGCGGGGTGCGCGCTTGCGGGTGGCCAGCAAATACATCAATACGGCGCGGGAACATTTCGCGTCCAAGGGCGTGCATGTCGATCTGATCAAGCTGTATGGCTCCATGGAACTGGCCCCGCTGGCAGGCCTTGCCGACGCGATTGTCGATCTGGTGTCCTCGGGAGGGACGCTCAAGGCCAACAATCTGGTCGAGGTCGAGGAGATCATGCAGATTTCCTCGCGCCTGATCGTCAATCAGGCCAGTCTCAAGATGAAGCGCGGCCTGTTGCAACCGGTGCTGGATGCCATTGAGGGCGCCATTCAATGAGCCAGACGATTCGGCGTTTGTCCTCATGCGACCCCGAATTTCTGGCGACGCTGGATGCGCTCCTGGCCTTCGACAATTCAACCGACGAGGCCATCGAATGCACGGTCGCCGATATTTTGTCCAATGTGCGCACCCGGGGCGACGCCGCGGTGCTGGACTACACCTGTCGCTTTGACAAGCTGACGGCCACCACGATGGCCGCCCTCGAACTGCCGCTTGCAGAGCTTGCAAGCGCCTTCGCGGGCTTGCCGCCAGTGCAGCGTGCTGCGCTGGAGCAGGCGGCCGAGCGTATCCGTCTTTATCATGAGCGGCAGAAGATTGAATCTTGGGAGTACACCGAGGCTGACGGGACGCGTCTCGGTCAGAAAGTAACGCCGCTGGATCGTGTCGGCCTCTATGTACCCGGCGGCAAGGCGGCCTATCCCAGTTCGGTACTGATGAATGCCATTCCGGCCAAGGTGGCCGGGGTCAAAGAGCTGATCATGGTTGTGCCAACGCCGGGCGGCCAAAAGAATGCTCTCGTGCTCGCGGCGGCGCATCTGGCGGGCGTGAATCGTGTATTCACCATCGGCGGCGCGCAGGCCGTGGCTGCGCTGGCCTATGGCACGCAGACCATTCCACAAGTGGACAAGATCGTTGGCCCGGGCAATGCCTATGTCGCCAGCGCCAAGCGCCGTGTCTTTGGCACGGTCGGTATCGATATGGTGGCGGGCCCTTCCGAAGTCCTGGTGATTGCCGATGGCTCGGGCGATCCCGACTGGACGGCGATTGACCTGTTTGCCCAGGCTGAGCATGACGAACTGGCACAGTCGATTCTGCTCTGCCCGGATGCCGCCTATCTGGATCGCGTGCAGGCGAGCATCGAAAAGCTGCTGCCGACGATGCCGCGCAAGGACGTGATTACTGCGTCGCTCAGCGGGCGTGGGGCGCTGATTCAGGTGACGGATCTCGACGAAGCCTGCGTGATTGCCAACCGGATTGCGCCCGAGCATCTGGAATTATCGGTGGCCGAACCGCGCGCCTTACTCGACAAGATTCGTCATGCCGGCGCGATTTTCATGGGCCACCATTGCTCCGAATCGCTGGGCGATTATTGTGCCGGACCGAACCACGTATTGCCGACTTCGCGCAGCGCACGTTTTTCGTCGCCGCTGGGCGTCTATGATTTCCAGAAACGTTCAAGCATCATCGAGATTTCAGCCGCAGGCGCTCAGACGCTGGGGCCGATTGCCGCCACGCTGGCGCATGGCGAAGGCCTGACGGCGCATGCCCGCGCGGCAGAACTGCGTATCAAACCGCAGTAATTTCCTTCAGCGCTGCGACCAGTTTCTCGCACTGCTCATCCGTCCCCACGGTAATCCGCAGGAACTGATCAATCCGCGCCGCCTTGAAGTGGCGCACGATGATGCCCTTCTGCCGTAGTGCCAGCGCCGACTTTTCGGCATCGTGCTGCGGGTGCCGTGCAAAAACGAAGTTTGCGGCGGACGGTAGTACCTCGAAGCCCATGGCTTGAAGGTGTGCGACGAGCTGTGTCCGACTGCGGATGATCGCCTGACGGGTCCGTTCGAACCACTCCCGATCTTCAATGGCCGCGACGGCGCCAGCTAAGGCAAGTCGATCCAACGGGTAGGAGTTGAAACTGTTCTTGACGCGTTCAAGGGCGTCGATCAGATCGGGATGGCCGACGGCAAAACCGACCCGCAGGCCAGCCAGAGAGCGCGACTTGGAGAGGGTTTGCACGACCAGCAGGTTCGGGTAGCGCTGGACTAGCGCGACCGCGCTTTCACCGCCGAAGTCGATGTAGGCCTCATCCATGACCACCACGGAATCCGCATTGGCATTGAGTAGACGGGCGATCTCGCCGAGTGGCAACAACCGACCGGTGGGCGCATTCGGGTTGGGGAAAATGATGCCGCCGTTCGGCCGCCGGTAATCATCCACGCGGATGGCAAAGTCGGCGTCCAGCGGCACGGTCTGGTATTCAATCTGGTAGAGCCCGCAATAAACCGGATAGAAGCTGTAGGTGATGTCGGGAAACAGGATCGGTTGCGCGTGCTTCAGCAGGCCGAGAAAGGCATGGGCCAGCACTTCGTCTGAGCTATTGCCGACAAACACATTGCGCGGTTCGATGTTGCCGAAAAAGGCGGCGATGGCCTCCTTGAGTCGCTCGCCGTTCGGATCTGGATACAGCCGCAGGCTATCGCCGATCTCGCGGGCGATAGCCGCGCAAGCCTTGGGCGAGGGGCCGTAGGGGTTCTCGTTGGTGTTCAGCTTGACGAGATTGGGCAGCTTGGGCTGCTCGCCCGGAACGTAAGGCTTCAAAGCACGTGTGGTAGCGCTCCAGAATCGGCTCATGACAGGATCGAAAGCGGGGGATGAAGGGGTTGCAGGAACGTCGAAATGGTATTATCACCCGGCTTGCAACCATTGGCAAAACACGGACAACCCCGTCATGGCTACGATACAGCGCACCGCTGACATACACCGCACCACACTGGAAACCCAGATCCGCGTCAAACTTGACCTGGAAGGTACCGGCAAGTCGCAACTGGCGACAGGGGTCGGCTTCTTTGACCACATGCTGGATCAGATCGCCCGTCATGGTCTGATTGACCTGCAGGTCGATGCGCGGGGTGACTTGCACATCGATGCACACCATACCGTTGAGGATGTTGGCATTACACTCGGTCAGGCGCTCGCACAAGCGCTCGGCGACAAGAAGGGCCTGACTCGTTACGGCCATGCGTATGTGCCGCTGGACGAAGCCCTGTCACGCGTGGTTGTAGATCTATCCGGCCGGCCCGGTCTGGAATTCAATGTTGAGTTTGTACGCGCGAATATCGGCGAGTTCGATGTCGATCTGGTGCGCGAATTCTTTCAGGGACTGGTCAATCATGCGGGCATCACCGTGCATATCGACAACCTGCGTGGCGTGAATGCCCACCATCAGGCCGAAACGGTGTTCAAGGCCTTTGCACGCGCTCTGCGCATGGCCATCACCGCCGATCCGCGTCTCGGCGGGGCCGTGCCCTCCACAAAGGGCAGCCTGTAATTCCTCTGTAGGCGCATAAACGATGAATACGGTAGCAATCGTCGATTACGGCATGGGCAATTTGCGCTCGGTGGCGAAGGCTGTCGAGCATGTGGCGCCGAACGCCCGGGTGATCGTCACCGCCAATCCGGCAGACTTGACAATCGCCGATCGGATCATCGTGCCCGGGCAGGGGGCGATGCCGGACTGCATGCGCGAACTGCAGGCCCGCCAGCTCGCCGATGCCGTGATCAGCATGGCGGCGGCCAAGCCTTTCCTGGGCATTTGTATCGGCCAGCAAATGCTGTTCGAACATAGCGAGGAAGGCAACGTGGCCGGTCTGGGGTTGTTTCCCGGTCAGGTGCGCCGCTTTCCGGCCGAGGCGATGCATGACACGGCGGGCGTTCCACTTAAGGTGCCGCACATGGGCTGGAATGGCGTGCGCCAGTCAGAAGCACACCCGCTCTGGCAGGGTATTGCCGATGGCGAGCGTTTCTATTTCGTGCATAGCTATTATGTCGAGCCTGCCAGCCCCGAGGTGATTGCCGGTTCAACCCATTACGGCATCATGTTTACCAGTGCGGTGGCGCGTGCCAATATTTTTGCCGTACAGTTCCACCCGGAAAAGAGTGCCGCTGCCGGCCTCAAGTTGCTTGAAAATTTCATCCTCTGGAATCCCTGAACTCACTTTTTGGATCAAGACTTGCCATGCTGCTGATTCCTGCGATCGACTTGAAAGATGGACATTGTGTGCGCCTCAAGCAAGGTGCGATGGACGATGCCACCGTGTTCTCCGAAGACCCAGGTGCGATGGCCCGCCACTGGATCGACCAGGGCGCACGTCGCCTGCATCTGGTGGATCTGAATGGCGCCTTTGCCGGCAAGCCGAAGAACGAGCCGGCGATCAAGGCCATCCTTGATGAAGTGGGCGACGAGATTCCCGTGCAACTGGGCGGCGGTATCCGCGATCTCGATACCATTGAGCGCTGTCTCGACGATGGCATCAGCTACGTCATCATCGGTACGGCGGCCGTCAAAAATCCTGGTTTCCTGCACGATGCCTGTACCGCGTTTCCCGGTCACATCATCGTCGGCTTGGACGCGAAGGATGGCAAAGTGGCGGTGGATGGCTGGTCGAAGATGACTGGCCACGACGTGATCGATCTGGCCAAAAAATTCGAGGATTACGGCGTTGAAGGGATTATTTATACCGACATCGGCCGAGACGGCATGCTTTCCGGCGTGAATGTCGAGGCCACGGTGAAACTCGCCCAAGCCCTGCGTATTCCCGTCATTGCCAGCGGCGGCATTGCCAGCATCGAGGACGTCAAGGCGCTGTGCCAGGTGGCCGACGAGGGCATCATGGGCGCCATTACCGGCCGCGCCATATATGAGGGCAAGCTGGATTTCCGCACGGCACAGGCCGAAGCAGACAAGCTTTCCCGTCGATAGAGAATCCGCATGCTCGCCAAACGCATCATTCCCTGTCTTGACGTGAGCGCTGGGCGCGTCGTCAAGGGCGTGAACTTCGTCGAACTGCGCGATGCCGGCGATCCGGTCGAGATCGCGCGGCGCTACGACGAACAGGGCGCCGACGAAATCACCTTCCTTGACATCACCGCCAGCTCCGACCAGCGCGACATCATCCTCGATATCGTCCAGGCCTGTGCCGAGCAGGTCTTCATCCCCCTGACCGTCGGCGGGGGCGTGCGCAAGGTCGAGGATGTGCGTCGTCTGCTCAATGCCGGGGCCGACAAGGTCAGCATGAACACGGCCGCCGTGCAGAATCCGCAACTGGTCGCCGATGCGGCGGGCAAAGTGGGCTCGCAGTGCATTGTCGTGGCGATTGATGCCAAGCAGACCAGTCCGGGCAAGTGGGAAGTGTTCACCCATGGCGGGCGCAACAATACCCACATCGACGCAATTGAATGGGCGAAACAGGTCACTGCACTCGGTGCGGGTGAAATCCTGCTGACCAGCATGGATCGCGATGGCACCAAGAACGGTTTTGATCTTGGCCTGACGCGCGCGGTCTCCGATGCCGTGTCGATTCCCGTCATTGCCAGCGGCGGCGTGGGCAATCTGCAGCATCTCGCCGATGGGGTGACGCAGGGCCGCGCCGATGCCGTGCTGGCCGCCAGCATCTTCCACTATGGCGAATACACCGTGCGCCAGGCCAAGGAGCATATGCGTGCGCAAGGCATTGAGGTGCGGTTATGACCGTTCCCGGCAAGAAGTGGCTGAATGACGTGAAGTGGGATGAGCAGGGCCTAGTGCCCGCCATTGCCCAGGATGCCGCGAGCGGCGAGGTGATGATGTTCGCCTGGATGAACCGCGAGGCGCTTGAAAAAACCGCCCAGTCGGGCGAGGCGATCTACTGGTCGCGCTCACGCCGCAAGCTTTGGCACAAGGGCGAGGAATCCGGTCATACGCAAAAAGTTTTAGAGATCCGTGTCGACTGCGACAAGGATGTCGTGCTTCTCAAGATCGAGCAAACCGGCGGTATCGCCTGTCACACCGGGCGGCGCAGCTGTTTTTTCAATAAGCTCGAGAAGGGTGGCTGGGAGGAGATTGATCCTGTCATCAAGCAACCAGAGGAAATTTACAAATGATTGATCTCGAAGTAATCCACCGCATTCAGGACACGCTCGAAGCCCGCAAGGGTGCTGCCCCTGATTCCTCGTATGTTTCCAGCCTGTACGCCAAGGGCACCGACGCCATCTGCAAGAAGATTGCCGAGGAGGGGGCCGAGGTCATCATGGCCGCGAAAGACGGTGATCGTCTGCATCTGGTGCGCGAGACCTGCGACCTGTGGTTTCACAGCATGGTGCTGCTGTCGCACTTTGGCATCGGCGTCGATGACATCATGATGGAGTTTCGTCGTCGCGAAGGGATTTCCGGCATCGACGAGAAAGCCAGTCGGGGAAAATAAATGTCGGACTGCCTCTTCTGCAAGATCGTGCGCGGGGAGATTCCCTGCAAGAAGGTTTTCGAGGATGATGATCTTCTGGCCTTTCACGATATCAACCCGGTGGCGCCGGTGCACTTCATGGTGATTCCGAAGCAGCATCTCGCCTCGCTGGCCGATGCCGATGCGAGCCACGCCCCGATGCTGGGCAAACTGTTCGCCAAGGTAGGGGAACTGGCGCGCAGCGAGGGGCTGACGGATGGCTTTCGCACCATCGTGAACACCGGCAGGGTGGCTCAGCAGGAGGTGTATCATCTTCACGTTCATATCGTCGGCGGGCCGGATCGTCTCGGCCCCATGCTGGCGCACAAATAAATCCGGAGGAGAGACTGATGGGAACCTTTAGCATCTGGCACTGGCTGATTGTGCTGGTCATTGTCATGCTGGTGTTCGGCACCAAGAAATTACGCAATATTGGCTCTGATCTCGGCGGCGCGGTCAAGGGCTTCAAGGAGGGCATTAAGGACGGCACCCAGGCCCAGACCGACGCCAAGCAGGTTGAGGAGCAGGCCGGCGCGACCATTGAGGGCCAGGCCCGCAAGGAAGAGGTTAAGTCCTGACGCGTTAGCCTTTACCGCCGTCCCGCCAGCGCCGACTTTTTCAGCACACCGTGTTCGATATCGGGTTTACCGAACTGATGCTCATTGCCCTCGTCGGGCTGATCGTCATCGGGCCAGAGCGCATGCCCAAGGTGGCGCGCACGGTGGGTCATCTGCTTGGACGCCTGCAGCGTTACGTCAGCGATGTGAAGTCCGATATCAACCGGGAAATGCAGCTTGAAGAGCTGAAAAAATTGCAGACCCAGGTGGTCGATCAGGCGCGCGACATGGAACGGCAGGTGAATGACCAGATGAATACCGTTGAGACCCAACTCAACCAGTCGATTCTCACGTCCGCAGAGAGTAAGGTGGACGAGTCGATCGAAGCGGCGAAGCCCTATTCCCCACCGCTTCCTTCTGTCCCAACTGCCTCGCCTGTTCCGCCCAATAACCCACCCACCCCGTGATGGAAAGCCCGCAGGAAAGTTTCATCTCTCACCTGGTCGAGCTGCGTGATCGTCTGATCCGCGCCTTGGTGTTCATGCTGGTTATTTTCCTTGGCCTGGTCAGTTGGGCCCGCGACATCTACACGCTGCTGGCGGCACCGATGCTGGCCGCCCTGCCGGAAGGCGGACAGATGATCGCCACGGATGTCGCTGGCGCCTTCTTTGTGCCGATGAAGGTAACGATGATGGTCGCCTTCCTGATCGCGCTGCCCTACGTGCTTTATCAGGCATGGGCGTTTGTTGCCCCGGGCTTGTACGCCAACGAAAAGAAGCTGGCGCTGCCGTTGCTGGCAGCTAGCGTGCTGCTGTTTTTCATCGGCATGAGCTTCGCCTACTTCATCGTCTTTCCAACCGTATTTACCTTTATCAACGCTTTTGCCCCCGAGGGGGTGGCGGTGATGACGGATATCGATAAGTATCTCTCCTTTGTACTGTCCACTTTTCTGGCCTTCGGCATCACCTTTGAGGTGCCGGTGGTGGTGATTGTGTTGGTGCGCGTCGGCCTGGTTACCGTCGAAAAGCTCAGGGAAATCCGCCCCTACGTCATTGTCGGGGCATTTGTCGTGGGCGCAATCTTTACGCCTCCCGATGTGCTGTCACAGTTCATGTTGGCGGTGCCAATGTGGCTGTTGTATGAGCTAGGCATTGTGTTGGCGCAGATGATCGGCAAGTCCGAGCATGCCGAGTATGGCAGCTATCAGCAAGCAGTTGAGCCGCCAGCCCAGAAGTCCATGAGCGAGACCGAGATGGAGCGCGAACTGGATCGCGCCGAGGCCGAGTCCAACGCCAATCGCGAACGGATCTGACGTCTTTTATCTCGTTGGCTTCGGACGCTTGCCGATGGTGACGTTGAGGTCGTGCAGTTTGCCTTCACGGCTGACGCTGAAGGAAGCGGCTTCTCCTGGGGTCAGCCCAGCGATCAGTTCCAGCATCGCCTGCGCATCCTTGACCGGTCGGCCGGCGATCCCGAGCAGGATGTCGCCCGGTTTCATGCCGGCCTTGTCGGCCGGGCTGTTGCGCATCACGCCGGCAATCAGCGCGCCCGCGCTGCTCTTCAGCACGAAGGATTCCGCCAGTTCTGAGGTCATGTCCTGAACCTCGACGCCTATCCAGCCACGCGTTACGGTGCCGGTCTTGATGATCTGCTCCATCACGCTTTTTGCGAGCGACACGGGGATGGCAAAGCCGATGCCCATCGAGCCGCCGCTTTGCGAATAGATCGCTGTGTTGATGCCGACCAGATGGCCGTTGCTATCGACCAGCGCGCCACCCGAGTTGCCGGGGTTGATCGCGGCATCGGTCTGGATGAAGTTTTCAAACGTATTGATGCCCAGGTGTGAGCGACCAAGGGCCGAGACGATGCCGGAAGTGACGGTCTGGCCGACGCCGAAGGGATTGCCGATGGCGAGTACCACATCGCCAATGCGCAGCGATTCGACCTGGGCAAAGGTGATTGGTGTGAGCGCTTGGCTATTCGCGATCTTCAGCACGGCGAGATCGGATTCCGGGTCGGCGCCGACCAGCCTGGCCTTGGTCTTGCGACCATCGTGAAGCGCCACCTCGATTTCATCCGCCGATTCGATGACATGGTTGTTGGTCAGCACCAGGCCATCGGCCGAGACAATGACGCCGCTGCCAAGGCCCGACTGGCGTTGCGATTCCGGCCCGAAGCGGTCGCCAAAGAAGTGGCGAAACACCGGGTCGTTGATGAAGGGGTGGCGCCGCACTTCCTGGCTGGTAAAGATATGCACGACCGCCGGCAAGGCGGTTTGTGCCGCATCGGCGAAGCTGACCACCTTGCGCGGGCCATTGTCTGGCCGTGCTTCCTGAATGGCGACGATGGCGGGGCGTGCCGGCAGCGACACCCCGCGTGGCCCGAGCCATTCGGGTTTCAGGGTTTGCACGACGAATAGTCCGGCGACACTGATTGTGACGGCCTGGGCGAAAATGAGCCAGAATCTATGCATGGGAATAATGAAAGGAAGAGATGATGCAGCGTGATGAATTGAACAGCTATTTGCGCGACCTGCTGGCCGTGGCGCGTTTCCACGATTATTGCCCAAACGGTCTGCAAGTGGAAGGACGTCCCGAGGTACAGCGCATTGTCTGCGGAGTGACGGCGAGTCAGGCACTGATCGAGGCGGCCATTGAACGCGAGGCCGATGCGCTCCTGGTGCACCACGGCTGGTTCTGGAAGGGCGAGGATGGGCGCGTCACCGGCTTTCGCAAGCAGCGCCTGCAGCGCCTGCTGGCCTATGACATTAACCTGTTTGCCTTCCATCTGCCGCTGGATGCCCATGTCGAACTGGGCAACAACGCGCAGCTGGCCGCCCGTTTCGGCTGGCAGATCGAACGCCATTTTGGCGAGCAGGATCTGGGCTGCCTTGCCGTCCTGCCAGCGCCGACTTTTGCGGGAGAGCTGGCGCGTCAGGCAGCGACGGTGTTGGGGCGAGCGCCACTACTGCTCGGCGCAGCCGAAAAGCCCGTGACACGGGTGGCCTGGTGCAGCGGCGGTGCGCAGGATTGGTTCGAGGCCGCCATTGATGCCGGGGCTGATCTGTTCCTGTCCGGCGAGGTGTCGGAGCAGTCGACGCATCTTGCGCGCGAGTGTGGAGTCGCCTATCTGGCCGCTGGCCACCATGCCACGGAGCGTTATGGAGTGATGGCGCTAGGCCAGCATCTGGCCGAACACTGCGGCCTCGCCTGCGAATTCATCGACATCGACAATCCGGTCTAGACGCTTTCAGCCACCGATAGCCGCATCGGCCTCGGGGGCGATGCCACGTGCCTTGAGCATCGTCGTCAGCAACAGAAACTCTTCTGCCACCGATTGTGGGAAACCCGAGCGGGCGCCACCACGGTTGTCGGCTAGCAGGGTCTGCAGATAAACCAGACAAGCGGGACGAGCCCATAGCTCGCACATGCGCGCGGCGATATGGGGATAGTCTTCGATGCTGCGCAAAGACTCCGGGCGAACCTGCCAATCCTCTGGCTGCACATTGAAGTGCTGGCGCAGTTCCTCGGCGGACTTCTCAAACTCGGCCTGCTGGCCGTTCTGGCGGTAAATCTCCAACAACTTCAGCCAGTGCAGTAGTGCTTGCTTGGGTTCATTGCGGATTTGTTCGGTGAGCGTTTGTGCTGCGCCATGGCCCAGTCCCATTGACAGCATGATGTCGGCCAGTTCGAGCGCCTGATCAGCTTGGCCCTTAGAGGGCTGCGTGGCGCCACCGCGCTGAATGCTCGAAGCGGGGGCGGGTGGTTCGGGTGCCTTAGCCAGCGCTGTGACCGGTGCCGCTGGTTTGGCGGGTGTCACGGGTTTTGATGCGGGAACGGTTTGGACTACCTTGGCCACCGGCTTGTTCTCTGCTTCCGGTTCCTGCATAAAGGCCGGTTCATCGACATGCGGCGTTGGTGCCGCGTCGCCAGCGCTACTGGTTGTATCTGCCGTCTTGGTTGACTGACTTTGCTTGCTGCGTCGATGACGTCGCGTAATCATCAGTACCAACAGCAGTAGCCCCAGGCCACCCAGCATGCTGCCCCATTCTTCAAAGAAGCCGAAGATGCCGCCAGGCGCTTGTTTGGGCATCGGGAGTGCCGGAACGGTGACCGGTGGCGTTGGTTTCGTCGCCGCAGGAGCGGGGGAGGGAACTGGTGTGGCCGGCAGGTCTGCCGCTGGACCAGAAGGCAACTGGACGATCAATTGATGAATATCACGGACCAGATTCTCTATGCGCGCGAGACGTACCAGGATATCGTCCAGTAGTCTGTCCTGCTCTTTGAACCAGTTACGCAGCGGATCGTTGGCTTCATCTGGCAGCGTTTGGCTTACCTTTAGTCGCTCGGCAGCCCGCTCCTCGGCCATAAGCACGGGGGAAGTGGCCACGAGCGTGCCGGTTAGCAACGCAACGAGGAGGTAATGTGAGGGTTGGCGCTTGATCAAGGCAGGACAATAGAAAGCCGGTGCCCGCATTGTGCCGGTCGGCTAACGTGTCAAAGCCGTGAATACAATGATAAATCGGCTGTTTTAGTCCGATTGTCGGAGAGTGGCCGGGACGTCGCTATGCACCTTCGCGCTCGGCGAGTCGCCGGAACACCAGCGGGAAAGCGCCGGTGAGGAAGCAGGCAATCGCCGAGACGATGAGGCCGATACCGGCCATCGGGTCGGCGAGCAGGGGGTGGATGCTGTCGAGCAGACCGGCAAAAGCGGCAATGCCCGTGACCGTGCAAATGCTACCGAGGAAGCTGAAGGCGAGGAAGGTCCAGGGCCAGTGGTGGGGTTTCATGTCTGGTTTCTCAGGTCGACAATGCGTTTTGCCTTGCCGGCGGAGCGCTCGACACCACCGACGTCCATCACCTCGATCTTGGTATTGATGCCAATCAGCGCCTTGATGTGGTGCTGCAGTTCGCGTCCCGCCGCCTGGCGCGCATCCTCCGGCGCGGTGGCGAA
>Ga0247844_1006707_pt1 | contig 13646 bp, 12 predicted proteins | sample LaCtaG_FD_192421 | JGI IMG/M metagenome (GOLD analysis project Ga0247844, IMG submission 192421) | Freshwater microbial communities from meromictic Lake La Cruz, Castile-La Mancha, Spain - LaCruzMarch201714.5m_1 | ecosystem: Environmental > Aquatic > Freshwater > Lake | place: Spain: Castile-La... | reverse complement strand
TTGTGGACCAGTGCTGCCAGTAGGCCCTGTGGTGCCTTGTGGTCCAGTGGTTCCTTGTGGTCCTGTATCGCCCTGTGGTCCAGTTGCACCCTGTGGTCCTGTAGCACCTGTAGGTCCAGTTGCACCTGTAGGTCCAGTTGCGCCCTGTGGTCCTGTAGCACCTGTATCGCCCTGTGGTCCAGTGGGTCCAGTTGCACCCTGTGGTCCTGTTGTGCCTTGTGGTCCTGTGTCGCCCTGTGGTCCAGTTGCACCAGTTGTGCCTTGTGGACCTGTAGCGCCTGTTGCACCTGTGGGACCTGTGGTGCCTTGTGGTCCAGTAGCACCCACGGGACCTGTTGCACCTGTTGCACCCTGTGGTCCAGTTGATCCCACGGGACCAGTTTCACCTGTGGGCCCAGTGCTGCCAGTGGGCCCAGTTGTGCCTTGTGGTCCAGTGCTGCCAGTAGGTCCAGTGCTGCCTACAGGACCTGTGGTGCCCTGTGGTCCAGTGCTGCCAGTGGGTCCTGTTGCGCCAGTGGGCCCAGTTGGGCCCTGTGGTCCAGTGGTGCCTTGTGGTCCAGTTTCACCTGTGGGACCAGTGCTGCCAATGGGTCCAGTTGTGCCCTGAGGTCCTGTTGCACCAGTGGCACCAGCGATGCCCTGAGGACCAGTTGGACCCTGTGGTCCTGTGGTGCCTTGTGGTCCAGTTTCACCAATTGGACCCTGTGGTCCTGTGGTGCCTTGTGGTCCTGTTGGTCCCAGAGGTCCAGTGGGACCCACAATGTCACCTACATTGGTCCAGCTGGTGCCATTCCACACATAGAGATCACCATCTGCGGCAACAATGTAAGCATCATTGACCTGATTGCCCACAGCGGGCAAATCACCCACTGTGGCCACTGTGCCTTTTAAATTGATTGAAGTACCTGCAGGACCTGTTGATCCTTGTGGTCCAGTGGGTCCTGTTGAGCCAATGGGTCCTGTAGTGCCTTGTGGTCCTGTGGTGCCCTGTGGTCCTGTTGCACCAGTGGGTCCTGTTGAGCCAACTGGACCTGTTGTGCCTTGTGGTCCTGTGGTGCCCTGTGGTCCTGTTGCACCAGTGGGTCCTGTGCTGCCTACAGGTCCTGTTTCGCCAGTGGGTCCAGTTGCACCAGTGGGTCCAGTGGGACCTTGCGGCCCTGTGGTGCCCTGAGGTCCTGTAGTGCCTTGTGGGCCTGTTGCGCCAGTGGGCCCAGTTGGGCCCTGTGGTCCAGTTGCGCCAGTGGGTCCAGTGGCACCCGTGATCACAGTGCTGTCTGCACTGACCATGACAGGATAACTCACTGTGGCCACAGTGACATTGCTTACTTCATCTGTGATAGTAATATTGTATGACATGTGTAATCCTTAAACGGTTAGAGCAGTGTAACCTGCTGATCCCACGGGATTACCCACGGTGACATCTGGTTCCCAGGCCTGAACAAATGCCCATCTATGTGTTTGTGTTGTGGGGAAAGTGTCTGCATTGGTCCAGGTAAATGCCACAACCACCACGGGAATGTTTATTCTTGCATCAGGCACAATAGGTCCCGTGTACATGCCAGAGGGCACACGTAGATTTACTGTGCCTGTGCTGGCTGATTGCACTTGGGGTGCGTTGTTGCCAGTGAGTTCTACCTTGGCAAAACTGCCAATCACTATGCTGTTTGAAAAATTTGGTTGCCCTGTGTAGCGATTGAACGAGATCTCATCCACTACCAGGGTTTGATAATCTGCTGAAAAGGTCCAACCTGTGATATTGGTACCAAAATTGTATAGATACTGCTTTTGATCACTGGGGAATGCCTGTGCCGCAATGATATCATCTGGACCACCAATGTAGTCACTAAAACTTAAAACTCCAGCCATGGGCTTCTCCTTGGGAATAACGCCTGACTGTGGCCAGGTCGCTGACTGTATTTAGTTAGATGCTGATTTTGATATCAAAGTCAAAGTGTCAAGATCAATCTTGTAATCCTGTTCAGAGACACGCTGTGGAGATTCAATATAATCTGTGGCATCTGCTACACAATTGACCAGGCAAACATCAGTGTATTCAGCAGATCCCAAGATATCACCTGTTGATGGATTGTAAAAATATCTAATCATGTTATTGAGTCACGTCTAATATAAGATCCAAGGTACTGTTGCTTGGATTGGCAAAGTTAGAAAAGTAAACCTCGTTTGGTTGAACAGATCCTCCAGTGCGAACCCAATTCAAATTCAATTGGTAAGTGGGAATAATAATTCCCGCAAACCAATAGGTACCTGCTGTGGGGTTTGCCACACTGATCTGGTTGCTGTTGGCTTGCCAATCAATTGTGGTTCTTTTAACTACAGTAGAAGTTGCCAGGGTGGCACCACTACGAAGCTCTAAAAACATTGCTGGCTGAACACCCGCTGAGAGATTTACCACTGTATTGGTTTGATCACGTGTTTCATAATCAGCCTCTATGAAAGGTGTTGAAATAAACATTGTAAAATTCTTTACATTGCTTGGAAGACTGAATCCCACACTCAACCAATTGGCTGGATCGTCGCGATAGGTGGCATCATAACCAATGTTTGTGGTATAACCAGTGGCCATGGCGTTGAGTTGAGTGAGAACTGATGCTGCACTGATAGAGGCAGAGGTGCGTGTGACAATAGGTACACCGTTTAGTTCGCTGGCGTTGCCATTCATCTTGGTGTCCAAGGCTGACAACAATGTAGGAATTGCCAGCAGCAAACTTATAGGCACTGAACTACTATTGAGAATTGAAGTATTGTTTCCAATGGCATCAGTGACCTGCACAGGAGTATAGGCCACAGTGGTCACAGCTGAAAAAGGACCTGCTGAACTGGAATTCACAGCTCTGGTTTTTACATACAAGTTGCCTGTGGCACCCTGATCAAAATCAAATGTGGCTGTGTCGCCCAGGGTGTAGGTGCCACCGCTGATGGGTGGCAGACTGATCACAAGATCAAAGTTCACATTGTCTGTGGCAGTCCACAGTTCCATGATTTCAATGGGCACTGTGCCTGGCACAGTGCTGGTGGCTATGATTCTAGGTCGTGCATCTTTTTCATACTTGGTCACAACAGGTGTCCCAGGCTGATTGATGGCATTGAGAGTGACCAAACCATTTTGGTTGCTGCGTTCATAGCGATTGAGATCAGGTTCATAAATGGCCTCATCGTACTGCACACCAATGATTTGCAATTGTATTGCACCACCATCTGTGTCCACTTCTGTGACAGAAGTCACACGCACTAGATAGTTGGAGAATCCATACTGCGCACTGTTGATGGCCACAACATCACCTGCACGAATGCCTAGATTTGAATAATCAGTTGCAAAAGTCACTGTGGTGTCTAGACGATTCTGACCCAGTTCCAGCAGGCCAAGATATTCAGCCTGCACAGGATCATTGAGAATGTCGTAGTCAATGTTGAGATCATTGTCTGGTTCATTGGCATTGCGATCCATGGCAGGTATTTCAGCACGCACAAAGTCACGCTGATCATTGAGATCCGCACGAGGAAATGACACTTTGACTGCATTGTACAGTTGATCTAGACTGGTGGTACCAATCTGTATACCACCCAGGATGTTGGAGTCATCAAAAGTGATCACAGGCGCTGTGGGTTTGTTGATGATCACTGCCCATTTGCCCTGTGCAATGTCATAGGTCAGCCAGGTACCTGCTGCGGAACACAGGCTTTCCATGTTGTCCAGCACTGATTTGTTGGTGTCTACCACACCATTGAATCTATAGAGATAGGGTAATACTGAGGTTCCCATGTTGTTCCTTTAACTGATGTTGATTATGACCACACCAGTGGCGCCATCTTGTTGCCCGTATATCAGACTGCTACCACCAAGACCATAACTGTTGCCACCAGGAGTACCATTTGCACCAGGATATTGAGCACGTGATGCACCACCACCTCCCAGCACAAGATTGCCTGTGACCACTGTGGTGACACCAGCAGCGCCATTTCCACCAATGGTTATGCCCAGGCCTGGACCACCCCGGGCACCACCGCCACCACCTTGTGATCCATTCACAGATGTACCTGAATTCACACCTGATCCAGCAATCCAGGAATTTGATCCTCCACCAGCACCGCCACCATGACCACCTGTGATATTGCCCACAGTGAGATTTCCACCACCATTGCCACCCCAGTCCTGGACCAAGGTGTATCTTGTGGGCGAATATGGTGGATTATTCACAACAATTGTAACCAATTGTTGTCCATTGTCACCACCAGCAGCTGACAAGGACCAGTCAGGACCTGTGATGCTGGAATTACCACCATCAGAATTGGCCCAGGACAATAAGTTTAGAGTAGCAGTGCTGTTACCCACTCCAGCAGCGCCAACAACCACATTGTAACTGTAATCAGACAAGGCTAGATTGGAATTCCAACGAACTTCGCCACCACCACCTGCTGCTCCCACATATGGCACTGCACTGCCTCCAGCAGGTGGCACACGATCAGTTCCCCACACAGCTCCACCGCCACCGCCTACTACCACAACATTGGCTAGACCGTATACTCGTTCTTGCCAGGTTGGTGTCCAGGCAGTGTTGGCAGTAAATGTATAAACATTGCTTAGTGGCGCAGGAATCACAGTGAGATTGTTGGTGGTAGTGAGTTGCTGTTGTGAATTGCGACTTTGTGTGTAGGTAAACGTGGTATTTGCTGTGCCTGAAGTCAGAGGTGCAAATTTAATATTTGCAAATTCAGCATTGATCTGTTGTGTGTTACCTGACAACACCAGAGTATTGGCCAATGAACTTATGTTGCTGGTGGCTGTGAAATAACCAGTAGAATTACCAAATCTACCCAGTGGAGAAGTCAATGAGATAGTGTAAGTCTGTCCATAATCTGGACCATCACTAATGGCTGGTGTAGTTGTCTGGAAGATATCTGTAATGGTATTGCCTGTGAATGAGCGATTCACGCCAATCATGTTGGCAATTTCAGGATTGGTGTTGCCAATTGTGTAATTTCCAGCCAGATTGGCAGCTTGTGTGATGTTGCCAAAAACTGAATTTACCTTGCTTTGATTGTAGGTAATGGTGATGTTGCCTGTGTTGTCCACAGCAGGCAAGTATTGAATATTGGCTGAATTAATATTGGATTTTGAATTGCTGAAACTCAGCACAGTGTTGGCTGGGCCCACTATTGCGCCATTGAGATACCATGTGCCCACGTTGCCTGATGTTTGTTGTAGACTTGTGCTATAGGATGTGGCCCTGGCATCAGTATCACCTATTAGATTAGAGAATGATTTGAATGTATCTTCATCATAGGTACCTGATGTGGCAAAATTATAATTTGTGTGTGTGGCGTTGCAGGTTAAACTCACTGGCAAATTGGCAGCTTGAGTGATGTTGCCAAACCAAAGATTGTTCTTGATCTGTGTGTAGGTCAAGCCCACATTTCCTGTGTAATCTGGTGGTGGCAAGAACGCCACATTGGCAGCATTCACAGTGGCCTTGCTGCCTGTGATCACTGCGGCATTGCCCACGCCCTGACTGACATTATTCACAAAGAACACACCTGTGTTGCCTGTGCTCTGCGCAAAAGTCACAGAATATCCAGTGGCCTGTGGATCCGTGTCTGTGATTGAGTACACCATGTCAGTGGTGACATCTTCTGCAAAATTGTAAGCAGTGGTCAGGCTGTATTGGCTGTGGCTTGATGTGCAGGTCAAGTTACAAACCACATTGTTGGCAAAAGTCACATTGCCAAATGGATTGGTTTTCACAGCTGACACAAGAACTTGAGCATTGCTGGCTGAATCAGGTTCAGGGAAGAATGTGACATTGCCTGCGTTGACTGTGGCACGATTGCCTGCGAGAGTGGCTATATTGCCCAGTCCAGCACTGACACCATTCACTGTGATGATACCTGTGTTGCCTGTGCTCTGATCAAAGGTCAAGGTATAAGTGGCTGTGGGATCCAGATCATCAACTGAGAACACAAACGGTGTGCCCACATCTTCTGCAAAATTGTAAGCATTGGTCAAGGTCAAGTCAGGATTGGTATTGGCAATGGTGATGGAATTGGTCCACGACCAAGTCAAGGTCTGTGCTGTGTTGGCAGGATTGGGATAGGAGATGGTGGCAGGCAGCGTGGTGGCAGTTTCACGATCAGGCATCACAATACTCACTGCCTTGGCCTGCAGCCAGCTCTCACCAGAAAATACACCTGTGATGCTCACAGTGTTGGCTGTGACTGTGTTGCTGACTCCCCAGGGCAGAGTGGGCCAAGTGGCCACAACATTGCCTGCCACAGCAGTGTTGATGCTGTAGGTGATGTTGCCTGGTTGACTCAACACACTTGCAATGTCAATGCCAGTGGGCAACACAAAGCTCTGATCTTCATCAATAGTGGTTGAAGTGTTGGCAGCTGCATTGGCTGAAAATGTGATGGCATAGGCGCGAGTGTCTGTGTAAGGCGCACTGGTGTTTGCGTACTGATTTAGTTCTGTTAGTGAATTAGGCACTGTAAATCTCCCCAGGTGCAATGCCAGCACCATAGCGTGTGTTGGTCATGTAGTCATACACACAGTCACCTGGCATTGTGAGAGTATTGGTCACTTTGAATCTGAATGTGGGTATTCTTGTGAGACCTTTGTCTTTGTCATAGGTCATTTTGATCACAGCAAACACCAGACTGCTCATGCTGTCTGTGGCAGTCCATGAGGGAACAAAATCATATGCAGTTTGAGGGGTTCCAGATGCGCCATCAGTGAACACATTGGCACTGCTGCCGTTGTTGTAACAACGAATCTGCACAAGATCTCTCAAGGTGATGTCCTGTGTGCCCTCACGGTCTGTGGTGTAATCCACTGTGATGCCATCTGCTTTGAATGTGACTTCTTGGTCATTGATGAAGACGTCGTTGAACGAGATCACACTCTGACTGCTGTCACTCAACAGTGTGCCTGTGCGTTCACAAATGGTGTAGACCACGTACATGGTCTTGTTCTGATCAGCCATTTCAGCAGCAGTCAATGCGCCACTCAATTGTGCTGTGCCATACACCACAGGCACACGATAGTTGATGTCAGCAGGTGTTTGTTGTCTCACACCTGGATCCACAGCAGTGGTGCCAGAACTGGCACTGGCTGCGTTGTCCTTGTTTACACTCTTGGTGACTTGGTTGAGCACAAAAGCTGAACCAGCTGCACGAGCCAATTGACTGCCAATGCTGTTGCCTGAGAACACGCCCAGCACTGATTTTCCAATATCCCACACATCATCTAAAAAACTCATTGTGGTGCTCCCCAGTTAAAATTGCTGTTGGCCAAGGCAGGAACATCACTCATGGAGGTGTCAGTGGGAAACAAGGCCTGTTGATCCACAGGATTGGTTTTGCGTCCAGAAAACTTGTTGGCCATCAGCGCCACCACACTGGCACAATTGAACTGTATGGTGATGCTGGAACTGGCTGTGACAGTGTCCCATTCTTCTTGAATGCTCACCGTGATCACACGACCTTCAAAACGTTTGACCACATTGCTGCCACCATTGCCTGGTATGGGCAAATTTGCACCTGTCACAGGATCAAAAAATGCACGATAGATCACCACATCTGAACCCTTGATGCGTGTGTTGATGATGTTTTGCAGCCTGGCATTGGGTATGCCAGAAATGGTGATGTTGACTTCACCTGGACTGGGCCTAAGCTCTGCGCTGGTAGTGGTGGCTGCCATGAGTGTGCCCAGGGGCACATAGGTGTCACCTGCAATGGTATAAGCACGATCATGATCACTAAACAACAGATCATCATCAACTATTGATGAATCATCAGCACCAATGGTGATCTTCACAAACAGTGAAGTGGCCACAGTGGCCAGGCTGGAGAGATCAATCATGATGTGAGGTCTTCAACAAAACTAAAATTACCACTCCAGCTCACCTGGTCACGACTGAAAATGGTCCAGCGTGGCAGTTCAGTGCAGATCACACTCCAGGTCACAGCAGGACCAATCCTCAAAGTTCCTGATCCTGACGCATCAAGAATGGGTCTATTCACAGTGACTGTGTTGCTGCTGTATGCCACATCTGACACCACACTGTAAACTTTGCCTGTGCTGCCAAGTTGGATGATGTCACCTGCACGGAAGTTGAATCCAGACGCTGCCTGACCGCCTGTGAGTGTGATGGTGCTGGCACCTGCAGTCCAGGTAGCAGTCACAGCTGAGGTATTGGCGCAGTTGCCCAGGTATGCAGTGAGCCAGGCATTGTAACCTGCATTGTTGATTTGCACAGTGCCCACAGTGTAGCGATCCGCATAGTCAATGGCTTCAATATAGGGTCTTAAAGTTTGCCAGGAGATACCATCTGGCAATCTCACATCAAAGCGCCAGACCTGACCACCGCGACTCACTGCGCGAACCAGATTGTTGCGTGTCACAGTCTGTGCCACCACAGCACGACGATCAATGCTGATGGATTCAGCTGTGTCAAAAATGTATTGAAATGCTGTTGTCATGTTTTATCTCCTGCCACCTGGGATGCTGCGTCTGCCTGCTTCTGTGACAGCAAATATAAATCCTGGATCTCTGGCCACTAGAGCCTGAAAACTGGCAGCATCCACTGCTTGAATATTGTAGGTCACTGAAGTGCTGCCTGTCAAGGGAGTAATCTGGGCAGGACCACCAATCAATTCTGGACCACGTTCACCCACCATGCCAAACTTGCCTGCTGGAATTGCTCCGCCATTGGCAAAGAATCCACCAAACAAACTGCCAATGCCTGACGCAATAGTGTCCAAGAAGCCGCCACCTCCACCACCTCCACCACCGCCACCAGAGAATATGGATCCAATGCTGCCTGCTATGTCACTGACTGCTGTGCCAATGCCTGAAAACACTGAACCCACTGCGTTTTTTACACCTGAAAAAATGTTGCCAATGCTGTCCAAGATGCCACCGCCACCTGTGGTCTGTGCGCCACCGCCACCTGTGATGTTGAAAGCACCACCAGAACCCACATCCAGCACATACATGGGATTGCTGGCAGTTTGGCCTCGCGTGGCACCACCTGACGCACCACCAAACAATGATCCCAGACCCATGGCGTCACCCAGAGTGGAAATTAACTGTTTGATCTGACTGCGCAGCAGTTCTTCTGCCATGTCAGCCACTAGACTGCGCCATTCAAATTTGCCTGTCTTGACCAGATCCACCAAGCTGTCTTCAATGCCCTGAGTGAATTTTTCAAACAGTCTTGCAGCCTGAGTGGCAGCATTGGTGGCAGCATCTTTGTATTCAGCAAAGGCCTTGCTCCAACCTGTGGAGAATGATCTTGCCTGTGTGTTGAGTTGTTGTTGAGCTCGCAGCAAGCCTTCTGTGCCTCTGCGAGAGATGTCATAATAACGCTGGGCTTCTTGTGCATCCAAGGGAGCACCACGGCGTGCTTCTTCTGCACGAATTGCGGCCTTGGCTGAATCATCAGCGGCTCTAGCAATGTCACGATAACCACGTTCAATGCCCAGCAAGCCAATGTCTGCTGTTTCTCTTTGTATGGCCAGCAACTTGTCTTGCAGGTCGTATTCGCTCTTGAGGTCAAACAAACGAATGCTTTCTGCCTTGGCAAATGATTCTTTGGCAGCCGCCAATTGATTTGTTGCTTCTGTGAGTGCTCCTAATTGACTACGTGAAATCTCAAAGATCTTGTTCTTTTCTTGCTCTGACAGCACAACACCGCGACTGGCTTCCAGGCTACGAATTTCTGCTCTTGCTCGTTCATCTGCGGCAGCGGCAATATCCATATGCTGTTTGGCTTGATCACCAAGACCAATTTGTGCCAGTTCTCGCTGTATTCTCAACAGATCATCAAATGCTTGCTGTTGTTCTTTTATGCCGTATAACTCTAACTCGTACGCTGCCTTTCTCAGAGCACTACCTCTGATGGCTTCTTCAACTTCAAGACTCTTGGCTTTTCTCAGTATCTCAATGGCAGCAATCTGTGCCATATAAGTTGGTGTGAGTTGATCTTTCTCAACACCCTGCAACTTGGCCATTTCTTTTTGCAGGTCAGCAGTCTTGTCTGCGGCTTCCTTGGTTATGGCAGCCACTGCTGTCATAACATCTTGTTGCTCCTGACTCTTGCCAATGAGATTGCCTTGCAGACGAATCTGCTGAATCTGACTGTCCAGTTGTTCTTTGAAGTCTTGTGTGATCTGGCGAATAGTCTGTCGCTTGAGATCAAGACCCTTTTGCAACTCCTTCATTTTTTCTGCTTCAGCAGCCTGAAGTTCTGCTCGCTTTTTCTCTTCTTCTGATTGTATTTTGCCATCACCACGTCCAGCATTGCCCACAGGACCTGCTGGTTGAGCCGTGGGTTGTCTGCCTTGCAAGCCAATGAATTCTTTGAATGCATAATACGCATCTGCTACCTTGGTCAGGAACAAGTCAATGGGATCAATGTTGAAGGCCAGTTTAATACCTTCATTCACCAGATAGATAGCACTCACAACAGCACCAACTAAAGGAATCATACGAGCAAGACCGCCCAGCAAGAATGGTATTGTCTTGCTAAATGTGTTGAACAAGAATGTGCCTACTTGTCCAAGTTTGGCAAATATGCCTGTGGCTGCGACAAGACCTTTTAAGAAGCCGCCCCATCTAATGCCCAGTCCAGCCACCGTAGTAGTGGCCTGTGCGGCACCCTTGGTGAATAAGGCCCAGTATCCTAATACCACACCTGCAGCGCCCACCAGGAGGCCTGACAGCCCTTTGACCACGGTGACCAAGGTTGTGAGTGCGGCTGCCGCACCGCCAATCTTGACCACAGCACTTACAAATGCTTCTATCTGTTCAGGTTTGAGATTGTTGAGAAATTCTATCAATGGGCTCAGGGCTTTGAGAATCTCCAGTTTGAATTTGCTCATTGCCGCACTGAGTGCATCACCCAGTTCAGCACTACGCTTGATCTCCTCAGCGTATTTTCTTCCTGCTTCAGTTAGGCGTCCGTACTGGTCGTACAGACTTTTGATATCAACACCACGAAGCGTTTTGCCAAACAACTCACTGCTGATTCTGTTGCGTTTGGTCACATCATCCAGTTCGCTCAGGCGTTTGAGTGTGAGATCAAACAGGCCTTGTGAATCCAGTCTTGCAAGATCTGTCAGTGTGATGCCAAGGTCGTTGAAACTATTTTGTGCGTTTAAACTGCCGTTGAGTGCATCACCCAGTGTTAAACCAAACTTGGCTATGGCATTTTGTGCTTTCTCGCTGTTGCCACCCAATTGGGTCACTGCACTACCAAAGCCCAGCACATTGGCAATGCCTATTTCTGTAGCGTCGCTGATGTCTGCAATGGCATCTGCATAACTCAGGGCACTTTGTATGGCAGCACCAAACGCAATACCAGCAATGGCACCTTGCAGGCGACTGAATACTGCACTGGTCTTGGCCACGCTGGCCTGTATTTTATTCAGTGCAGGGCTTACAGTTTCTTCAGCACCTATCTTGTAGGTAATATCATTGGCCATATTATTTCCTCATAATCCTTTTGATCAGAGCTGCAATAAATCTGTCAGTGGGCTCGCTCATACCTTGTGGTGCTTGCTTGCTTGAGCCTTCATTGAGTCTTGTGGCGTACGGGTACGTGGCTTTGATTGTGTCACCTTGAAGACTGGTACTACGCCGTGCGTTGCCGCTACGGACGGGAGTTTGTGATTCCCAGTATTTGTAAGCCTTGCCAGGAACTTGACTCAGTTCCTTTTGTATTCGCTTCAGGCTTGGTGTCAAGTTGTTCTTGACCGTCAAGGTGCTCTTCATCTTGTTTTAACCCTTTTAACCATTTCTTGTAGGGTATTTAGTGGTATCTTGGGAGCGGTGGGCGGCAGTCCTTTGCGTTTGGCCTCAGCCTTGTCTTGTTCATAGCGGTTGTAGGCCAACACAACATCCATTACCATAAAGTCCAGGGTATCAGCCGTGGCTAATACTTGGCTTGGCAGCAAGTGATATCGTGTGGCCAGGTTGTCTAAAACTATACAACGCCGCAGGTCGTCGCTGTTGGGATCTAACTGGGCGTCAATTACTTTCCCAGGCTTTCCACCACGCTGACGATAACACGCATCAGCACTTTGGTGGGCAGGCTTTCTTCGCCAGTGAGCACTTGGGTACCGTCCTCATTGAGAATCAATTCACGCACGGCTTCAATCACTGAGGCTGTGTTGCTTTGATCAATGGCAGCCAGTTTCAAGAACACATCCATAGGCTGGCGGTCCCAGGTCCAGAATGTGAGTGCTTCACCAAATTCTTCAACGATGTCTGCATCGTTGATGGTGACTTCAATAAGTTTGGGTTTCTTTGCAATTTGAGAGAGTTTCATCTTTAGTCCTTTTGTCTGTTGATCAGGTGGTTTATTGCCGCAATCACAAAAGTGAGACGGCCCTGTGCTTTGGCAATGTCGCCCTGAGCACAGCGTATTTCGTTGGTGGATTTGGCTATTTCAGCCAGGATACTCGCCAAGATCTCTTGGTGAGATTTGTTTTCAAGAATGTCCATAAATCTTGTATCTCGTGATCAGAATGAACAGGGCTTGTGACCCTGTTCTTTCTCGTGCTGCAATTACAACGTTACAGTGTAATCGCCACTCACAGTGATGGTGATGGGTGATACCCACACTGGTGCGTCAGCACTCACAGTGGGTGCCAGGCCAGTCACATAACCTGTGCCAGTCACAGTTGGACCTGTGCCACCGCTGGAAGTGTCGCCCATGTACAAGCTGAAGCTAACAAGTGTTTTGTCTTTTGACAGACCAAACACACCAAGTTTGGCAGCAGAACCTGCTGTGGCAGCAGCATTGCCAAAGAATGTGTCTTCATCAAGCACACAATTCATTGCAAGACTGTTGGTGGCAGTGGTGGCCACTTGCTGCTTTGAACCTGAATCAAGTTGAGTCCAGGTGAATACATCATTGCTATTGTTGATAGTGATGTCTTGTAGGGCTGGCATTGCGATAGGTCCTGTGGCTGCTGACGCTGTCATGGTCAGAGTTGCTTGGACATTGGCTACGCCTGGGGCTGGATAGATAAAAGCCATTGCGATTTTCCTTTTAATTAATTAGGGTTTCCGTGAAACGGAATTCAAACTCTGTGAGCATGGTATCTGCTACAAAAGTCACTGTGATATCACATTCACGACTGACAACGCCAGTGATTTCAGTGGTATTCTTGACATTTCTAACACCTGTGACCACACTGTCATAGTTTGGGGGCTTGAGTTTTGCGTCATTTACAACATACACCTGGATGGTAGAAGTTTTCGTTGCGAATACTCCAGCATCCAGGGTGTTGAAAAGATTGTTCTCTACTGAATCTGGCTCACTAACATAGAACACCTTGAAGTTTTTGTAGTACAACGGTTCGCCGCTGGCGTTCCAAGGCAACTCACTGCTGACAGAGTAGCTGCCCAGGCTCAATGCTTCAATGCCGTCTAAGATGGCCTGTCTCATCTGCGTCTCACTAGGTTGGTGACATAGGGATATTTTTCAGCGTCTGTGATGGTTCCATTGTTGGTGAAATCATACCAGTCGCCTGCCACTATCAGTTCGTCAAACAAGTCGCGAAACTTGGTGTCGTAGAATCCAATCTTCTGACGCTCTGCTGAATCTTGGTTGCCAAAGTCT